>JAEEGL017088395.1_pt1 | contig 10302 bp, 8 predicted proteins | sample 9134231 | NCBI WGS metagenome assembly JAEEGL01 (sample SAMN16246548, study PRJNA631951) | gut metagenome | biome: gut microbiome; feature: rumen; material: fiber-attached | host: Bos | place: Iran: Karaj | collected 2018-10
TCGGCATAAGGAACGAATTTTCTGATGGGAGATAATTCCATCTCCTGGATTTTCTGTGAAAGCTTCATTTTCTGATTTCTCCTTTTTTCTTTTAAAAAATTTTAGCTTTTAGTATCTATTTTTCCAACTCACTGTGTGAGTTATCAACTATGGTTTTAACGTCATCTATTCCCAAAACACTTTCGCCCTGGGTCTTTTTCATGTACATGAGGTACTCGATGTTTCCCTTGGCTCCGGTTATGGGACTGTAGGACAGCCCACAAGGCGTCAAATCGGCGTTTTCAGCGTATTTTATGACATTTTCGATAACTTCCCTGTGAACGGCTTTGTCCTTTACGATCCCGCCTTTTCCAACTTTCTCTCTGCCTGCCTCGAACTGGGGCTTGACCAGCGATACCAGTTGTCCTCCGGGTTTAAGAAGGCGCGACGCTACAGGAAGGACAAGATTCAGAGAAATGAAGGAAACGTCGATGGATATGAAGTCCAGTTTCTCAAAAGTCTCCGTATCCAGATCCCTTATATTTGTCTTCTCCATTACCACGACCCTTGGATCCACCCTCAGACTGTAAGCCAGCTGATTGGTGCCCACATCCAGAGCATAGACCCTTGAAGCTCCGTTCTGAAGCATGCAGTCGGTGAAACCTCCGGTGGAAGAGCCTATATCCATACAGGTAAAACCTGTAAGATCCAGATCCCAGGTCCTGATGGATTTCTCCAGTTTCAAGCCTCCCCTGCTCACATAGGGACAGGTGTCTCCCTTGACCCTGATCTCTGAATCTTCGGGAACCATGGTCCCTGCCTTGTCATAACGCTCGGAACCTATGAGAACAAGGCCTGCCATGATAGCTCGTTTGGCTTTCTCCCGGGAATCAAAGAAGCCTTTCTTCACCAGGAGCACGTCAAGTCTTTCTTTCATTTTTCCTGAGCCATCCTCTCTCTCATCTCAAGGTCCTTAGCTTCGTCTTTTTTGATGTATTCCATGACAGAATCAGCAATCTTTTCCGGAGTCAGGCCGTATTTGTCAGCCAGTTCCTCAAAGGATCCGTGCTCTATGAATGTATCAGGCCATCCGAATCTGATGATATGACAGTGTTCATCAGAAAGCTTGTTTGCAAGATGATCGCCGAAACCGCCTGAAATGACATTGTCTTCTACGGTAACTACATACTTGGCCATGCAATCTTTATAGGGACCTATGTCGAGAGGTTTCTCCTGAGTGACTTCTACAAGTCCTGTGCTGAAGCCTTTGGACTCCAGGATCTCAGCAAGCTTGTCCGCTCTGTCGAACATTTTGCCCAGAGACCATACATCTATCTGACTTCCTTCTCTGATCCTTGAAGTTCCGGGAACAAAAGAATCGGTTGACGTAACTGTATTATCGTAAACACATTCGCCTCTTGGATATCTGATGGCAACAGGCCCGTTCTGTTCAGATGCCCAGTCCATCATTGCCCTCAGTTCGTTGCCATCCTTAGGCACCAGTACTGTCATATTTGGCATGGTGTTGAGATATGACAGGTCAAATATTCCGTGATGCGTCTCACCGTCAGCACCGACTACCCCTGCTCTGTCCATGAGGAATACCACGTGGAGATCCTGCAGACAAACATCTTCCAAAAGCTGGTCATAGGCTCTCTGGAGGAAGGATGAGTAGATGCAGACCATGGGTTTCAAGCCTTCTCTGGCGAGTCCTGCTGCAAAGGTCACTCCGTGCTCTTCGGCAATTCCCACATCAAAATATCTCTCGGGGATCTCTATGGAATAATCCTTGAGCCCTGTAGCTTCTCCCATGGCAGCAGTGATGGCAACGATCTTATCGTCCCTTTTGGCCATTTCCAAAAGATGTTCGCCCATGACTTTGGAGAAGCTGGGTGCTCCGCCCTTCTTCAGGGCATCTCCGGTCTCCGGATCAAAAGGTCCGATGCCGTGGAACTTTCTGGGCATCCTTTCAGCGTTGGTATAGCCCTTACCCTTCTTGGTAAGACAGTGTATAACAACAGGCTCGTTAAGGTTCTTGGCCTTCTCCAGCGCATTAGTAAGCTGCTTGATGTCATGGCCGTCAATGGGTCCGAAATATGTTATTCCCAGGTTCTCAAAGAAAATTCCCGGGTTATTCATGATAGTGTACTTAAGGTCGTTTTTGAAGTTTGCCAGTCCCTGTGCTATGCTGTGACCTGCCTTGCTTCCATCTACCTTGTCCTTCACGAATTTTTTTGCATTCAAATATCCATGGGAAGTTCTTATGGCGCCCAGATATCTGGAAATGCCTCCCACGTTCTTCGAAATGGACATGCCGTTATCGTTGAGGATTATTATGACCTTATTTTTCTTGAAGCCAAGATTGTCCATGGCTTCATAGGCCATACCTCCCGTGAGAGATCCGTCGCCTATGACGGCGATGACTTCGTGCTTCTCTCCCTTTATGTCTCTGGCAGCAGCCAGACCGCATGCAGCGGAAATGGAGGTGGTGGAATGACCTGTATCGAAGATATCATGCTCGGATTCCTTGGTCTTGGGGAAGCCGCTCATGCCTCCGAACTGTCTCAAGTGATCGAAGCCCTCAGCTCTTCCGGTGAGGATCTTATGGACATAAGCCTGATGGCCTACGTCCCAGACGATCTTGTCTTCAGGACTGTTGAAAACTTTGTGAAGAGCGATTGTCAGTTCAACTACTCCCAGGTTTGATGCGATATGTCCTCCGGTTTTTGATACTTTGTCAATAAGGAATTCCCTGATCTGAATGGCCAGAAGTTCAAGATCCTTGTCGCTCATGGTCTTGAGATCTTTGGGAAAATCGTATTCTGTTAATTTCTTCATTACTTGCTTCTGTTCTTTAACTCCTTTATCAAATTAGCAAAAAACTCAGCGTTGTCGTAATACTCGTGAATGGCATCCAGTGCCCCCTCTGTGAGTTCTTCCAGTCTTTCATAAGCCTTTTCCAGGCCATTGATAGATGTGTAGGTGTTCTTGTGGTCTTTAGCGTCCTGTCCGACGTTCTTGCCAAGTTCCTCAGCGTTTCCTACCACATCCAGGATGTCGTCTGCTATCTGGAAAGACAGCCCCAGATTTTCAGCATAGATATCCATGCGTTCTTTCATGGTCTCATCAGGATTTCCCAGGCAGAGTCCTGCTCTGATGGAAGCCTTGATGAGTGCGCCGGTCTTGTTAAGATGGATATATTCAAGCATCTCGTTTGAAATATCTGCTTCTTCGCTTTCGATATCAGATACCTGACCGGCAACCATGCCTCTTACTCCTGCTCCTTTGGCTATCTCATAGACGGCTCTTACACGTTTAGGCAGTTCTTCCGGCTGATCGAAATAGAGCATCATATCCTTATTTACAGCTTCAAAAGCCGTTGTTAAGAGTCCGTCGCCGGCAAGGATAGCCATGGCTTCTCCGTATACCTTGTGATTGGTAGGAAGTCCCCTTCTGAGGTCATCATCATCCATGGCGGGAAGGTCATCGTGGATCAGAGAATACGTATGAATGTATTCTACGGCGATGGCATAAGGCAGAGCTTCTCTGTAGTTTCCTCCTGCGAATTCACAGGCTGCGAGAAGAAGTACGGGGCGAAGTCTTTTACCCCCGGCAGTAAGGCTGTATTTCATTGCTTCGTAAAGGGATATGCTTTTGTTGTCGATGACGGGAATGAAATCCAGCAGGTGCCTGTTAACTATTTCTTTGTAGTCTTCAAATGTTCTTTCCATCACAAACCTCTATTTTACCTTTTGTCTCATCTAAAATTTTTCTGCACTCTTCGTAGGCTTTCATGCCTTCTTCATAAGCTTTGACAGCATCATCAAGAGTAGTTTCCTCTTTTCTGATGGTCTGGGCCATTTCTTCTAATTTTTTAAGATTATCTTCAAACATGTTCTATCTTTACCTTTACCTTTCCATCCGAGAGAATTACTTCGTAGGTGCCGTCTGAAAGCATCTCACGGCTTCTTACTACCTGACCTTCAGCGTTTCTGATGACTGAATATCCTTTGCCCAGGACTTTCAGAGGATCGTTTTCTTCAAGGATCAGCTTAAGACGTTCTATCCTGTTGAGAAGATCGCCCAGGATCCTGTCGAGATCGTTTCTCATGGCCTTAGCCAAAGATTCAGCTCTGAGTTCGTCATATCTGACTTTAGCCAGCAGGTCCTGTCTGAGATTGGTCTTTATCTGGTCCAGTCTTGTTTTGAGCTCATTAAGATCCGGAACTGCCATTTCAGCCGCAGCTGTAGGTGTTTCAGCTCTCCTGTCAGCAACAAAATCCGATATTGAGAAATCTATCTCGTGACCTACAGCAGATATGACCGGTATCCGTGAGTCGTAGATGGCTCTTGCCAGGACTTCTTCATTGAAGGCCCATAGATCTTCAGTGGAGCCCCCTCCTCTTCCTACGATGAGAATGTCAATGTCGTCGAATTTCTCGTTTACCCATCTCAAAGTGCCGGCGATCTCAGCTGCCGCGCCTTCTCCCTGAACGGGTACAGGAAAAATCATGACATCCACCAACTCGTTTCTGGATCTGATGATCTTCAGTATGTCGCGGACTGCTGCTCCGGTCTCAGATGTAAGGATGCCAAGCTTCAAAGGAAATGCAGGCAACGGTTTCTTATGGGCCGGATCAAAAAGTCCTTCTTTGTCCAGCTTCTCCTTCATGAGGTTGAAGGCCATGGCCAGGTTGCCTTCGCCTGCTACCTGTATGGAACGGACGAAAAGACTGTAATAGCCGCCTTTCCTGTAGACATTCACCTTGCCGGTCACCACGACTTCAAGGCCGTCTCCCAGCTCATAACTCAGATTCCTGACATAGGAAGCCGGGAAAAAGCAATTCACCTTGGCATTTTCGTCGTTGATGCTGAAGTATACATGTCCGGAACTGTGGTATTTAAGATTTGATATTTCTCCGGTAACTGATACGTTCATGAGAAGAGTATCAGTTTCAAGAACACGTCCGATATAATCATTAAGTTGTGTAACTGTTATTGGTCTCAGGGCCATAAATATCCCTTTCCTGCAAGGATGGCGACACCGCATGCATTATCACCTGAAAGCTCCGGTGAGCCGAAGATATAACTGTATTTCCCCCTGAATTCTTCGGCTATGCGCTGTCTGATGTATCCTGAAGAGGACACGCCTCCCGCGAATATGAATTTATTTATATTATTGGCTTCTGCCAGCTGGCGGCTCATAAGGATTATGGAATCGGTGATCTTGTCCATTACTTCCCTTATAAGACCGTCTGCGTCAGTTTTACCTTCTTCTTCATAGCGGTCCAGAACCCTCATAGCCTGGGTCTCTATTCCGCTTAAATTGAGATGTCCTTCTCTTACCTTTATTGGTGTAAGTTCAGGGTTGTATTCCCCGCCCTTAAAGGCTATCTTGTCCATCTCTTCGCCAGCCGGGAACTGCATTCCGAGTCGAACGCCGATCCTGTCCAGTACCTGTCCGTATGATATATCCCCGGTTCCGCCTATGATCTCATCTCCGAGAAGCGCTTCTGTGGTTCCTCCGGAGAAATGATAAAAGATCACATCTTCATCATCTCTCAAATCAGAAAAGAACTTTACCGCTGCCACGTGGCCTTCCTGATGGGAAACTTCCACAAGAGGAACGTTTAAAGCTGATGCGATCTCCCGGGCGCAGGCTGAACCTGCCGTGAAGCAAGGCATGTAGCTTCCGGTCCTGGGTCTGGGCCTTGTGGACACTCCTATGGAAACTATGGAATCTCTGAATTCCATGGCTTCTTCTATAACTTCAGGGAGTCTCTGGACATGCTGAAAAAAAGCTTCGCTCTGTCTCAGTCCCCTTTTGCCCTCAGGGACTTTCAGAAGTTCTCTGTGGTTATAGAGGATCTTCCCGTCTTCGTCTACAACGGCTAAGGATGTACGGTAATTGCTGGTATCGATACCTAAGAATGCTTTACTCATCTTATTATTCTTCGATCTTGCCCAGGATGGCGTTTATGAACTTAGGAGAGTTCTCTGTACCATATTTCTTGGCAAGTTCAACAGCTTCATTGATAGCTACCGGTTTGGGAACATCCTCCTGGTTGAGGATCTCACAAGCAGCAACTCTTATGATAGCCAGATCGGTCTTAGCCATACGTCCTGTAGTCCAGCCGTCTGACACTTCGTTTATAAGAGTATCTATGGCATCTCTCTCCTTGATGAGCTTGGATACTATGTTATAAGCGTAATCATACTGTCCGTTAAGTTCTTCTTTATCGAGGTATTTCTCACAATCAGAGTCCCAGTCGTGGGCAGCATCGATCTGAAAAGCGACGGACATTACGTACTCTCTTGCTTCTTTTCTCTTCATTTATTTTTCCTTTCCTTTCCGACTCCCTGAATGTGGATGTCTATCCTTGTGGCATTGAATCCGGATGCGTTCTTAACAGCGATCTTTACCGCGTTCTGCACATCCCATGAGACAGCCGGTATCTTGTAACCGTAAGTCACGTCTATATAGATCTTGAGTTCAACAGTCTTCTTATCTGTATCCCCATCGGCTTTGATATCCAGAACATCAAAAACCCCATCCACCTTCGATGTCGCTTCTTCGGCGGATTCCATGATGAGTTCTTTTAATATTTTGATGTCCGGTCCTTTATCTTTTGCCATAAACATGCACCTACCTATACATAATATATTATACTAAAAGCCACCTCCCTTTTCAACACATAAACTATTCCTAAAAAAGTATATTTTGCAGTACAATCCCATTAAAACAGCACCCTGCTGGTATTCCAGACAAGGTGCTGATTATAAATTATTAAGACAAGGATCTATTATTACTTATTCATGATTAAATGTTTCGTAGTTATTATCCTTTCATTGATTAAATAATTATTTTAGTTAATAAATTCCCCCATATAAAAGCATTTACATGGGGGAAAACATTTTTAAACATTATTTACAGTGTAGCGTCTACGGGTTCAGGAAGTCTTTCGATGATTGACTGCATGAGGCTGTCAGTTGTCGGAAGAGGATCTACTACAGGACCATCTGCTACTGCTACGAGTTTAGCATCCTTAGGTGCGAGTACGTTTCCGTAAACTTCGCCGAGGATGGAATACTTGTATGTAGGAAGTTCATCGCACATCTCTTCTGAGATATCATCTGTGTCTTCCCAAGGAGTATCAACTTCGAAGATGTGAGCGATCTCCTGAGCAACTTCCCAGTTGGACATTGCGATGCCCTCGTCTACTGCTGCTTCTACAGCCTGGAGTCTTCTCTCTGTGTTGGTGAAGGTTCCGTTTGTTGAAGCGAATCCGGTTCCGGGCACGAAGACGTCTGCCTTCTCGCCCAGCTCTGTCAGGTGTGTATCGCAAACTGCCAGGAACTCAAGAGCGTCTGTATCGATAGGTGCATTCTCACCGAATACTACGAGAGCCTTGACTCCTTCCAGAGCTTCAGCGCCTGCTGTGATACCCATATCGATGAGACCCTGAGAATTGTTCTTAGGCTTGATCTGAAGGATACCGTCACGAGGTTTGCCGATGTGTCCGGCTGCCAGAGCGATGTCAGCAACGAGAGTTGCACCATCAACTGTGAGCATATTCTGCTGGTAAACGATCATAGCCTTCTTAGCCTTGAGATACTCATCTGCGATAGCCTGTGCTTCAGCGGAAACCTCAACGCCTTCAAGGGAAGCCTTGAATTCATCGATTCCAGCCAGCTTGTCAGCCTTACCGGAAGCAACTACTGCCTTAGCGATCTGCTTAAGGAATCCAAGGTCGTTTTCGCCGCTGCAGAGGTTGATGAGCTTAGCTCCTCTTTCCTGAGCCTGCTTGATCTTGAGATCGATAACTCTGGAATCAGCTGCTTCATAACCGATCCTTAAGATCAGGTTGGTTGAAAGCAGTTCATCGATGGTGTTAGGAGAAGCATCGAAGCCAAGTACCTTCTTAAGACCGGATTCACGGTTATTAAGGCAAAGAACTTTAGCGCCCATAGCGTCTGCCATGACCTTCATAGCATAAGCTTCTTCGTTGGTATATCTGTCGGAGATAGCTACTGCGATAGCGTCCTTGCCATACTTCTGTCCGACGATCTGGCACTTCTTGGCAACGAGCATAAGTGCTTCATGGTAATCGGATTCTCTGAAGTTGCCGTCTTCCTTGACGAAGCAGTCTTCAACTTTTCCTTCAAGGATAGCACCGTCAAAGCCCCACTTACCTCTTCCGCAAGCAAGTCCTTTGTTGACAACGCCTTCCTTATCAGGGTTAGCCTTGATGAGCATATCGCCGCAGGATTCAAGCTTAAGAGTACATCCAACGGAGCACATTGAGCATGTTGTGATGGTTTCTTCAGTTTCAACAGGAACTTCCTTGACCATGGATGTTCTTTCCTGAAGAGCGCCTGTAGGACATACAGATACGCACTGTCCGCAGGAGATACAACCGGACTGAAGGAGAGGCTTCTCCATGTTGGGCTTAACTACTGTATCGAATCCACGGTTAACGAGTCCGAGAGCTCCAACGCCCATGATCTCGTCGCAGACTCTTACGCAGAGACCGCAAAGGATACACTTGTTGGGATCTCTTACGATGAAGGGATGATCATCCTCGAATTCGATGGTGGATTTCTCACCGGCGAATCTCTCAGGATGTACGTCATACTGGTTAGCGAAGTCGATGAGTTTGCACTCGAAGTAGTCGTGGCAGCCGCACTCAAGACATCTGGAAGCTTCAGCCATAGCCTGCTCTTCGGTGTATGCGCAAGGAATAACTTCGGAGAAGTTGTCCTTTCTCTCTTCTGCAGAAAGCTGAGGAAGCTCAGGTCTGCACATTCTCTCTCTGTCTTCGAAATCTTCAGCAGTAAGATCGTCTCTTGTTACTACGAATCTTTCTCTGTACTTGATATCCTCTCCATAGAGATAAGCATCGATCACGTCTGCAGCCTTTCTGGCGTCAGCGATTGCTTCGATAGCGATGGAAATCTTGTCATTACCGCAGTCACCACCTGCAAATACGCCGGGGATGGAGGTCATGAAGGTTTCCTTATCGTATGCGATAGCACCCTTTCTGGTCTTGTCTCCTGTGAAGATGGAAGCGTCTACAGCCTGGCCGATAGCAAGGATCATAGTATCGAGAGCGATGGTCTCGGTCTTTCCTTCTACAGGAACAGGTCTTCTTCTGCCGGATTCGTCGGGTTCACCAAGTTCCATGATCTGAAGAACAACTTCCTTGATGTGACCGTTCTCGTCCTTTACGATCTCAAGAGGATTGGTGAGGTTCTTGAAGATAACTCCTTCTTCCTCTGCCTCTTCGATCTCGATCATGTCAGCAGGCATCTCGTCCTTGGTACGACGATAGATGTTGTAAACTTCTTTTGCGCCCATTCTGACTGCTGTACGGCAAGCGTCCATAGCGGTGTTTCCTCCGCCGACGATGGCAACTCTGTCGCCCAGCTTGATCTCTTCGTTGGTAACTACCTTTCTCAGGAAGTCGATACCGCCTATAACTCCGTCAGCATCTTCGCCCTTGCAGCCAACACCGGTGGATACCCATGCGCCGATTCCGAGGAGAACTGCATCGAAGTCATTTCTGATGGTCTCAAAAGGAATGTCCTCACCAACCTTGGTGCAGGTGATGATCTCTACTCCCATAGCTTCGATGGTAGCGATCTCTTCGTCAAGGACAGCCTTAGGAAGTCTGTACTCAGGAATACCATATCTCAGCATACCGCCGCAGTTAGGCATTGATTCGTAGATGGTTACAGCATGTCCCATCTGACGGAGGAAATATGCTGCGGATAATCCCATAGGGCCGCCGCCGATGATGGCAACGGATTTGCCGGTGTCTTCTTCACACTCGGGAATGAACATCTCTCCTGCCAGATCCTGGTCAGCAGCGAATCTCTTTAACTGCTGGATGGAAATAGGCTCGTCGATGAGAGCTCTTCTGCACTTCTCTTCGCAAGGATGAGGGCAAACTCTTCCGAGAGCTGCAGGAAGAGGAATCTTATCCTTGATGAGTTCCAGAGCCTTGTCGAACTCGCCGTTAGCGATGAGTCCTACATAACCCTGACAGTCGGTGTGGCCGGGGCATGCGATAACGCAAGGTGGACGGCAGTCACCGGTGTGGTTGGAAAGTAAGAGTTCCAGGTTGGTCTTTCTGGACTCGATAACTCTCTCTGTCTGTGTATTTACTACCATTCCGGGAGCGATCTCTGTAGCACATGCTTTGCAAAGCTTGGGATTTCCCTCTACTTCGCACATGCAGAGTCCGCAGGAACCGTAGATCTTGGTTCTTTCGTCATAGCAAAGAGTAGGAATAAAAATGTCATTTTCCTTAGCGACTTCCA
>JAEEGL010185582.1_pt1 | contig 10301 bp, 10 predicted proteins | sample 9134231 | NCBI WGS metagenome assembly JAEEGL01 (sample SAMN16246548, study PRJNA631951) | gut metagenome | biome: gut microbiome; feature: rumen; material: fiber-attached | host: Bos | place: Iran: Karaj | collected 2018-10
ATGCCTCAGATGGACCCGAATATGATGGCTGGTGGAATGCCTCAGATGGGTATGGGCATGGGAATGCCTCAAATGGGCATGCCTATGCAAATGATGCCGCAGATGATGAATATGAATATTCAGCCGGCTCAGTTCCAGAATTTTGCCGGTGGAACAACCATCATGGCTGGCGGCGAGAATATAGGTATCATCAAGGATGTTCCTCTTGAAGTTACTGTTGAGCTCGGAAGAACAGCCAAGCCTATTGCAGATATTCTCGATTTTGCTCCTGGCACTATCATAGAGCTTGATAAGGTTGCAGGTGAACCTGTTGATGTTCTTGTTAACGGTAAATTTGTAGCCAAAGGAGAGGTTGTAGTTATTGAAGAAAGCTTCGGCGTCAGAGTTACAGAAATAGTACAGTAACGCCGATTGGGGATAATATGGGACTTGATTCTTACTTGCAGTTTATTTCGGTTTTGATAATTTTCATTCTTGTTCTTGCAGCTACTTTGTATGTCACCAAATGGATGGCTAATTATCAGAAAGGCTCTAATTCCAGCAGAAATATAGAGATAATTGATACCTGCAAGATATCTACCAACAAGTATATTCAGATCATTCGAATTGGCGATAAGTATCTTTCAATCGCTGTTTCGAATGATCAGATTACAAACCTCGGGGAGGTTGATCCCTCTGAACTTGTACAAGAGCAGACAGGAGAAAACCTTGGCTTTAAAGAGATTTTCGACAAAATAAAGGGTGAGAAAAAGGACAATAATGGTAAATAAGAGGGGCGAGAGAGTTTACCAAAATAATAAGGGGTTTGGACTGGCCAGGGTATTTGCTGCAATAGCTTTATCTTTTGGCCTGGTTTGTATCCTCTTTGTTTCTACTTCTGTTACAGCTAAGGCTACACAAAATGTTATATCTGATACCACGCCCACTGATCCTACCACTGACGAAGAAAGTCATTTGACCGGTACTCAGGGAGAGAGGACCAATATTAACGAGCCTGGTTCTAGCGAGGATCCGGAGGACCTTAAGGAACTAAACATTGCTAATACTGTTACGGTAACCTATGACAATGGTAATGGTTCACTTAATGGTGCACTCAGGATTCTGATCACACTTACACTTATTTCCCTTGCACCAACACTTTTGGTGATGATGACCTCTTTTACGAGAATCATCGTCGCACTTCATTTTACAAGAACTGCCATAGGTACCCAAACTTCACCGCCTAACCTGGTGATGCTTGGGATAGCTTTGTTTATGACACTTTTCATAATGCAGCCGACGCTTACTACTGTTTATAACGAAGCTGTTATACCTTTTGAAAATGGTGAAATGGATCAGCAGGAGTTTTTTGAAGAGGCCATGGATCCTTTTAGACAGTTTATGTACGGGCAGACACAAAAAAAAGATGTGATCCTATTTATGAATATTGATGGAATAGAATGGGATGGAGAACTTGACAGTATTCCCAACGTAGTCCTGATTCCAAGCTTTATAGTCAGTGAGCTTAGAACAGCATTCATAATCGGATTTATGATCTATATTCCTTTTATTGTTATAGACATGGTTGTGGCATCGGTTCTTATGAGTATGGGTATGATGATGCTGCCGCCAACAACAATTTCACTTCCGTTTAAGATATTGTTATTCGTACTTGCAGACGGATGGAGCCTTATTATAGGCAATCTTGTTAAATCTTTTTACTAAGAATGAGAGGAGGATGGGCATATGATTACGATAGGTGATATCAATGAGATTATCAGTTCGGCACTTTTCATGGTAATAAAAATGTCTCTGCCTGTACTTCTAACCTCAATGATCATTGGACTTGTTATTTCAATCTTTCAGACTGTTACATCCATCCAGGAGCAGACGCTTACTTTTGTTCCTAAAGTTCTGGGAGTTTTTGTTATGATCATGATTCTTGGTAACTGGATGGCAACAGAATTAGCCGGATTTATAACTACGCTGTGGTCTGACTTTTCTCAGTATGTCAGGTAGAAAACAGGGGGCTGCATGCTTGATTACAGTTTTAGCTACGGAGATTTAGAAATTTTTCTTCTGATATTTGTCAGGGTTGCGAGTTTTATCTTTATAGCACCATTTTTTGGAGGAAGACAAACGCCTAACCTTGTGAAGATTGGATTTGGACTCTTACTTTCGATCATGCTCTATGGAGCTGTTCCTTTTGAAGCCCCGTCCTATAACACAATCATCGGCTATACAGTGATCGTGTTAAAAGAGGTTTTGGCAGGTTTCCTCATAGGATATGCAGTTCAGTTGTGCGAGCTTATATCTGCTTTTGCAGGAACCATAGTTGATATGCAGGTTGGTCTTTCTATGGTCAATATTTTTGATCCTAATACCAACGAGCAGGTCACTATTACAGGAAGTCTTTATTCGCAGGTTCTGACAATGATGCTCATACTTACTGGTATGTATCAGTATATACTCAAGGCTTTGGCTGATACTTTTTATCTGATACCAATAAACGGAGCAGTAATAAATGCTGACAGGCTTCTTGCATCCATAATGGAGTTTCTTAGAGATTATATAGTTATTGGTTTCAGGATATGCCTGCCAATCTTTATCATTACTTTTATTACAAATGTAATCCTTGGTGTTCTTGCCAAGGTATCTCCACAGATGAATATGTTCGCTGTTGGAATTCAGATAAAGATTATTATTGGACTGCTTATTATGTTTATTACAGTTACCATGTTAAACGATGCATCAAACTTTGTTTTTATAAACATGAAGGAGCTGATGGAACATTTTGTATATAGTTTGCAGAGCAGCTGATGCTGAGACAAAACTTTTAATTCCATATAACCTTCAGTTTTTCGCAGAAGATGCAAATGGTGCGGAGAAGTCAGAAGAACCTACCAGTAAAAAGCTCGATGACGCCAGAAAAGAAGGTCAGGTTGCCAAGAGCCAGGAGGTTGCCACTGCATTTTCATTACTTGCTTTTTTTCTGATACTCAGGTTTGGTTATGGCTTTATGGGCGAAAACTTCGAAGCTATATTCGGGAGTGTGTATAACACGATCCCTTTTGTAGCCAGGATGTATGATGGCTTTTTGCCTGTAAATTATATTTATAGCACTATTAATAAAGCTCTTTTGACAGTACTTTTGATCTGCGCTCCGTTTTTTATTTTTGGATTTCTGATTGCGTTTTTATGTGATCTTGTTCAGGTTGGCTTTAAGCCTACTTCCAAGCCGCTTCAGCCTAAATTGTCCAAGCTGAATCCTATAAGCGGTATGAAAAAGATCTTTTCAACCAGAAAGATATTTGACCTGTTAAAGTCCATCTTGAAGCTTGTGATCATGGGAGTTGTAATCATTTCTTACTTTAGTAACAGACAGGAGTCCATATTTCTTTTATATGATATACCGCTCAAGCAGGCTATTGGCCTTATGGGGAGCTTCATAATAGATCTTGGCATTCGCATTGCGGCAGCTTATATGATAATTGCTTTTGCAGATCTTATATACCAGAGACGCAAGTTCCACAAAGATATGATGATGACCAAGCAGGAAGTCAAGGATGAGTTCAAAAATACTGAAGGTAATCCTGAAGTCAAATCGGCTCAGAAACGTCGTATGATGCAGGCGTCCAGAAGACGTATGATGCAGGAACTTCCCAAGGCAGACGTTGTTATCACGAACCCTACTCATTATGCAGTTGCAATCAGGTATGATGCAGAGGAAGCAGATGCTCCTATAGTTGTAGCCAAGGGTGCTGATTACATTGCTCAGAAGATCAAGGAAGTTGCTAAAGAAAACAACGTAGAAATCGTAGAAAACAAGCCCCTTGCCAGGATGCTTTATGCAAATGTTGAAATTGGTGAGATGGTTCCTCCCGAGCTCTATAAGGCTGTGGCAGAAGTACTTGCTTATGTTTATCACCTTAAGGGCAAGGCGTGATATAGAGACAGTATATTAAGACTTTCAGGGAAAGGAGGATCGGCATATGGATAGAAAAAAGATCGTAAACAGAATATATGACTATGGTCTGGCTCTTTATATTGTTGCGGCGGTTGTAATGCTGATCATTCCTTTAAAGGATTGGCTTTTAGATATACTCCTTGCTTTTGATATGGCCCTTTCATTTGTGATCATGTTTACATCAATGTTTGCGACGGATGTACTGGAAATGTCATTTTTCCCGACAATCCTTCTTTTTACAACCATTTTCAGAATTGCACTTAATGTGTCTTCCACAAGACTCATTCTTACAGAAGGAAGCGCCGGAGAAGTTATTACGGTTTTTGGAAGTTTCGTTGGTGGCGGCGACCTTATCGTCGGAGCAATTGTATATGTTATTTTGATCATCGTTCAGCTGATGGTCATCAACAAAGGTTCTGAGCGAGTCGCTGAAGTAAGCGCCAGATTTACACTTGATGCTATGCCGGGTAAGCAGATGGCTATTGATGCAGACCTTAATACCGGAGCTATAACTGATGCAGAGGCCAAGAAAAGGCGTGATAAGATTCAGGAAGAGGCAAGCTTTTTCGGAGCCATGGATGGTGCTACCAAGTATGTAAAGGGCGATGCTACAGCTGGTCTTATCATTACAGCAACAAACCTCATTGGCGGAATTGCCATGGGCGTTCTCAGGAAGGGAATGGATATAAATACAGCCATAAATACCTATTCAATCCTTACTATGGGTGATGGACTGGTAAGCTCGATCCCTTCGCTGATGATATCTATGTCCACAGGTATCCTTGTTACAAAGGGCTCGAAAGAAGCAGACTTTGGCCACCTTCTTATCAATCAGCTCTTTGGAATGCCGAAAACTCTTTATCTTGTAGGCGGCGTAGTGGCAGGACTTGGTATTTTTTCACCGCTTCCAACGCTTTTGTATGTTACTTTCGGAGCAGGATTTATTTTACTGGGAAGGATAACATCCCAGACAATAGAAGAGGTTGCTGTTGAATCGGAGGTCGCAACTCCTGAAGAACAGCAGGCAGAAGAAATAAGGCAGCCTGAGAATGTAACGAGCCTATTGCAGGTAGATCCTATCGAGCTTGAGTTCGGTTATGGAATCATTCCTCTTGCCGATGTTAATCAGGGCGGAGACCTTTTGGACCGAGTTGTTATGATAAGGCGACAGGTTGCGCTTGAACTAGGTACTGTGGTTCCCATCATTCGACTGAGAGATAATATTCAGTTGAATCCTAATCAATATATCATTAAAATTAAAGGTATACAGGTGAGTGATGGAGAAATCCTGTTTGATCATTATATGGCCATGAATCCCGGACATGTAGAGGATGAGATTACGGGTATTCCTACATTTGAACCTTCATTCCATCTGCCGGCTATCTGGATTACGGAAAGCCAGCGAGAGAGAGCGGAGAGCCTTGGATATACAGTTGTTGATCCGCCATCGATCATTGCTACTCATCTTACTGAGATCATCAGAGAGCACATTGCTGAGCTTATGACCAGACAGGATGTTCAGAATCTCGTTGATAATCTCAAGGAAAATCATCCGGCTGTTGTGGACGAGCTTGTGCCTAAGCTCATGAGCCTTGGTGAGATTGAGAAAGTATTACAGAATCTGTTAAAAGAGGGAGTTTCTATCAGAGACCTCGTTACTATATTCGAAACCCTTGCTGATTTTGCACCGTCTACGCATGATCCCGATATTCTAACGGAATACGTCAGACAGAGCCTGAAACGTGCAATTTCAAGTAAGTACTTCATGCCAGGAGAGACTACCAGCGTTGTTACACTGGATCCTAAGATAGAGCAGGAAATCATGAGCAGTGTCAAGCAGACTGAGACAGGAGCTTATCTGACTCTTGATCCTGCAAGAACCAAGGCAATTCTAAATGCTGTCGGGGAACAGGTAAAGAAACTTGAAGAGGCTGGCAGGCTTGCGATCATTATGGCTTCTCCTATTGTACGAATGTACTTTAAGAAGATGACAGAAGATTACTACAAAGATTTGATTGTGATTTCTTACAACGAAGTGGAACCTAACATTGAATTACAATCTGTGGGGATGGTAACGGCTTAATATGATTATCAAAAAGTATGTTGGAAAAACTGAGAGTGAGGCAACTGAAGAAGCTAAGAAGGAGCTGGGGCAGAACATTGTAGTTATGAATGTGAGACCTCTTAAAAAGAATGGTTTCTTTTCACTGTTTCAGGCTCAAAAGATCGAGGTTACTGTAGCTTTGGAAGAAGAGACAGAAAGGCCTGTGACAAGGACTCTGACACCTGACAGGAATTCCAAACCTGTAGGAAGAAATCCTCTTGTAGAAGGTAGTCAGATTGACATAGTCAAGCCTGTGATCAAGGTTAATAAGTCTCCGGATATTATTGATGAGGGCAGCGCTATAGAAGAAAAGCTTGATAACCTTAGTAATCTTCTTGAAAAAAATATTAAATTTAACGAAAAAGATGATGTTAAGGACAAGGCTTTGGAGCCTGAAAAAGAGACAACTTCTAAGGCTTCTCCATCAGGAAGTGATATTTCTGACGAGACGATGTCCTTCATTAAATTGTTGTATAATACTCTTATAGAGAATGAAGTTGATGAGATTTATGTAAATCAGCTTACAGATGAAGTGGAAAAAATTAGTAAACCTGGTATGCCATTTGACTTTGCACTTGCAAATGTATACCAGAAAATGGTTCTCAAATTTGGTAAATCAGAGCCTATTGAGCCTATCGAACAAGGGCAGGGGCCAAGAGCGGAGATTTTCATAGGTCCTACAGGTGTCGGCAAAACTACTACTATCGCCAAGCTTGCATCAGAACTATCAGTCACCCAGAAAAAGAAAGTTGCTCTTGTTACGGTTGATACATACAGAATAGCTGCTGCCGAACAGCTTCGTACCTATGCATCTATTCTGGAAATACCATTTAGGGTTATTTATTCAGTTGATGAAATGAAACAGGTTGCTGAAGACTTTAAAGACTATGACTATATCATGGTTGATACAGCAGGCCATTCCCAGCATAACGATGAACTTAAGAGTGATATTGAAGCTTATATCAGAACTCTTGAGGATCTTATGGACTGCGAGAATTATCTAGTTTTGTCAGCAACCACCAAGTATAGAGATCTTATAGAGATAGCTGATTCCTACTCAGAACTTGTTGCTTATAAGCTTATCTTTACCAAGATGGACGAAACAGGGGCTAAAGGTAATGTTTACAATATGAGAATGCATACCGGAGCACCTGTTGCCTATATTACTAACGGACAGAATGTCCCTGATGATATTGCTGTTTTTGATGCACAGCGTATCGTCAAGAATCTATTGGGTGGAAAAAGTTAACGGGGGACTTTATGGATCAGGCTCAACAGCTTCGCAATATTATTAAGAATACGAACAAGCCTCAAAGACCTCTTGCCAGGATCATCACAGTTACAAGTGGTAAAGGTGGTGTAGGCAAGTCTAATGTGGCTATAAATCTTGCCATACAGTTTCGTAAGATGGGGAAAAGAGTTATAATTCTCGATGCGGACTTCGGTCTGGCAAATATTGAGATAATGTTTGGAACTGTTCCCAAGCACAATTTGTGTGATCTTATTTATCAGGGCAAGAATATCAAAGATATCATCACCTGGGGACCGGAAGGTGTTGGCTTTATATCTGGCGGCTCAGGTATATCCGGAATGTATAACCTTAGCAGGGACTATCTGGTATATATAATAGTCAATCTGGCTGAGCTTGATGCAATTGCGGACGTTATCATTGTAGATACCGGTGCGGGAATATCGAGTGCGGTAATGGAATTTTTGGTTGCAAGTGGTGAAGTTATTCTTGTTACTACTCCAGAGCCTACTTCAATTACGGATTCGTATTCTCTTTTAAAAGCACTTAATCAGTCTCCGAGGTTTTCCAGAGAGGATACAAAAGTTAAGGTAGTATCCAACAGGGTGACATCTGAAGAGGAAGGGCAACAGCTCTTTAACAAACTTAATGCTGTTGTTGCAAGGTATCTTAAGCTTCCACTTACTTATATGGGAGCCATACCACAGGATCCTATGCTTGCAAGAAGCGTAATGCAGCAATCTCCGGTTTCTCTTCAGTATCCAAATGCCAAGTCGGTAAGAGCTTTTGAAGCAATTGCCGGTAAACTGATGAACCCGGGGAATACTGCCGAAGTCAAGCATAGAGGAATGGCTGCTTTCTTTTCACATATTATTACAGGAAGAAAACTTAGTAGTACACCAACTCAGAATTTGAGCAGTTCACCAAATTTACCAGCTTAATCTTTTCCAAACACTATAGCGAATGGAGAAAAATACAAAATGCTTGCTGATTATATTGCACCCGGTAACCGTGTCGAGCTCAAGGCTACGGGCAAGATGTGGATGGATGAAGATGCCAGAACAAGGCATATTTATATGAGCAAAGTAATGGACATTACTTCAGATGACAGGATAGAAGTTCTTATGCCATATGAGAAAGGCAGAATAGTTCTTTTACCTGTTGATGGAGAATATAGTCTATGCTTTTACAGTACTAAGGGCTTATTTCAATGCTTTTGCAGGATAGTTGACAGGTACAGAAGTGACAACATGTATATTCTGGTTCTTGACCTCACTAGTGAACTGGCCAAGCTTCAAAGGCGAGAATACTACAGATTCAGTTGTGCTCTGGAACTAAAATCAAGGCTATGTACTCCCGAGGAGGTAGACGCTTTTGAAAAGAACAGAAGATATCTGGTTGATCCGGGGGAGAACCTTCAAAAAAGTGTTGTTGTTGACATAAGCGGTGGCGGTTTACGATTTGTCGCTAATTTCAGCTACGAGGAAGGAAATACGATTTATTGTTCATACAGACTACCGGGAAATGCCAATGACAAAGAGTACGAAATGCTGTGCAATGTACTTAAAGTCACAGAGCTGGAAAGCAGGCCGGGACTCTTTGAACACCGCATACAATACATATATATAGACGAGAATTCCAGAGAAGACATCATTCATTTTATTTTTGAAGAAGAACGAAAAATAAGAAAGAAGCAAACGTAAATGAGAAAAATTTTATTAATTGATGACTCTGCACTTATGAGAACTGTACTGAGTGATATTATTAACTCAGATGCTAGATTCCAGGTAGTTGATAAGGCTAAAGACGGAGTTGAAGGTCTGGAACTCCTCAAAAAGAATACGTATGATGCAGTTGTTCTCGACATTAATATGCCGAGAATGGACGGTATTACGATGCTGAGGGAGCTTCAGAAACTCAAGATCAAGGCCAAGATCATGATGGCCAGCACCGATACAAAAGAAGGTGCTAAGGTCACTATGGATTGTCTTGATCTGGGTGCACTTGATTTCGTTCATAAACCTGACAGGGCTTCCGAGTGTAGAGGAGAAGATTTTACCAAGATTTTCATTAACACTCTGGCGGCTGTAGCTGAATCAAGAGCTCCTGTCAGTACGAAGGCCTTCTCAATTGAGGATGTTAAGGAAACTAGAAAGGTAATCGAGCTTGTCAGTAAATCTGCAAACAAGATTACCGGTAACAGGATTGTTGCAATCGCAAGCTCCACCGGAGGTCCCAGAGCGCTTCAATCAGTTATTCCTAAACTTCCCAAGAATCTGAAAACGCCTGTTGTACTGGTACAGCATATGCCGGAAGGCTTCACGGCTTCTCTTGCAGAGCGACTTGATTCGCTTAGTGAAGTCAAGGTCAAGGAAGCAGCTGAAGGAGATGTCCTTACCGCAGGAACGGTATACATCTCGCGTGGCGGCAAGCATATGCATATAGTGAAGAGTGGGGGGAAGAGCACAATTCACTATGTTGATGGTCCTACAAGAGAAGGCGTTAGACCATGTGCGAACTTCATGTATGAATCCCTTATGGATTCGGATTTCGACGAGATCTGTTGCGTCGTACTCACAGGAATGGGAGCAGATGGTACAGAGGGAATCAAGAATCTAAAGTCTAAGAAAAAAGTTTTTGTTATCGGTCAGGAAGAAAGCACCTGCACTGTATACGGGATGCCTAAGGCAGTAGCAACAGCTGGGCTTGTAGATCAGGTTGTTAAACTTGAGAACGTTGCTCAGGAAATAATAATGCATGTCGGTGTGAATTGAGGATTACAAAACTTTTTATCTTTTCTTTATATTCATAAAATAAATTCCTCCATTCATAAAGCCGATATATAGTTCAAAAGTATGCGTATATATGTATACATTTTGGATTCTATCACTTTTCTTATGGAGGTAAATAGGTTATGGATGTTTCCCAGTATCTAAGTGTCTTTCTTGATGAAGCAAAAGAGCACCTTCAGTCTCTTAATGACAACATCATGACTCTTGAGC
>JAEEGL011403528.1_pt1 | contig 10301 bp, 7 predicted proteins | sample 9134231 | NCBI WGS metagenome assembly JAEEGL01 (sample SAMN16246548, study PRJNA631951) | gut metagenome | biome: gut microbiome; feature: rumen; material: fiber-attached | host: Bos | place: Iran: Karaj | collected 2018-10
TATTTCTGCAGCAATCGAGTCAGTTTCTACTATGAGATCTACATTCGGTGCTATGCAGAACAGATTAGAGCACACAATCGACAACTTGGACAACGTAGTTGAGAATGTAACAGCAGCTGAGTCTCGTATTCGTGATACAGATATGGCTGACGAAATGGTTAAGTACAGCAAGAATAACATTCTTACTCAGGCTGGCCAGTCAATGCTTGCTCAGGCAAATCAGTCAACACAGGGAGTATTATCACTTCTTCAGTAATCAATAAGATTACTAGAATAAAAGTATTCGTACACAATGCTTTATTAAGGGTCATGATTTTCATGGCCCTTATTTTTGCGTAAAAATAGTTGTTTTTAGAAAATTTAGTAAATTTTTTAAAATAGGGGTTAAGGGATTGGAAAACAATCCGATATATTCAATGTAAAGCAAAGGAGATGCTTACAGAAGTATCACATAATGATAACCGGTGTCAGATACTTCTAACATTTATAAGGATTTAAAAAAATAATATTTTAGGAAAAGAAATAAATTAATTCTTTATTTCAAGGAGGAAAAAAATTATGGTAGTACAACACAATATGCAAGCAGCAAATGCAAGCCGCGTTCTTAACATTACAGCAAATCAGCAGACAAAGAGTACAGAGAAGTTATCTTCTGGTTATAAGATTAATAGAGCAGCAGATGACGCAGCAGGACTTTCAATTTCTGAGAAGATGAGAAAGCAGATCAGAGGTTTAGATCGAGCTTCTACAAATGCTCAGGATGGTATCTCAGCAGTGCAGACAGCTGAAGGTGCGTTGACAGAAGTTCACTCAATGCTTCAGAGAATGAATGAGTTGGCAGTTCAGGCAGCCAATGGAACAAACTCTTCAAAAGATGTGTCAGCTATCAATAGTGAGGTTGATCAGTTGAAGACAGAAATTACTCGTATCGCTAATACAACAGACTTCAATGGTAAGAAGTTACTTAGTGGTTCAGGAGTAACAGTATTTGCTGGATATACTAATGATAGTAACAATGATATAGCTATTAGTGGTGTGTCAGTGGCATCTACAGTTCAAGCAATTACAGATGCAGCTAGTGCAAAGGCAGCTATTACAGCTATTTCTAATGATATCGAGACAATTTCTTCATATAGATCTACATTTGGTGCTATGCAGAACAGATTAGAGCATACAATTGATAATTTAGATAATATTGTAGAGAACGTAACAGCAGCTGAGTCACGTATTCGTGATACAGATATGGCTGATGAGATGGTTAAGTATAGTAAGAACAATATTCTTACACAGGCTGGTCAGTCTATGCTTTCACAGGCAAACCAGTCTACACAGGGGGTACTTTCACTTCTTCAGTAATCGATATAATTATAAAGTGTATAAAGATATTAAGAGGATCGCGCAAGTGGTCCTCTTTTACTTTTATTACTTGTATAACATAGTTTGTAGATATGATAAAATAATAATAATAGATTTTGATATTAAATGGACATCATGGTATGTGGTGGATAGATTAAAAATAATATTAGATGTGGCGAAAATATTACAGTGATCGAGGGGGGAATATGAAAAAACCAGTTCTTACTATTTCTATATTAGTCTCAAATAATTATGACAATATAAAAAGATGTTTAGATTCAATTCAACCGATTTTAAAACAGGTTGATTCAGAACTAATACTTACAGATACAGGTTGTGATGAAAAAACCCGTGCATTAATTGAAACATATACGGATAAAATTATAGATTTTGAGTGGATAAAAGATTTTTCCGTAGCACGTAACGTTGGTTTAAGAGCAGCAAGTGGTCAATGGTTTATGTATGTGGATGATGATGAGTGGTTTGAGGATACAAAAAGTATATCTGATTTTCTTTTGTCAAAAGAAAGTGAAAATTATGATATAGCTTGTTATATCCAAAGAAATTACCTAGATATGAAAGCGACAGATTATGTAGATCATGTGGTAGATAGAATTATTAGAATTAATGAAAATTTACATTTTGAGCATAGAGTACACGAAGAATATGTAGGGATACAACGAGGCGAGAAAAAATTGCTTGATGCATATGTGCATCATTATGGGTACGTATATGAAAATAAAGAAGAAAAATGTAAAAAACTAACACGAAATGGAGAGTTGTTGGAGTTAGAGTGTGCGGAACATCCAGAAGATATGCGCATGCAGCATCAATTGGTTATGAATCTACATGCTATGGATAAGTGGGATGAAGCAATCGAACGTGCTTTGAATATAATTAGTGTAGAGAATGATTCTGAATATTGGGATGCTATTCATAATGAATTGCTATATTGCTTTAATAGTTTAAAAAGATGGAATGATGTAATAGAGTACGGAAAAGAATTTTTAAATAAAAAATTATATCCATATGATACTTTTGGGGTGCGTCAATATTTGATAAAAGCATATTGGTCATTGGGACGTTATAAGGACGTGTGTAAGTATTCAAAGGTAGTTATTGACACATATCTCGATTATAAAAAAAATCCTAATAAATATAATCCACATCAGACGATGCGGGCTATGTTTTGGAATAAAGATTATATAAGTAAAATGTTGCTGTGTATTATTGAAAGCGCTATTAGACGAAAAGATGTCAATGTTGCAAAACTAATTTCTAAACAGGAACTCAAGAATGATATATTGACTTTAATGCGAAAAGAACCATATAAAAAATGGCTTTTAAAGATGATAATTGATTCTTGTAAAGAGGAAAGAGATATTAAAATATTTGAGATGATGCCTTTTGCTCATGGAGTTTGGGATGCTTCAGAAGAAGTATATGAGTGTCAAATTGATTTGATTTTAACTCAAGTTAATAAATTTAATATATCTTTATGGGAAGAATGGATATTCGATCATGTTGCAGAGGGCTCTATGAAGGAGATGTTTTTTGGAGCCAGGCTTTTTGCTTGGAAACTATGTCATATAGATGAGTATGTGATGGGAATATCAGACGAAATTGAGCAACTTGAGATTGTTTTATCTAATATTTGCGGGTACGCAGAAGCAGAAATGTACTATGTAGAAATAAAGTATGGAAAAAATCTTGAAAAAATGGAAATGGAAGATTTGTTGGTAGAAGAACAGGTTGCATTTTATATTAATGATTTAGTGAATGCTGTTGATAAAAGAGATTTAAAAACCGCATCTGATTTAGTAAAAAAATTAGCAATAAATATGGGTTGTTGGATTGATGCAATTAAATATTTACCAAGGTATATCGAATTAGCTACACAATAAAAGGATGTTTTAGAAAATGGTTAAATTGGAAAAAAATTTTTTGCAAGAAGAGGATAGAGATGGTTTTCATATTAGTACACTTATGAAAAGTGCATGGGCTGCGCAACTGAAGATTTTACAGCAGGTAGACGAAATATGTAGAGAAAATAATCTTACGTACACAGCAGATTGGGGCACATTATTAGGCGCTGTACGTCATGGCGGGTTTATTCCTTGGGATGATGATATAGATATTTGTATGATGCGACAAGAATATCAGAAATTAGAGCAATTAGTAGAGGGTAGAGAGGATATAAAATGCATGTCGATATATACAGATCCTGAACATGGGTTGTATGTTAATCGGATTATTAATGGCACATATTTTACAACTGATAGAGATGAAATAAAAAAGCATATGGGGTTCCCGTTTCCTATAGGTGTAGATGTATTTTTGATTGATTATGTTCCACGAGAGAAGGTGTTAGAAGAGGAGCAGTTAGATGTTTTAAAAACAATTAATCAAGCGGTGAATATAAATGGATGGTTAAAGGAAAATGATTCAACGAATGCTGAATATAATAGTAGAATTATAGAAAAAAATAAATGTTTAGAAAAGATAAAAAAAGTTTGTAATATCGAATTTATAGAAGATGATCCGAGTGATCAGGAGTTGCTTGTTTTATACGAAGAAGTATCTGGATTATATGGAGATAATGATTCTGATTATTTAACACAAGTAGCATGTCTAGGTGTTGGAATGGATTATTATCTTCCGAAAGATACATATAAAAAGATAATTTATATGAAATTTGAAAACTTAGAAATTCCTGTACCATATAATTATGATGAGATATTGAAAAAGAAATACGGTGAAGATTATATGGTTCCTAAAAATGTTGGGGCGGGACATGAATATCCTTTCTATAAGCAAATGATAAAAGAAATTTATCCGGATATGCAGTATAAAAAGGCTGAGAAATATATAGAAGATTTGTCGGTTGGATTTTATAAAAAGTTTTTGGAAAAAACGCCGAAATGTTATTTTGGTGAAGAAGATAAATTGGATCCAAAAGAACTGGCGAGGCTTGAAATTATAGCGGAAATTAATCGAATTGCGACTAAGGCTAATATAAAAATTTATGAACAATCCGAGGACAATTATTTAGCTGATACATTAGATTACTATTTTAAAACAAATAATATAGATGAGTTAAGAAAAGTAGTGATTAGTATAAAAAGAGAAGATGTTGATTCATTTATTAGTGTTTTACAAGTTGAATTAAGTCCATGGTTTAGTTACAAAAGTATTTTTACAGATCAAAACTATACTGGTTTAAAAATTGATGTATATTCGGATGGATATGAATGTGAGTTAGAAGAATTAAAGAAACGTTTTCATGGATATACTGAAAATTTAAATGTACCGATAGCAATTTTATATGGGATAAGTGATGATATAGAAAAAGAAAATACAAGAAAGATGCTTGTAGATAATTTGTGTTTGACAGCTAAATCAATGCTGGAAATTCCACCATATAATATGGAAATTTTAGATATTGTAGGACAATGGCAAAAAATTGCAAATATTACTATAGATTTGACGAAAAATTTAAGAAATGAATTTTATTTAGCTGCAGATAAAATAGCAAAATCTTGCCCATCAGATAGGGTATGTAGATACCAAGTTTATGAGTGAGATTACAAATTAGTGATGGTACAGAAAAACTAGAATGTGTAAAATTATATAATATTTGTAGGATGAGGGCTGCAGCAGAAAGGCAGCCGTGATAGGGTGTTTGTATGCAAGATATAAAAAAACAGATTGAGATTCTTAAAAGGATTTTAAAAGCGACAGAAAAAGAAATCCGTAGCAGGCAGTTTTTATTAAATGCAATTAAAGAGTATGGAATTACTCCGTTGTCTTGGTTACAGGAATTAGATAAAGATTGTAATTATGCGGAAAACGGTATGATTCAGGTGCCGGGAGAATTTGTTTCTTTTTGTCAATTTATATCTGATTATAGGGTTGAAACTGCGGCTGAAGTAGGAGTTTATAGAGGTCGAAGTTCATATTTTGTATGTGCTATTTTGTATAGAAAGAATCCCAAATTACAATATGATATGATTGATATCGAAGATAATTTAGATGGATTTGAAGAGTTTCGAAAAGTTTTGCCTTGTCTTAGAAAGTGTATACCAAGTACATCTGCAGTTTATAAAAAACAGAAATATGATTTTGTTTTTATTGATGCTGATCATAGCTATGAAGGGGCCATGGATGATTATCTAAATATAGGAAGATATGCGAAAAAGATGGTCTGTTTCCATGATATATATGCCCATGAATATGATTCTCAAAATGGTGGTGTTGTAAGGTGCTGGAATGAAGTTTGTGCGCTGACGCCACAGCATTCAAAGATGGTGTTTTCGCAATTTCCTAATCGTTGGATGGGAATAGGAGTTGTGATAAATGATGCGGATGAGAAGACAATTGGATGTGAAGGAGATTATGAAAGAATTCAGGAAAAAGTTATCCGTGTGAAAGAAGAAATAGATAATGCTGATGAAGTCTACATATATGGCGCAAGAAATGATAGTAGAAGAATGCATGATGCTTTACGTAGAAATAGGCTTAATGTACAGGGACTAATAATAGAAGATGATACAGAAAATCCTGAGGATGTAAAATCATATAATATATATAAGTTGAAAGATGTAGAAGAGAAAAATAATGTTGCGATTATTATCTGCTATAGAGAGAGTTTACAAAAAGAGGTCATAGATAAATTGAAGAAATATAAAAATGTAAATATGATTATAACTGATGATAAAGTTGCATCATTTATGTGAGTATTAGGAGAAATTTATGCTAAAGTTTGTGGATTCGTTTTTTGAACCTGAAGTGAGAAATGATTTTAAAATTGAAACTATGATGAAGAGGGCATGGGCTGCTCAGTTAGAAGTTCTTGAAGAGATAAAACGAGTATGCAAAGAGTTGGATATACAATTATTCGCGGATTGGGGAACGATGCTTGGAGCTGTTAGACATAAAGGGTTTATTCCTTGGGATGATGATTTAGATATAGGTCTGCTTCGTTCTGATTATATGAAATTCTTAGAAAAAGCACCTGATATACTCGACGATTGGTATGAACTAAAAAGTGTATACAATGACCCAACAGATGATATTGTAAAAGCAAGAGTAATAAATGGACGGCATATGAATTTTGATAAAGGTTTTCTTGAGAAATTTCATAAATGTCCATATGTTGTTGGAGTAGATATTTTCCCTGTTGATAATATTCCAGCTGATAAACAAGAACTAGATAAGTTAGTAGAGTCTTTGAAATTTTTATTAAAAGTTGAGGCAAGTATTCCAGAAGAGGCTCCATATGATGAAGATGTCATGGAACTCATGAAAAAGGTGGAAAATACTTATGGTGAAAAAATTGATTATAATAATAGATTACGGCATGAAGTGAAGAAGATTTTTGACATTGTATCGGCAAAATATATGTCAGAAGATACAGAGGAAGTGAGCTGTATGCTGGCTCTGGCAGCAGATTGGGATTGGTATCATTGTAGAAGAGAATGGTTTGACAGTTGTATAGAAGTACCATTTGAGAATACGACAATTCCGGTTCCGGTCGGTTATGATGGAATACTGAAATGTGATTATGGTGAAGATTATATGACTCCAATTAATAGGGGAGCATCTCATGACTATCCTTTTTATCGCGAACAAAGAGATGGACTAAAAGAAGTGATGCAAAAAGAATTTAATACATCCATATCTGATGAAATGATGGATCAAATTATAGAGATGAAGATAATGGAATAATAGAATCTATAACAAAGGGGATTTTATGAAAAAAGTGATTACTTATGGAACTTTTGATTTGTTCCACCAGGGACATTACAATTTATTAAAGAGAGCCAAGGAACTGGGGGATTATCTAATAGTAGGGGTAACTACCGAGCACTTTGATGAAGCCAGAGGTAAGGTAAATGTAGTTGATCCCATTATGAAAAGAATCGAAAATGTCCGTTCCACTGGATTTGCCGATGAGATTATTGTAGAGGACCATCAGGGACAAAAGATTGAGGATATCCAGAAGTATCATGCAGATATATTTACCGTAGGATCCGATTGGGTGGGAACTTTTGATTACTTAAATCAGTTTTGTCAGGTTATTTATTTAGATAGAACGCCGAATGTTAGTTCTACGCAGATTCGAAAAACCAATTTTAAGATAGTGGACATTGGCATTGTTGGTACAGGACGAATTGTTCCCAGGTTTATATCTGAGGCGAAGTACGTATCCGGTATTAATATTTGCTGTACATATAACCCGGAACTGGATAGTGCAGCAGCTTTTGCCAATCGTCACGATATAGAAAATTTCTCCGGAGATTATGATGAGTTTCTAGAAAGAGTTGATGCGGTTTATATTGCTTCTCCAAATGAGACGCACTATGACTATACAAAAAGGGCCTTAGAGGCGGGCAAACATGTGTTGGCTGAAAAACCAATAGCATTTACAAAAGAGGAATCTGAAGGCTTATATAACTATGCAATGACTCATGGACTTGTGCTGATGGAGGCGGTAAAGACTGCTTATTGTCCAGGATTTCAGCAGTTGTTAAATGTGGCGAAAAGTGGCGTGATTGGTGAAATAAAAGATGTGGAAGCTTGTTTTACCAGACTTGCGGCTATAGATTCCAGAGAGAGAACAGATGCGAATTTCGGTGGAAGCTTTTTAGAGTTTGGTAGTTATACTTTGCTACCGGCTATGAAGCTTTTGGGGACAGATTTTACTGATGTGAATTTTAAAACCATATATGGTGAGGATGGAGTGGATTTGTATACCAAAGTTGAATTAACTTATCCCAATGCTATGGCAACTTCTAAAAATGGTGTAGCAATAAAGTCAGAGGGAAATTTGGTTATCGCCGGTACGAAAGGATATATATTGGCACCTTCTCCATGGTGGTTGACAAAGCGATTTGAAGTTCGCTTTGAGGATGAGAATAAGGTCGAGTTTTATGAGCCTCCATTTCAGGGAGATGGATTTCGATATGAGATAAGTGAGTTTGTCTTAAAGATTAATGGCGGTGAAAAGAATGCCTATAAGTTGACGGCGAAAGAAGCTATCGCAATGGCGGATATCACGGAGAGATATATGGAGTATCGAGCGCAGACTAGATAATAATCTAATATATATGTAAGTGTTATGACTGGAGGGAGAGACAAAGAAAGCATGAAATTTGGAATTTTAAATACTAGCAAGATGAATGTATCTAGCATTAAAAATGGCGGATTTGAATATGCTGAATTGCCAATTGAGTTGTTAGATGAAAGATTAAAAGAGTTAGAGGAACTTGATGGAATAAATCTATCAGGTGTGATGGTTTCACTGAAAGATCTTGATGAGACAAAATTGTTAGTTGATTTGGAAAGAGCTCAGGCAGCTGGAGTTAAGTATTTGCTGATAGAGACTATCGGTGTACAGGAAGAAAAATTAAGTTCTATTATTGGGAAATGTGCGGATAAATTATCGCAGGTTGATATAGAGATTTATATTGAAAATGGTGTTATAGGTGATGAGCTAAAAGGATACGCTTATGGTCCGTATTCATTGGCTAGTGATTTGCAAAAATTGGTGGATGAATACAACAGTTTATTGCGCAAGGATATGTTCGGTATCAGTTTAAATTTTGGATATATGAATCTGATTAGCAAGAATTATAGATCTGAGATTTATTTGGCAAGAAAGAACTTGAAACATATTCATATTAATGACAATGATGCTATTCATAATGACATGCAAATGCCATATACATTTACCAGAGGAAGAGGTCAAATTACAACAGATTGGCTTAAAAGTATTGGTGAATTGATACGAATGAAATATCAGGGCTGGATGATATTTGATACTGTTGGTCTATGGGATAGAAGTCCTATAGAATTACATGAATCTTTTATGTGTTTGCTAAAAAGTGTGGCAGATGAATGGCTTATGCAATACCATCTTGAAGATGAAGTTTTAGATAATCCAGATAAAAAACTTATCTTGTTTGGATCGGGAGCCATGATGAAAAATTACTTGGATTATTTTGGTGAGAAGTATCCACCTGCCTTTGCAGTTGATAATTCCAAGGCAAAATGGGGTACAACATCTTATGGTGTGCCAGTGGAGGCACCGGAGAAGATTATGGAAATCCCTGAAAAAGAGAGAACCGTTTTGCTTTGCTGCGGATACTATACAGAGATTGGTGATCAGTTGAAACAAATGGGCGTGGAATATAGAGATTATATTGATTTTTATTTTATGGCGTAAAGAGGTATAGGAAGATATATATATGATAGATATTGGAGTGCAGACAAAGGGTATATTGCCAGAGCGAAGTGTAGATTTTGGCGTCCAGATGATAAGTGAAGCCGGGTTTGATAGAGTGGATTTTAATCTGGATACATTTTTGAAAAACACAGATGTCTATGGCGGTAATATTAATAAATTCTTTGATAAATCTGAGGAAGAGTTAATAGAATTCTTTAGACCATATAAAGAGGCTTTTGATAGGTATGATTTGCATCCTTCTCAGATGCATGCTCCATATCCTGTTTGGGTTATAGGTAAACCACAGGTGGGAGAGTATATGAAGGATAAGGCGATACCAAAGAGTTTTTTTGTGGCAAATTATTTAGAGATTCCATGGATGGTGGTTCACCCAATCAAGGCTCAGTTGCACAGAGGCTTAGAGATAGAAAGACAGATGAATATTGAGTATTTTCAGACTCTTATTCCATATGCTAAGAAATATAAGGTGGGAGTGTGCGTAGAAAACTTGTATGAAAGTATTGGGCCAAACATTATCGAAGGTGTATGTGCTAATCCGGATGATGCCATCTATTACGTGGACTCCATGAATGAATTGGCAGGAGAAGAATTATTTGGAGTGTGTCTTGATACAGGACATATGGAGCTTACTCATCGTAAATGTGAGGATTATATCAGAGCGGTGGGAGATAGATTAAAGATTTTGCATATGCATGAA
>JAEEGL011630823.1_pt1 | contig 10301 bp, 10 predicted proteins | sample 9134231 | NCBI WGS metagenome assembly JAEEGL01 (sample SAMN16246548, study PRJNA631951) | gut metagenome | biome: gut microbiome; feature: rumen; material: fiber-attached | host: Bos | place: Iran: Karaj | collected 2018-10
CGACAGGGACGGCAATCTTCCCGAGAGCATCATGCCCGATTTCCTTCATCCCAGCGCCGCCGGCTACGAGATCTGGGCCGAAGCGGTCGAGCCGATGGTGATGGAGGGGCTCGGCGAAACGCCGGAAACCGTCATTCCGAAAAAGAACGGCGTTCACGACTACCGGTATACCGACCAGATTCACCGGCTCACAACGGAGGAGAACAAGGATTACGACATCATCATGTTCGGCGACTCGATTGCCGAGACCTGGGTCCGGAACGGAACCGCGCTCAATCTGCAGGTCTGGGAGAAATACTACGGCTCGAAAAAGGGCCTCAATCTCGGGATCGGCGGCGACATCGTCTCGGGCCAGGCATGGCGTTTCGACAATTACCCGCTCGACGGGATCAGCCCGAAACTGATCATCATGGAAATCGGCGTAAACGACCTGACCTGTTTCGAAACGCCGAAAGAGGAGGTCGCGTTCGGAATCAGAACGCTGATCAAGAGGATGCACGCCCGCTGGCCGAAGGCGCGCTTTATCGCCATGGCGTGTCTGCCGTTCCAGTTCGAGGGGAATCCGGCGCACGACGGGATGACCTACCAGTCGTTCGTCGACGAGTATAACCGCGTCTTCCCCCTCTATTTCCGCGATCTGCCGTATGTGACCGCGGTCAACATTTCGGACCTCTACCTGTTTCCGGACGGGAAGTACAATCCCGACGTTCTCTACGACGCGGTCCATCCGAACGGGGTCGGCTGCGCCCTCTGGGGCGAACGGCTCAATCCGCTCGTCGAAAAGCTCCTGAAAGAATACGACGCCGAGGAGTAACCGTTTCCCGTGTTCCGCTCGTTCCTCTTCAACTGGCTTTCGGCCCAATACAGCCGGGAGGTAAAGAGCCAGCTCTACGAGGCCGCCGCCGAAGCCCTGCGCGGCGCGGCGGCCAGCAGTGAGTCCGAAACGGACGTCCGCGCCGATATCGGTCTGGTCTTCGCGCGCGGCGCGGAGTACGGCTCTCTTCTCGACCGGCTCGAAGAGGCCGAAACGACGAAAGGGAACAATCTGAAATTCACCCGGGGGCGGTACGGGAAAACGCGCCTTGCGATCGTCGAGACCGGCGATCGGGCGGGCGCGGTACGGGAAGGAACCCTGGCGCTCCTCCAGGTCTTTCAGCCCCGGCGCGTGATCGCCGCGGGATTCGCCGCGGCGCTCGTGCCGGAAATCAAACGGGGAAGTCTCTTCATTCCGTTTCGGATCACCGGTTCCGACGGGACCGAAATCAGTCTGGCGCCGGAACGGCTCGAATCCCCCGGCGGGGCAATGCCGGCGGAAGACGGTCCGTTTGAAACCGCCCCCCTCGTCTCGGTTCAGACTCTCCCGGCCGAACCGGACGCCCGGAGCGAACTGGCCCGGCGGACCGGCGCGGCGCTGGCCGACACTTCGGCCCTGCAGGCCGCCGCGGTCTGCCGCGAATCCTCCGCTCCCTGTCTGGTGGTCAAGGCGGTGGCAGCCGAGCAGGCCGACCGTCCTCCGGCCGACCTGCGCCGCGCCGCCGAAGCGGGAAAGACGAGCACCGCGCGGCGTCTCGGCGCTCTTTTCGGCACGTTCACGAACCGGCCGTCGAGTCTCCTCGACATCTACAAGGTAAAAGAGCGGGAACTCGAAACCGCCGAGACGCTCGCCGAGGCGCTCATTCGGATCATCGCCGCGTCGGCCGAACCGGCATCTCCCGAACCGCCGCAATCCGAATAACACGTTCCAAGCAGGAATCCGACCGATGAACCGACTCCCGGAAAGAACCAAACCGCTCGACCGCGGCCGATCGTTTCTCGGCGCCGCGGCGATGGGGATGTTCATGCTGGCGAGCCGCTGTCTGGGACTTCTGCGCGACATCAACACGGCTTCGGTCATGGGCCTTTCCGGATCGCTGGCGATGGACGCTTTCGCCTGCGCGTTCCGGGTGCCGAACATCGCCCGGCGTTTCTTCGAAGAGGGAATCTTCGGGCTCACCTTCATTCCGGTCTTTTCGCAATACCTGAAAACCGACCGGCGGGCCGCGCGCCGTCTGGCGGCGCGCTATCTCGCCGACGGCCTCCTCCTCGGCCTGGGCGCCGCGCTCTTTCTGGAACTGACTGCGGCTGGGGCGTGGCTGATCTTCCGGCCGACCGAGGGAAAACTCTGGTACAACATTCTCAGGTTCGGGTCGCTGATGTTCCCCTACCTGGTCTTCGTCGTTCCCGCCGCTCAGGCGGCGGCGGTTCTCCAGGGACTCGGCCGGTTCCGCATGGCGGGTTTCATGCCTCTGCTCTTCAACCTGATCTGGCTGGCGGTACTCTATTTCGTCTCGCCGCTGGGGATCTACCTTCCGATGAAGATCGCACCGTGCACCCTTTCCGTTCTGGGCGTTTCGGCGGCGACCCTCCATCCCGCCGGGCGGGGCGCGGTTCTCTCCCTTTCAATCGCGGGAATCTCGGCGGTACAGTTCCTCACCCTCCTGGCCTATCTGCGGTGGCTGCGCCGCCGCGCCGGGGAGACATCCCCGTTCTTCGCCTCTTTCGTCTCTCCCGAAAAGATCCGGGAAATCCGCACGGCGCTGCGCGCGGTCTGGCGCCGTCTGGCGCCGGTGGCGCTGGTCATCTTCTTCCTGCAGCTGAACATGCTCCTGGCGACGCTCCTGGCCGTCCTCTTTTCGGGTTCCAGCGTCCCCCTCTTTTCGGCGGTTCCCGGAGTCGACGCCCTCTTCGCCGGAACGACCGGGCGGGGCGCGGCCTCGGCGCTCTATTTCGGGGAACGCCTCTATGAATTCCCCCTTTCGCTGGTCGGAGTCACCGTCGGCACGGCGTTCTATCCCCTCCTCTCCCGCCGGGCGCTCGAAAAGGACCGCTCCGGATACGCCGTCGATTTCACCGCGGCGCTCCGCCTGGTCGTTCTCCTGGCGATCCCTTCCGGCATCGGCCTGGCCCTTCTGGCCACCCCCCTTTCGAACCTCTTCTTCGCCCACGGCGCGGCGTCGGCCGCCGACTCGGCGCGGATCGCGCGAATCACCTTCTGTTTCGCCTGCGGAGTTCCGGCGTTCTGCCTGACCGCGTTTCTGAACCGGGCGCTGATGGCGATTTCGGATCTCAGAACCCCTCTCCTGGCCGGGATGATTTCGATACCCCTCTTCCTGGCCGCGGCGCTTTTAGGGGTCCATACGCTCGGCGAAGGGGGCCTGGCCCTGGCGGTCAGTCTCGCCTCATGGGGGCAGGCGGCGCTCCTTCTGCGCCGCGCCCGGCGCGAAATCTCTTCCGCGGAGTTCCGTCTGTTCACAAAGACGTTCCTCGCGTCGGCCGCCGCCTCGGCCGTCATGGGATTGGGAATCGCCGCCGAGCGGATCTTTCTGCACGGCTCGGCGCTCATTACACAGAAGATGCCGGTCACTTCGGCGTCGGCCGGACTGGCCGCCGATCTGGCCGCGGGAATCACACTCTTTTTCCTGGTGATCCTCTTCCTCGACCCGGAATGGGGGAAAAAGGGCGTACGCCTTCTCGCCCGCAGGATCTTCGGCCGGAAAGAGCCTTCCGACCGTTAAAATAATGAAAATTTTTCATTTTTTGGCGGCCGAAGGGGTATAAACCGATAGCTGATTCACTTATAATGGACGGCAGTCCCCCGGGAGGGCGCATTCCCCGCCGGAGGGAGTTTCGTCCCGCAAAACATGAGGGAAATATCCAAAATGAAACGACGTGACATGATGAAAATCGCCGCCGGAGCGATGGTCGCCCCGCTGGTAGGGTTTACCCACGAAACGGGTACGGGCCGGCTCGAGGCTTCGACGGCATCAGAAAGAAAAGAGAGGACTTGTATGAAAAAGTACACCAATGCCGACTTCTACAAAAACGGCGTCTTCCAGCAGGACGTCGCGTTCCGCGCCTTCTATGACCTGTTCGAAGGTTTCGGCTACACGCTGGCCGACAAACTCCGGACATACAAAAACGGCGAGTTCTGGGTCGTCGATTTCGGTCTCGGCGATTTCGAAAACGTCGGGATGGGCGGCATCTTCTGGTACAACGACAAGGTCAACGGCTATTTCGGGCACGACATCTACCTCCTGCCGCACCAGATGATTCCGGAACATTACCATCTTCCCGCCGAAGGGCTCCAGGCGAAACACGAATCGTGGCTCGTCCGTGAGGGGAACATCTTCAATTTCGGCAAAGGGGGCGAGCTGACCGACCAGGTCAAGGCGATGCTTCCGAAGAGCCAGCTCGACGCCGGCGCGATCACCTGCTTCAATTTCGAGGAACTCCACGTCGGCGATCTGCGCAGTCTGACCGCTCTGGAAGACCGCCACTTCATGATGGGCGGCGAAAACGGCGCCATCGTCACCGAATTCGGGACCTATCACAGCATGGACGGCCTGCGGTTCACCAACACCAAGGCCGCGCTCGGTTAATTCCGTTTGGGTCACCCTGACATAAGGAGAAATACCAATGAGAGACGGTTACAAGTTCAGCCACTGGGGCGTTCCGACCCAGGAAGAAAAAGACGGAATGACCTATCTCGCCGACATCAAAACCGCGATCACCGATTTTGCGGCGAGTCCGTTTGCGATCGAATGGCTCCGGTTCGATGACGATTCCCCGATGCCGGAACTGATTCAGAAGATGCCGCACGTGGCGTTTATCGTCGACGACATCAAAGCCGCGCTCGCGGAAGAGAAAGTGATCGTCGAACCGTTCCCGGTCGGGGAAAGCCTGACCTGCGCCTTCATCGACGGCGGCGGGTTCGCGGTCGAGCTGATGCAGTTCAAAAAATAATCCGGATTCCCTTCCAAAGCCAAAGGCGCGCCGACGGGTTTCCGTCCGGCGCGCCTTTCTGTTCGGCCTTTTCCGTTTTCATTCCACCCTGTAGAAATCCCACCGGTAGTCGCCGTTCGGCTCGGCGGTCAGAAGGCGGATCCCGTAGGGACGCTTATCGAAATTGGCCGACGTGGTTTCTCCGTTCATAACGAGCATCCCCTCGAAGGCGCGGACGATCGTCTCGTGCGTATGGCCGGCGAGCCAGAACCGGACGCCGCTTTCGGTCATTTTCACCAGCAGGTTCTTCCGCAGTTCGTTCTCGTTGGTGAGCACCGCCCACGAATCCCCTTCGTTCGGATAGGCGATATAGGGAGGAATGTGCGAAAGGACAATCGCGGGAATCCCGCGGGTTTTGACGTCGTCGAGTTCGGCGGCCAGCCACTCGTCCTGCGCGGCGGTCTCTTCCGGAGGGGATTCCCGCCAGAGCTGGGTATTGACGCAGATCAGCTTCCACCCGTTGATCAGGGCGCTCTGCCGGTCCGGACCGAAATCGTTCCGGTACCGGGTCAGTTTTTCGGGGGTCACCGGATCGGGAATATCGTGGTTCCCCGGCGCGACGATCAGCCGCGGCTTGATCCGTTTCAGCCCGCTGACCATCTCGTCGACCGGATCGGAATAGCGGTGAATCAGATCGCCCAGAACCGTCACGACATCGGGATTCAGGTCGTTGATCAGGTCGATCGCCTTATGGAACCGGCCGAGACTCGGCCCGAATCCCTCTTCGCCGAACCCGAGCTGCGGGTCGCAGTACTGCACCAGCCGGAGCGTTTTCGCTTCAAGTGCCGGTGAGCGGGGCGCCTCGTCCGCCGAAAGGGCGGAAAGGGCCGCGGGAGCCAGTGCCGAAAGGCCAAGAGATTTCATGAATGTTCTGCGGGTAACCATTTCGCTGTCCTCCGGAATCGGTCAAATGCTGAAATCAAATCGGAATAACCGTCAGGAACCATTCTATCCCCGTTTCAGCCGGCGGTCAATCTTGCGGCCCCGCCGAAATGGGAGTTTTTCCCGCGGAAACCTTGATTTTTTTCGGATATGCCTTAGAATAAAAAAGGGGGTCTCTCACCGGCGGGAACCTCCTCTGTCAGGGACCGCAAGACCCCGCCGCAGTCAAGGATACCGAAAGTACCGATGTTCAAAAGAATCCACTTCTGGCTTCAAAACGCCCGATGGCACAGCGTGATGCAGTCGGTCCTGCCGGCCGTTCTGGCGCTGATTCTCGCCGCGGGGGGGGAAGATTTTCACATCCTCTACGGTGTCCTGGCGGTCTTCGGCGTCTTTCTGGGGCATCTAGCGGCGAACCTCCTCGACGACTATTTCGATTTTTACTGCCAGTCACCCGAAGCGCGTGAAAAGCTCCTGACCGAGGGGAAACTCGCCCGCGGCCTGAAATGCGCCTACCTGACCGGCGGCCAGACCACCCCCCGCCGCCTTTTCGGCGTGTCGGTCTTCCTCTGCGCGGTTCTGGTCCTGATCGGCGTCTTCCTCTTTCTTCGGCGCGGCTGGCCGATTCCCCTTTGCGCGGGGGTCGGCGCGGTTCTCCTTTTCTTCTACTCCGCGCCCCCCTTGCGGTTCAGTTTTCACGGATTGGGCGAAATCGTCGTCGGCGTCATCTTCGGCCCGATCGTGATGTGCGGCGTGGCGTGGTCGGCGGCGGGTGAGATTGCCCCGGCGGTCTGGATCCTTTCGATCCCGATCGGCCTTCTGGTCACCGACATTCTCTACGTCCACTCGATTCTGGACATGAACCCCGACCGGCAGATCCGCAAGACGACCCTCGCGGTCCTTTGCGGCACCCCCCAAAAAGGGCTGATCCCCCTGGCTGTCATTCTGCTGGGTATCTACGGCTCGGCCGCCGCGGCGATCGCGCTGGGGAAGCTCTCTCCCCTCTATGCGGCCGTCTTCCTCACTCTTCCGCTGGCGGCCGCTCTCTGGCGTTCGATGGTCGATTACGCGTTCCGCCCGGAAAAGAAAGTCGTTCGGCGCCCCTGGATGGGTCCGATGGAATTCTGGGACCTCTTCGTCGAAAAAGGACTCGACTGGTTCCTCTTCCGCTGGTTCCTCTCGCGCAACCTCGAAACGGCGTTCTGCCTCCTGGCGATCGCCGCGGCGGTCTGCGTGAAGTGCGGGCTCGGCTGAACACTGAAAATCAACGAAAGGTCGTTATGTTCAAACGGATAGCGCAGGACTTCTATTTTCTCCGGTGGCACGCGGCGGCGCGCCTTTTGGGCAGACGGAATCCGCTCCAGTCGGTTCTGGCGGTCGGCAACGCGTGCAACCTGCGGTGCCGACATTGTGCGGTCTATCCCCGCAAACCGGAAGACACCCTGAAAAAGGACTACGAGACGGTCCGCCGCGAACTGGAAACCTGCTACAAGATGGGATCGCGGTTCGTCGATTTCGAAGGGGGCGAGCCGTTCCTCTGGCGTGACGGCGACCGGACGATCAACGATCTGTTCGACCTGGCCAGGGAGATCGGTTTCTTTTCGACCACGGTCACGACGAACGCGCAGATCCCGTTCGATCCGTGCCGTAGCGACCTGGTCTGGGTCAGTCTCGACGGAGTCGGCCGGTACCACGACCAGATCCGCGGTCCCGGCGCGTTCGACCGGCTCGAAAAGAACGTCGCCCTTTCAACCCACCCGAACCTGAACGCCAACATGGTGATCAACCGGTACAACTGGGAGGCGGTGGAAGAGACGGTCCGCTACGTCGCCGACCACCCCAAATTCCGGCTTCTGGCGGTCAGTTTCCACACGCCCTATCCCGGAACCGAAGAGATGAAACTCGACTGGGAGACGCGCTGCAAGGTGATCGACCTGCTGGTCGGCCTGCACAAAAAAGGCGCCCCCCTGATGAACACCCGTTCGGGGCTTCTCCGCCTGAAAGATATGCGCTTTAAAAAGCAGTGCTGGATCTCGAACTTCGTCCTTCCCGACGGCACCTTCGAAAAGAAGTGCGGCGGCGACAAACTCGGGATCTGCGACCAGTGCGGGTTCGGGATGACCGCCGAAATGGTCGGCCTCTGGAACCTGAACCCCGAAACGATCCGCGCCGGACTCAAAGTCCGGACGTGATGCAAGCATTTAGAAAGAACGCCTCTATGCGGAAAGACTCTTTCCCAAAATCGAACCGCCTGCCGCTTCCCGGGTTCACCCTGGTCGAGCTGCTGGTGGTGATCGCGATCATCGGAATCCTCATCGGCCTTCTGCTCCCGGCGGTGCAGGCGGCGCGCGAGGCGGCGCGGCGGATGAAATGCCAGAACAGCTTCAAGCAGGTCGGCATCGCGCTTCACGCCTATCACGACGCCTACGACTCGTTCCCCGCCTCGGGGATGAAGACATTTTTTGGCGTGCCGGCCTACGGCGGCGGGCTTTTCAGCGGGCGGGTCACACTCCTCCCCTTTATGGAGCAGTCGGGACGCTATGACGAGCTGGTCAAAGACCTGAAACACGATCCGCCGCGCACCGACGGGTTCACCAGTGCCACATACGCCGACACCGGCGAGCCGGTTCTCTGGAACAACGGCACGATCGACTACATGACATGCCCCTCCGACCCCGAGTCGCGCCAGACTCTGGCCGGTTCCGATTACTGCTCGCGGATTTCGGTGAGCCTCTGCGTCGGCGACGCGCTCATTCCGGACGACGCCTCCGGCGCCTTCAAAAAGACCAACTCGCGCGGCCTGTTCCGGCCGGACGTCTGGAAGAACATCGCGAACTGCCGCGACGGCACCAGCAACACAATGGCCGCGACCGAAACGTGTATCGGCGGATTTTCCGAAGAGCGGGTCCGGGGCGGGGTCAACCAGCTCGAAGAGGTGGTCCGGGACGGAAAGGTCATCCCGTCGGTCTGCCTCGAAAAGGGCTACAATCCCGACGACCGGACGAGAATCGGCAGTCCGATTTCGGACCCGATCATGAAACAGGTCGTCCAGCGGAACAACTTTTTCGTCGACGGGCTTTGCATTACGTCCGTCTACACGGCCACGACCGCGCCGAACGCGCCCATCTGCGCCTTCACCACGGCAATGTCGGGAGACACGCTCTTCCCCGGCTTCTTCGGCGCGATAACCGGCGGCGCGTCGAGCTGGCATTCGGGCGGGGTCAACGTCCTCTATGCCGACGGCTCGGTGCACTTCGTCACCGACAATGTCGACTGCGGCAGCCTCGAAACCGAAGAGCCCGAAAGCGGCTCGAGCCCCTACGGCATCTGGGGCGCCATGGGAACCCCTTCGGGCGGCGAAAGCCGTTCGCTCTAACCGGCATCAACAGTCACACACTGAAAGGATCGCCATGTCCGGGAAACGCTCAATCCGCATCGGAACCGTCGTGATCGGCCGGGGGAATCCAATTGCCGTTCAGTCGATGGCGGCCAGCAAAACGACCGACATCGACGCCACGGTCGAGACGGTCAACCGCCTCGAAAAGGCGGGCGCGGCGATCGTCCGTCTGGCGGTCGATACCGAGCGGGACGTCCGGGCCCTCGCCGAAATACGCCGGCAGACGCACGTCAGCCTTTCGATCGACCTGCAGGAGAACTACCGTCTCGCCGAAAAGGCCGCCCCCTACATCGACAAGATCCGCTACAATCCCGGACATCTGCACCACGCCGAGCCGGACACCCCCTGGCGGGAGAAGGTCCGCCGCCTGGCCGAAATCGCCAAAGACCACGACCTGGCGATCCGGGTCGGGATCAACTGCGGGAGCATCGATCCGGTTCACCTGAAAGCCTACAAGGCGGCGCGCGCGGCCGCCAAAAAAGGGAACGTCCCCGACCCGTTCGCCCCGATTTTGGAATCGGCATTGGAGCACACCGCCTGGCTCGACGAGATCGGGTTCACCCGCTACTGCGTCTCGATCAAGGACTCGAGTCCCGAAACGGTCATCCTGGTCAACCGCCGGTTCGCCGAACTGCGCCCGGAAGTCCCCCTCCATCTGGGCGTGACCGAAGCGGGCCTTCCCGCCTACGGAATCCCGAAATCGCGCTACGCGCTGGAGACGCTCCTTTCCGAGGGGATCGGCGACACGCTGCGCGTTTCGCTCACTGTGCCGAACGGCCGCAAGCAGGAAGAGGTCGAAGCGGGCCGAATGATTCTCGCCAACGTTGCGTCGGGCCGGATGATGAAAGAGAGCGAGTTCCGCCTGCCGAAACTGAACATCGTCAGCTGTCCGAGCTGCGCGCGCGTCCAGAACGGCGCGTTCGTCGCCCTGGCCGAAGAGGTCCAGAAGGCGACGGAGTTCGCCGCCGATGTCCCGCTGAAAATCGCCGTGATGGGATGCCGCGTCAACGGCCCGGGCGAAACCGACGACGCCGACTTCGGCCTCTGGTGCGGCGCCGACAAAGTCAACTTCAAGGAAGGGGAAAAGCTCATCGGCTCCTATCCCTACGGCGAAATTGTCCCGGTACTGGTCTCGAAGCTAAAAGAGCGTCTCAAAAGCGCGTAACACATCAAAAGAAAGATTCCCGGTTCCCCCGCCGCA
>JAEEGL013576570.1_pt1 | contig 10301 bp, 7 predicted proteins | sample 9134231 | NCBI WGS metagenome assembly JAEEGL01 (sample SAMN16246548, study PRJNA631951) | gut metagenome | biome: gut microbiome; feature: rumen; material: fiber-attached | host: Bos | place: Iran: Karaj | collected 2018-10
CGCAACGAGATCCCGGTCGTGGCGCTGGTCGGGTACACCAACGCGGGCAAGTCGACCCTGCTGAACGCCCTGAGCGGCGCGGACGTCTATGTGCAGGACCAACTGTTCGCCACGCTGGACGCGGTGTCCCGCCGGATGGAAACGGCGGAGAAAACGCCGTACCTGCTGACGGATACGGTCGGGTTTATCCGGAAGCTGCCGCATACGCTGGTCAGCGCCTTCCGGTCCACGCTGGACGAGGCGGCGCTGGCGGACGTGCTGGTCATCGTCTCGGACGGGTCCAGCCCGGATATGCTGCAGCAGCACGACACGGTGGAGCAGGTGCTCGCGGAGCTCGGTGCGACGGAGCAGAAGCGGATCGAGGTCATCAACAAGTGCGACGCCGGCGACCCGATGCCGTCCTTCCCGGGCGCGGTCATGATCTCCGCGAAGACCGGCGAAGGGCTGGAAGATTTGAAAGCCGCGATCGCGGAAGCGCTGCAGGAATCCTATATGCCGACCTCCTTCCGGATTCCCTTCAGCCGTTACGGAATCCTGAACGAGATCCGGGAGGCCGGCCGCGTGATCACGGAGGAGCATACGGCGGAAGGCACCGCGGTGACCGTGATGATCGCGAAAGAGGATACGGAGCGGCTGGTGCGGAAGTACGGCGCGGAGATCCTGGCGCTCAGCAATCAGTGAGAGGGGAATCACAGCATGGCGAAGACGATCGTGGTCGGCCTGGCGGCACATGTGGACGCCGGCAAAACCACGCTGTCCGAATCCATGCTTTTTCTTTCCGGGGCGGTACGGCGCCAGGGCCGGGTGGACCACGGGGACGCCTGGCTGGATACCGAAAAAATGGAGAAGGAACGGGGAATCACCATCTTCTCCAAGGAGGCGCGGCTGACCTGGAACCGGACGGAGATCACCCTGATCGACACGCCCGGGCACACGGATTTTTCCGGCGAGGCGGAGCGGGCGGTCAGCGTGATGGACGCCGCGGTGCTGGTGGTCAGCGCGCCGGAAGGCGTGCAGCCGCATACCCGCGCGCTGTGGAAGGTGCTCCGGGAAAACCGGGTGCCGGTCGTTTTTTTTCTGAATAAAACCGATCGGTTCCGGGGGGATATGGAAACCCTGCTGTCCGCCCTGCGCCGGGAGCTGGCGGAGGGCGCCGTGATGTTCCCCGATCCCGACCCGGAGAAGATTGCCCTGTGCGACGAGCGCTGCCTGGACGCCTATCTGCGGGAGGGGGAGATCCCGGAGCGGATGGTCTTTTCCCTGGTCGCCGAACGGCGCCTGTTTCCGTGCTTTGCCGGCGCCGCGCTGAAGAACGAGGGCGTGGAGGCGCTGCTGGACTTCCTGGCCCGGCTGGACCTGAAAAAGGAATACCCGGTGGAGTTCGGCGCCCGGGTGTACAAGGTGGCCCGGGACGCCCGCGGCGCCCGGCTGGCGTTCATGAAGATCACGGGCGGTGTGCTGAAAGCCCGGGATTTGCTGACGATGAAGGATCCGGAGGGGGAGACCGCCTGGGCGGAAAAAGCGGCGGAGATCCGCCTCTATTCCGGCGCGCGGTACACGTCCGTTCCGGAAGCCGCGGCCGGACATGTCTGCTGCGTGATCGGCCTCAGCAAGGCGGCGCCGGGGGACAGCCTCGGTACGGACAGCGGTTCGCCCGCGGGGCTGATGCGCCCCTGCTACGCCTGCCGGCTGGTTCCCGCCCCGGGAACGGACCTGCACTATGCCCTGGACTGCCTGCGGGCGCTGGAGGAAGAGGAACCGCTGATCCAGGTGGAGTATGTCGAAGCGCGGCGGGAGATCCGCGTCCATTCGATGGGGGACGTATACCTGGAAGTGCTCCGGCAGCAGCTGAAGGACCGCTTCGGGATCGACGCGTCCTTTACCGACAGCTCCGTCCTGTACCGGGAGACGATCAAAGCGCCCGTGGAGGGCGTCGGGCATTTTGAACCCCTGCGCCATTACGCGGAGGTGCACCTGCTGCTGAGTCCGCTTCCCCGGGGCAGCGGGCTGCGGTTCGATTCCGCCGTGCATGTGGACGACCTGGCGCTGAACTGGCAGCGGCTGATCATGACCCACCTCCGGGAAAAGACGCATATCGGCGTGCTCACCGGATCGCCGGTGACCGACTTGCGGATCACGCTGGTGAACGGGAAGGCCCACCTGAAGCATACGGAGGGCGGGGATTTCCGCCAGGCGACGTACCGGGCGGTACGCCAGGGCCTGATGAAGGCGGAGTCCGTGCTGCTGGAGCCCTGGATGCGGCTGGAGATTACCGTGCCGGAGGAGCATATCGGCCGCGTGATGAGCGACCTGACCGCGATGGGCGGACGGTTCGACGCGCCGGAGGACGCCGGAAACGGGGCGCAGCGCCTGGCCGGCTCGGCGCCGGCCGGGGCCTGCGGCGCCTACGGCCGCGACGTCGGCATATTCACAAAAGGCCGGGGCAGCTTTTTCGCGGAGCTGCTGGACTGGGAACCCTGCGCCGATCCGGAAAAGGTCATCGCGGAGAAGGGGTACGATCCGCTCCGGGATACCTGGAATACGCCGGATTCGGTATTCTGCTCCCACGGGGCGGGGCATACCGTCCCCTGGAACGAGGTGGAGCAGTATATGCACCTGCCGATGCTGGCCGATCCGGAAAGCCGGGCCCGGAAGGAATCCGCGGCGGCGGGCGGCAGCGCGGCAGCCTATCACGGCACCCGGGAAGAGGATCAGGCGCTGCAGCGGATTTTTGAGAAGACCTACGGCCCCGTCAGGGCGCGCCAGCTGATGCCCCCGCCGGCGGAAACGGAAAAAACCGCGGGGACGCCGGCCGCGAAACCGGCGCGGCCCGCGGAGGAAATCCTGCTGATCGACGGCTACAACGTCCTGAACGCCTGGGAGGACTGGAAGGCTTTCATGGAGGAGAACAACCTGGAAGGCGCCCGGTACGCGCTGATGGACCTGATGTGCAATTATGCCGGGGCAACCGGTAAAAAGGTGATCCTCGTCTTTGACGCGTACAGGGTGCCGGGGAATCCCGGTACGGCGGAAAAGTACCATAACATCTTCGTGGTCTATACCCGGGAATCCCAGACAGCGGACGCGTTTATCGAGCAGACGACCTTTATCGCCCGCGGCGCGGCGGTCCGGGTGGTCACTTCGGACCGGCCGGAGCAGCTGATCGCCGCCGGCCACGCGGCCATGAGGACGTCCGCCCGGGAATTCCGGGAGGAAGTGAACCGGGTGCGGGGCGGGATCGCCGCGTTCCTTGCCCGGAACAACCGCGGCCGGCCGGACCGCAGCATCGAGAAAGCGTACAAAGAGGCCTGGATGCGGAAACGCGGGGCAGGGGAGCCGACGCTGCCCGGCAGGGGGACAAACGGATCGTGAAAATGCTGAAATGACGAACGCCCCGGAGGAACGGAGGGAATGAAGCGATGAAGATTGTGCTGCTGGCGGACCTGCACGGGAATATGGCCGCCACGGAGGCGATGGAGCGCGAGCTGGACAGGATCGGGCCGGACGACGTCTGGTTCCTGGGCGACGCCGTCGGGAAAGGGCCGGAAAGCGACAGGACCTGCGACTGGGCCAGGACCCATTGCCGGCACTGGATCGCCGGAAACTGGGACCGCGCCATGAGCATGTACCCGGAGTATAACGATTTTTTCAGAAAACAGATCGGACAGGAGCGGCTCGACTGGCTGGACTCGCTCCCCCTGGAGGACGAACTGGAAATCAGCGGCATCCGGTTCCGCCTCGTTCACGGACGCTTTCTGGATCCCCTGTACCTGAGCTACGATTCCGACGAGAAACTCCGGGAAGGCTTCCGCTTCAAGGACGGCCGGCCGGACGCGAACGGGCTGATCTGCGCGGACAGCCACCGGCCGTTTGTCAGGCCGCTGGAGGGCGGATACGCGCTGAACACCGGCAGCGTCGGCAACAATCTCAGCTTTCCGAGGGCCCACGCCCTGCTGCTGGAAGGCGAAAACGGCCCCGCGCCGCTGCGCATCACCATTCTTTCCGTTCCGTACGACAACCGGGCGGCGGCGGAGCGGGTGAACCTCTGTCCGGAACTGCCGAAGAAGGAAGCATACCGGAAGGAAGTCCTGACCGGTATCTATTCCCGGTGAGGCTTCCCGGATAAAAACGCCGCAAACGGCCGCATAACGGAACGAACTGCCGGAAACCTTTTTCCGGCAGTTCGCTGGTTATCGGGGGTGCTTTGACGGGCCGGCGGCGGATCAGTCCCCGGCGTCAAAGGCTTCGAGCCGGCTCTTCGCCGGAACCGGCTTGCTGTCGCCGTGGCGGACGAAGAGCATGGTGACGGCGGACAGGGCGACGAAGGCCGCGGCGTAGGGGAACAGGGGATACATATTGCCGGCCTTGTCCATCAGCAGGCCGGAAAGGTACGGCGTGACGGTCTGGGCGGCCATGCTGGCGGTGTAGTAGAATCCGGTGTAGCGGCCCACGTCGCTGCCCCGGGAAAGCTCCACGACCATCGGGAAGCTGTTGACGTTGATCGTGGCCCAGCCGATGCCGGCCAGCGCGAACAGGACGTTCATCAGCAGGGCGGAACTGTTCTGGCGCAGGGAGGAAGCGACGGCAAAGGAAGCCGTAAGCAGGACGATGCCGATCAGGATTGACTTTCTCCGGCCGATTTTGCTGGCCAGCATGCCCACCGGAATGAAGGCGATCAGCGCGGAAACCTGGGCGATGATCAGCGTCGTGTTATAGTCCCGTGAAAGGACCTGGTTGGCGTAAACGGAATACTTGGAGGTCACGGCGTTGTAGCCCATGAACCAGAATACGACGGACGCCAGGATCAGCAGCAGGGAACGGCGTTCCGCGGCGGACAGCTTCCGGGAACCGGAGCCGTCGTCCTCTGCGCCGTCGTCGATGCCGTATTTCCGGCTTTCCTCCTCCATTTCCCGGACGAAGCGGGGCTCGTCCACCTTCAGGCGGAACACCAGCAGGCACACCAGCATGATGCCCGCCACGATGGCGAAGAACGGGGTGTAGCTCATCAGCGAATTTTTGACGGCGCCGGTGGAGAAAACGATTCCCAGGGCCAGCACCAGCGCGCCGCCGAGGGTGCCCATCAGATTAATCACGGCATTTCCCTTGCTGCGCAGCGGTTTGATGGTGACGTCCGGCATCAGCGCCACGGCGGGGGAGCGGAAAACGGCCATGGCGATCAGCAGCAGGAGCAGGACCCCGATAAACAGGATCAGCGTCCGGGGATTGCTGCGGGTGAACTGCTGCGCGTAATGCTGGCGGGCGGGAACGACGTAGTTCGTATAATCCCTGTTCGTTTCCATTTTGCCTGTTTCGGGATTTTCGACCTGGGAGGTAATGGCGGCGAACGCCTTTTTGTCAGGGAATTTTTCCGCCAGCACGAACTCCTGCTCCCCGGTGGCCGGATCCGGGTCCGGCATCAGGAGCTTCTCGTCCTTTTCCGCGTCGTACAGGCGTTCCAGGGCGGCGGGATCGTCAATGGCGGCGACGTCGGAAATGTTCTTCAGCTGCATATTGTCTACAAAGGACAGGGCGACCAGGAGAACCACCGCCGCGATGGTGCCGGCCATAATGAACGGCGTGCGTCGGCCGCTCTTCCGGAAATGCCTGTCGGAGACGGCGCCGAACAGCGGCAGCATGAACAGCGCCAGCACGTTGTCCAGCGCCATGACGATGCCGGAGTTCGCCTGGTTCATGCCGAACTTGTCGGTCAGGATTTTCGGAATGATCGTGTCGTACGCCTGCCAGAAGGTGCAGATCAGGAAAAAGGCAAACCCGACGTAAATGGTGCGCTTGTAATTCAGCTTCATATGAGCCCCTCCGATGTGGTTTTCTTTTGCTATTTTACCCGATTTTGATTATAATCTCAAGAGGATTGAAGAAGACAGGGATCAGGGGGCTGTGGATATGATCTGGGCTGCTGCGGTGCTGATTGTTCTGATTGGGTTCTGGGTGTACCTCATTTTTCCGGGGAAGGCGTCCCGGGAGGCGAAAGCGCCTTTTACGGGGCGGGCCTTTGCCCACCGCGGACTGTATGAGCTGGACCAGTCCGTTCCGGAAAACTCCCTGCCGGCGTTCCGCCGGGCGGTGGAAGCCGGGTACGGCGCGGAGCTGGACGTCCAGATGACGAAGGACGGGCAGGTGGTCGTGTTCCACGACGACGACCTGAAGCGCGGCTGCGGCGTCGACGGGCGGATCTGCGACATGACCCTGGCGGAGGTGCGGGAACTGCGGCTCTTCGGCACGGAGGAGCGGATCCCGCTGTTTTCGGACGTGCTGGAGGTTTTCGGCGGGAAGCAGCCGCTGATCGTCGAGCTGAAGTACGCCCCGAACTGGAAGCCGCTCAGCGACGCCACCCGGAAGATGCTGGGCGGATATGCCGGCCCGGCGTGTATCGAGAGCTTCCATCCGTATATCGTCCGGGATTTCCGCCTCAACGATCCGAAGCGGATCCGCGGACAGCTGTCCCAGCCGGCGCGCCTGTACCGGGGCGCGGTTCCCGGCTGGCAGGGATTCGTGATGAGCCGGCTGCTGAGCAACTTCCTGACCCGGCCGCATTTCATCGCCTACTGCGTCGGGCCGAAGCCGGTTTCCGTCCGGCTGTGTGAAGCGCTCGGCGCGATGAAGGTCTGCTGGACGGCCCGGAAGGCGGAGAAGCACGCGGAAGAGATGAACCGGAACGACGCGGTGATCTTCGAAGGCTACCGGCCGGAATGAAGGCCGGGAATCCCTTTTCCCCGGTTGCTTCAGGGAAACGGGATGGGTTATAATACAGTAACATGAAATAACGGAGGTGCGTTTTCGCCATGGAAGAAAACGGAAACGGAAAAGGGTCGTCCTGCCTGTTGATTATCGTCGGCATTCTGCTGGTCGGGATGCTTGGATACGGAGCAACCACCCTGTTCCGTACCGCCGGTGAGAACAACAACAACCAGCGGAAGGCGGACGTTTCGCTGAACGACTATGTCGCCAAAGGCCGGGACCTGCCGGTCGGGAAGTATGTTTCCCTGGATGTCCGGTTCGTCGGAGGACCGTACGCCACCAATACCCATACGGAAACCACCAACTGGATCTTTACCGCCACCTCTGCCGTGGACAACTACTACGCCGTTATGCTGGACGACGGCACGATAATGGCCGTCTGCACGTCCAACAAGGCGGAAAAGGAGAAGCTGGACAAGCTTGTCGAATGGTGGAACAGCGTGGAAGGAATGCCTATGACGGGCGAAGTGCTTCATCTGCAGGGTGACCTGAAAGAGATGACGGAGAAAAACGACAACGAGAGGGACCTGATGGACTATTATAAATCGTTCCTCCGGCAGGCTAACGTATCGTTGTCCAGTCCGAAGGTGCACTACCTGGTCCTGGATACCCGGGCCGGGCGGGACAGCATCTGGATGTGGATCGGAGGCGGCGTTCTGGTGCTGATCCTGATCCTGTGGATCCGCAGCCGGAGCAAAAAGAAGAAGGCGGCGGCGTCATCCGCCGAGGCTCCCGCTGCCTGAGGCTGGCGGCAAACGGCATACAGGCGCCGCAGGGCGCGCGAAAAACTCCCGGAAGCATGCTTCCGGGAGTTTTGCCATACCAGGGGGATGCCGGGTTATCGCATCCCCTTGTCGTAGGGAATGCCTTCCGCCTTCGGGGCGCGGCTCTTCTTGGAGGTCAGCGCCAGCACGATCATCGAGGCGATGAAGGGCATCATGTTGTAGATTTCCTTCGGCCAGTTCAGGTCCTTCAGGAGCGGGAAACTGTCGGCGATGTTCGCCAGCGCCCGGAACAGGGAGAAGAAGATCGCGGCCAGGGCGATCCGGAAGGGTTTCCACTGGCCGAAGATCATAACGGCCAGGGCCAGGAAGCCCATGCCTGTGACGCCCTGCTCGAAGTTCCATTCGGGGTTTGCCGGCATGATGTAGGCCATGCCGCCGATGCCGCCCAGGAAACCGGAGAACATGACGCCGATATAGCGCATATGGTACACATTGATGCCGACGCTGTCCGCCGCCTGGGGATGCTCGCCGCAGGAGCGGAGCCGCAGGCCCAGCCGCGTCTTGTACAGGATGAAATAGGCCACCAGCAGCAGGAAGAGCCCGATGGGGATGAACACGCTCAGTTCCAGGCCGCCGATGGAGAACAGGAGGGCGTCCTTGTTCAGGGGCAGCTTGGCGGCGCCGCCGTTGTTGACGCGCTTGGCGATGACCATGGCGATGGCCGTGGCCATCAGGTTCAGGGCGGTACCGCCGATGGTCTGGTCCGCCTTCAGGTTGATGGAGGCGAAGCCCAGCAGCAGCGCGTAAATCAGGCCGGCCAGGCCTGCGATCAGGATGGCGACGGGGACCATCAGCGCCGGGGACATGGGGAGGAACTGGGCGGCCAGTACGCCGGCCAGTCCGCCGATGACCATGATGCCTTCCAGGGCGATGTTGATAATGCCGCTCCGCTCGGAGAACATGCCGCCCAGGGCCACCAGCATCAGCACGGTCGTGTACAGCAGGGTATATTTGGTCAGCAGAAGCGAAAGCATTATTTGACCCCTCCCTTCTCCTTATGGACGAAGAGCTTTGCGATCCGGCTCTTGAACAGCATCATGAAGGCGCACAGGTAAATGATCACGCCGGAAATGATATTGGCGATTTCCTTCGGGAAAATGCTCTGCTCCATGCGTGAACCGCCCATGGTGATGTGGGAGATGAACAGCGCGGAGAAGATGGAGCCGATGGGATGGCTGGACGCCAGCAGCGCGACGGAGATGCCGTTGAAGCCGACTGCCGGGAGCGCGGTGGAGTCCTGCGGGTTCCACTGGGCGCTGCCGGACAGGTAGAACAGGGCGCCGCCCAGGCCGGCCAGGGCGCCGGCGATCGTCATGGACAGGATGATGTTCCGCTTCTCGTTGATGCCGGCGTATTTCGCCGCGGTCTTGGAATAGCCGCAGGCCTTCAGCTCATAACCGAAAGTGGTCTTGTTCAGCATGACCCACAGGATGATCGCGATCAGGATCGCGAAGAAGATGGCGATGGTCGCCGGCTGGATGAAGTAATTGGTTCCTGTATCCTTCAGGTCGGGTATCCGGGACTGGGGGGATACGACCTCCAGCCGGTACGTCTTGCTGTCCTTGACGTAATACATGGGGCTGTTGCCGCCGCCGTACATGATGGTGTTGACGGCATACAGGCCGATCCAGTTGAACATGATCGAGGTAATGACCTCGTTGACGTTGAAGTACGCCTTGAATATGCCGGGAATCGCGCCCCATACCGCGCCGAATACGATGGCTGCCAGCATGCAGACGTACCACGGGCATTTCAGCACCAGCGCGAACAGCAGCGCGCCGAAGGCGCCGAGGGTATACTGGCCGGCTGCTCCGATATTGAACAGGCCGGTCGTAAACGCGAAGGCGACGGAAAGGCCGGTCATGATCAGCGGCGCTGCGTCCGCGATTTCACTCCGCGGGCCCAGCGGCTCGTCGCCCATGTTGTACCATCCGCCCTGCAGTACGGCCCGGAAGCCCTTGTCGTACGCGTCGCCGATCACGTCGCCGAAGGTGAATTCGTAGGGTTTCAGGATGACGGTTTTGATCGTGTTCCTGAACACGGGCACGACGTCCAGGTATTCGGCCGGGTTTTCACTCCCGAGGGCCGCGGCGATCGTTCCCGCCAGCTCGTCTTCCGTGTAGGTTTTGCCCTGCGGCTTGATTTTGTTCGCCTTGATATAATCGGTCACCTGCAGCAGCTGGTCCGGCGTGAGCTTCCCGTCCAGGACGCCTTCGACTTCGCCGTCCACACCGTTCTTGGCCAGGTAGTTCGCCACCTTCAGGGTATCCGCGTACGCGTACTCATTGGAAGTGTATTTCGCGGCGTTTTCCTGGTAGGTGTTGTTTTTGTTGATATACGCCAGCGCGACCAGCACGATGAACCCGATGGCCAGGCCGATCAGGATGCAGAGGAGCGCCGAAAGGATGGTGCTGCCGCTGGCACGCAGTTTGTTCTTAAGCATCGGACTGTCCCTCCTTTTTCTGGCTGCCCTGCTTTTTCGCGCCGGCCATATAGAGGCCCAGTTCCTGCACGGTCGTGGTCTTCGGATCGAACTCGCCCACGATCTCGCCTTCGTACATGACCAGGATCCGGTCGGACAGGTTCATGACCTCTTCCAGTTCCAGGCTGACCAGCAGCACCGCCTTGTGGTTGTCCCGCACGGAGACGATCTGCTTGTGGATGTACTCGATGGCGCCGACGTCCAGGCCGCGGGTGGGCTGCACCGCGATCAGCAGGTCGGTTCCCCGGTCGATTTCCCGGGCGATGATCGCCTTC
>JAEEGL015086895.1_pt1 | contig 10301 bp, 13 predicted proteins | sample 9134231 | NCBI WGS metagenome assembly JAEEGL01 (sample SAMN16246548, study PRJNA631951) | gut metagenome | biome: gut microbiome; feature: rumen; material: fiber-attached | host: Bos | place: Iran: Karaj | collected 2018-10
CCGTCCTTGTTCCTCCTGTTGAAGTTGAACTCGGACAGCGGCTTTACCTCGTGGCACTTTGAGCACTTCTTGCCGTCCATCACGACCACGCCTGCATGGCCATCGAGATGAGCTGCGGGATGCCGATGATCGCGGCGGCCGCTAGACACGCGACGACCGCGCACTGTATAATCTGCCTTGGGTCTTGGGGCATCAGCCTTGTGCTGGTGCTCCTCGTTTTTTGGTACATTCGCACCTCTCTTCCCTTGCCGCCCCGTGGATAGGCTCGACCACGCGCACAGTCCGTAGCTATGGCTGAAGATGACCATGCCCAATGGGCTAGACCGTTACGCTCGTTTTGAACACGCCCTTGCGCGGTAGGGACGCTCCGGGCGCGGAAAGGAGGGAGCCACGCGGGGAGCCCATTCATGGAGCGGCAATTTCGTCGGTAACCATCGGGCAACGCCCACCTCGGTGCTGTGCGCGGAAATGAAATAAGGTCGTACACACCTCGATGGACGGTGCCCATCCATATCCATCCACAAGCGGATGAGCACCTTACGGTGCCCGATGGCTACCGTGTTTGCATTTCATTCGCCGCCCCGCCCTCGCGGTTGATAGCGGCGTTCTGGTTGTCAAGGTGCGGTCAGGAGCCTCTATGGGCGCGGCTCGGTGTCGAAGAGATAATCGAGGGACATATCAGAGAAAAGCGCGTCCCGCAGCTTCTTGCACTGTGCGAACGTGATGTCCGTGGTGCCGTTGATGCGGTTACGCGCCGTCCTGTCGGTGGTGCCCCATGCCTTGGCTAGGTCAGATACCCCATAGCCGCTGCGGCTCATCTCTGCGCTCAAGTTCGGGTAGATCATTTTCACCTCCGTTTTACCCCATCGGGTAACTCCTGATTGGATATTACCCAAATGGGTAAATGATTGTCAACTAGATTTTTTCCAAATAGGGTAAAATGTGCGTGTATTGTGAAGGAGTAGCCATGAAAACCATGAACGACTTGGAGAACCTCATCAAGGAGCGCGGATACAACCTGCTATCGTTCTCCGCTTATATAGACGTGCCGCAGACAACGATATACAACCTCTTCCGACGCAATAAGGACATCGAGAACACTAGCTTCAGGGTATATCGCGCCATAGCCGAGGGATTGGACATGACGAGCGACGAATTATACAGGTGGATGCACTCATGAGCATCAAGAAGCGCAAGCTGAAGGACGGCACGACCGTCTACGATGCCATCTTGGAGTACGGCACTGTGGACGGCGTGAGGGATAGGCGCAAGAGGACGTTCGCCACCCTGAAGGATGCGCAAGCCGCCGAGAGGGACGCGGAGCGGTTGAGGGGTGCGTTGAGGCACCACGGGCGGCTGAAATTGGGGGAATACGTGGCAAGGTACTACTGGCCGATAGCGTCGAGAAGGTTGGAGGCCACCAGCCTCGACACGTACCGCAAGGAGCTCGATAAGAGGATACTGCCATATCTTGGCGAGGAATACTTGGAGGAATTGGACAGGCTGAAGATACAGCGGATGGTTGACATGTGCGGGACGGAGAGCGTCGGCAGGAAGGCGCACGGGCTTTTGCGCACTATACTCAATGAGGCGGTCGGCGACGGCTTCCTGCAATACAACCCCGCCACCGCGAGGTACGCCATGCCGCCCAAGGGCGGGAAGAGGGACAACGGGGTCGTGCTCACCGACTGGAAGCAGATACAGAGGTTCCTCAAAGCGACGAAGGACGCGCCGAGGCCAGTGCGGCGGTTGATCGTGAGCGGGCTGTGCTTGGGATTGCGCCCGGAGGAGCGGTACGCCTTGGACTATGAGGACTTGGACTTGCATCACGGTACCGTGACAATAAAGGGCGCGTATGTGACCGCCTCTTCCAAGCATGGGGGGAATCAGATGAAGGCGACCAAGACCAAGGGGTCGCAGAGGGTGCTGCCGATGTCGGCATTGTTCATAGAGAACGCCATCTTCGACTGCGATGGCGAGGGGCCGTGGATAGCCAACGAGGAGGGCGGCAGGATGTCGCCGTCCACGGGGAGGCACATGTATTCGAGGTACATGGCGGGCAAGGACCTGCCGCAGGTGACGTTGGAGAACATGCGCCACTCGTTCGCCACCGCCTGCCTCCATGCGGGGATGAACGTCGAGGACGTGTCCAAGATGCTCGGTCACGCCGACATAAACACGACGTTCAGGCGCTACGTCAAGCCCGATTTGGAGGACATGCGGGTCGCGTTCCGCAAGATACCGTGGTCACATGAGGGGGAATAACCGCAGGTCAGGGGCTTGCGGACTGACCTTCGATTCTCCGCGCCTCCACCACAGAAAACGCGCATTGACCTGCGCTTATGCCGATTTTCCATGTGACCGAAACGGCGTATTCGGTGCCATAACGGTCACATGGGTCGGGCGATTCTAAGCCGATTTAAGACCCCGATTTTTTCTCCGCGATAACTTACTCGTTCGAAGGTCTAACGGGGTCTCATACGGCGTTCTGTGGCTTCGTGATTACCATATCACGCGCAGCCTGCCCTCGATGTCGTTGGAGTTGACGTATTCGAGCTCCAGGCATTGAGGGGCGCTCGTCGCGGATGGCTTGTAGAGGGCTGCGGCGGCGTAACCGCCGTACGTCAGCCAGGATGTGGCGGTCAGGGACACCAAAGGCTTCACGAGCACGTTGTTGCTGGACGTGAACACCAGCCGGGCGGGCTTCTCCACGATGCCGTTGTGGGTGTGCCCGCTGACGATCGCGTCCACGCCTTCGACGGAATACGCGAACTGCCGCTTCTTGTTCTCGGTCTTGCCGTGTATGAGCATGAGCGCGTAGCGCTTCTTGATGTTCCCCTTGGCTAGGATAACCCGCAGCATGGCGAAGTTCGTGCGGTAGAGGTGCTGGATGCCCATCATGCACATGATGGCGTACATGGGGTCGAGGTCGACCGCCTTGCGGCTCCGCGCCTCATGGTTGCCCCCCACCGCGCCGAGTATCCTATCCTTAACGGGCGTTAAGAGCCTGACCGCCTCCTCCACCTGGCAGGATGGCGGCATGGTCTCCTCGTAGACGTTCGTGAGGCTGTCCTTCACGCCGTTGTTGATGATGTCGCCGACGAGGACGATGTAGGCGTTCCCGTCCTTGGATACCTTGTCGAGGAACGCCTTGAAGCCGTCCATGTCGCACTCGCGCGACCCTATGTGAACGTCCGCCACAGCCCACACCTTGACGGTGCGGCCTTCAAGGTGGTGGATGATGGGGTCGAAGTCGCTATGCACTGGCATACCTCCATTTATAGCCGTATGCGGTTTTGCGCCTGCCGTTGCAACATTGGCCGATGCTGCCATCGCGCCTTGATGCTCCAACGTACTCGGAGGCGTTCGCTATGGAATCGAACACGCGCTCGGTGCCGTTCTCATCTGTTCCGATTACGGGCTTGCGCCTGTTCGGAGCGTCGGGTCGTCTATTCGCCGTGCGCCTTTCGACGCATGAGCCGTATATGGTGTTCTCCTGAACCGTCGCCCATTCGAGGTTGCAGGCGCGGTTGTCCTGCTTGTCCTCGTTCAAATGGTTGACGGTAGGCTTGTTTTCTGGGTTCGGGATGAAGGCTTGCGCCACTAGCCTGTGAACTCGGCGCTGGTCGCATTTCTGTCCATGCCATAAGCCGACATGGCAGTACCCGCTGTGTTGTATGATGGGCTTGATGATTTGAGCCTTGCAGGTGCGGCCGTTCGTGTCTTTCGCTTCCAAGCGCCTGACCCTTCCGAGGTCGGACACTTCGTAGACACCTTCGTAACCCTCGATGGGTTTCCATTGCTCGGTCATGTTAGCTACCACCTAACATAAAAACGCCCGCCGAGCGGTGGTAGCACTCGGTCGGGCGCGTTTACCGTAGAGAAAGAAAAACGCGGCTACCACCCGCGCTTGTCGATTGCTTTATTCGGTTGTTGGTTTGGTTATTTGACTGGGTGCTTCACGCGATCGTGCAGCTCAGCGACCTTGCCGTTGTTCCATCGTGCGACTGATGAAAGGTACCCGGTCACACGGCGGATGCGCTCGAAGGGTACCTTGTCGCAATAGGTGAGATTGACCCACTCGCCGTCGGTCTCGACCTTGACGAGCGTCACGCCCTTCGGTGCGCGTTCCGCGTAGGCTTGCGCCTCTTGTTGGGAGATGTCGCCGACCACGGCGATGTCGTCGAACTGGTAGCGCATTATTTATCCTCGGAAACAGCGAAGAGCAGAAGCGCCTCTTCGGCTGTCGTCGCGGGCATGGTGAACTCGATGCAGAGCGCCTCATCCTTCAGCGATTTCGTGAAGTCGGTGAATGCTGCGGGCTCTCCGTCGATGAGGGTGCCATCTACCGTCTCGTTTCCCGTCGGAGCGCCGCCTCCGACAGAAGGCACTTCGATGGAGACCGTGCTGCCAGCGGCAGCGAGGAAGGCTTCGGGCGCTACGGACTTCGATGCCGCGCTCTCTCCGATGAGGACGTTGTAGAACGCGGTCAACGGGTTGCTCTCGCTGTCAGTCACGCCTACGATGGCGAGCCTGCCGAGGCTTGCGCCGCCCCCGCCGATGTGCTCGCCGAGGAGTCGGACGGCCTGCTCGATGGTCTTGGCTTGCGGCTGGTCGCTGCCAGCCAAGGCGTCGTTGAGCGCGTCGATGGCCGCGGTGATCGCGCCGCTCTTCGCTGCGGTGCCGCCCTGGGCGACGGCGATGTCGTTGAATGCCGATGCGATTGTCATGTGTGCTCCTTACCGTTTGGAAGCGAATAATACGAGCAGGTACGCGAACGCGGCGATGGCCGCGAACAGACCAGCCATGTGCACTAGTGTCACCCGATCATCTCCTTATAAAGCTCCTCCTGCCCGCAGGCTTGGAAGAACCGCCAGCCCCAAGGTGCCTCCTTGGTGCCGAGGTCGATGTACGGGATGTCGCACCCGCACGCCTCCGCCACGTCCTGGAGGGCGGTTATGCAGTCGGGGTGCGGGATGTACTCGATGGAGTTGCCGCTCACGTGGAACAGCATCTGCGATTCGTCAGGATGGAGGATGCACTCGATGGGCATGCCGTACCTCCCTTTCATAGCTTGCTTTACGTCGTTTACGAAGTCGGGCATCTTGGCGTGCCACCAGTCGCCCGGACATGAGGTCGCCGCGTACATGCGGTGCTCGGTGAAGGTGCCGTCCGTGCCGCCCGTGTAGGTCGGGTAGATGCCGTAGCGGTTGCATATGTCCGCGCATAACAGCACCGTGGATTGATATGCCGCCCTGCTTGGCGACCAGTCGCACAGGTTGTAGTCGGCGACCTCCAAGGTGATTGCGCGGTCGTCGTTCCAGTAGGACGAGGAGGTCCACGGGTGGTACTCCTCCTCCAGGTAGCACCCTATCCGACCGTCAGAGCCCACGCCGTAGTTGCTCGATGCCCGCCGCGAGGCGGACTTGAAGATGCTGCCGCACTGCTCCACCGTCAAATCTCCCGCCATGTGGTGGACGGTGACCTTCGAGATGGGAGCCGTGCGCAAGCCGCTTGTGTTCGGCGAGATGATGCTCACCGAGGAGAGGCTACTGACCGTCATTTTTGATGCCGCCCTCGGTCGAGTTGTAGAGGCTGGATTGCCCCAATGCCGCCATGATCGGCGAGAGCACCGCCATCACCAAGGCCACCACGACCGCACGCTGGGCTGGGTCGAGGATGACCTGCCCCATTATGAGGTCGATGTTGGCGATGACGATGCCGATGATGCCCTGCAATATCGTGCGGGCGAGGCGGTACTTCGCCTCATTTGATGTCAGGAAAGTGTTCATGCCGCCCCCTTGTCGATTGCTTCCTTGATGGTGGACACCTCGACCTGCACGGCCTTCATGTCCGCCTCAAGCCCGTATGTGCGCTCTATCACGCCGTTATGCTTCTCCACGTCGCGCCGAAGCTCGCCGATGAGCGTTTCCAACTTCGTGAGCCTCGATGAGATGGCGGCGTAGGTAGCCCCGACCGCGATGATGATGGAGACCACCGTCCCCAGGTTTTCCGCGATGAAGTCCATGTCCGCCTCCTAGAATAGATCGTGCAGCTTAAGACCGTACACGTCCATTATGTACGTGCCGTTTATCGTTCCTGTGCTATTGCTGTTATAGCGTTGGTATATGGTGAGCGTGCATGTGCGCGGGGTGCCTGTCGAGATGGTCGCGGAATTGACGTAAAGTCCGTATTGCGTCGTGCCGCAATAAGTGCGCATGACTCCGGTAGAAACTTTTTTGAAGTTCTGGGTATAGCTTGCCAGATTCGCGCCTGATTTCGTGTTTATATTGGAAGTCGCGGAGAACTCGATATAGCGCACTGTGGCGACGTGCCTGTTGTTCGTCGGCGTTTCGGTATGGCATACGGCTATGAGCGTGTCATACTCATCGAAGCCAGTCACAGCTACCGTCTGACCCGTGTCCGTGGCTGTCGTGGAAGAGGTCGAGATGGTGCCGAGCGACTTGGTGGCTAGCAGGGTCAAACCAGACCCGCCACCGCCCGAGACATTCACCACCAGCGACGCGAGGTTGGTCACGTCGTAGGTGCCGTTCTCTGTCTTGGTCTCGCTGCCGCTCACGAGCTCGGATGCGCTCACGCTGACAGCCGTGCCCGTCTTGGTGCCTCCGCTGATGTAGCCCGACGTGTTGGTCACGCTGGGCGTGACGCTTATGGCGTGATTGCTTACCGCTCCCTTGGTCGCCGTCGGCGTTCCCTCGGTTCCGCTCGACACGCTCTTGGTGGCGTTGCTCGCATAATAGCCCGCGGGTGCCGTCACGGTCGCGCCCGATGCGGTGAGGTCGCTGCTCGACTTCGTGGCGATATTGCCCGTGACCTTCGAGGCGTTGACGTATGCCGTCTTGCCGTTCAGCATGTCCGAGGCTGTGGCATCGGCATCCGAGGTCTCGACATACACCGCGTCCGTGTTCGTGCCCGTAATCTTGGCGGTGATGGACTGCACGCCCGTCCACGCCTTCTTGAGTAGCGTTATGTTCCTCTGCATCATTCCACCGCCAAGTTCGAGCCAGACTGAACGGCGTTCGGCATCACGGAGTCGAGGAGGTCGGACAGGACCTTCGCGGAGATCGTGCGTGCCGTGGTGGACGTTCCAGCCTGCGCCTCCGCCAATGTCATGGCTTCCAAGCCGTCCAGCTTGGAGTAGTGCGATGACGACATGAGGCCAGCAGCCGATGATGATGCGGACGGGATTGTGTAGCTGCCCGCGGAGGTTGAGCCGTCCTCGGTGAGGCTGATGGTCGCACCCGAACCCGACAGGGCGTATGTGTGCCCTTCCCCGCCGCCGCCCCCGCTCCTGGAGTTTCGGCGCTGCGGCTCGTTCCATGCCTCCACCCTAGTGATGTAGATGCTCAACGTGGAGGTGGTGCCGCCGGATAGGCTCGACGCGCCGTTGGCCCAGAACTCATTTCTATAGGGCGTGATGGACGTGCCGCTGACGGTCACCGTCCTGCCGAGAATCTGGGTGGCATCCGAGGCGTATGGGTTCGCTATGACGAGCGATGCCTTCTTGCCGTCGGGCTGATAGAGGTCGATGGTCGCGCACGCCTCGCTGTCGCTGCCCTTCTTGAAGTAGATGCGCATGTAGTCGAAGTTCGCGGCGGACTGGGACAGCGTGATGGTGCCCGTGGAGGAACCCTCGTAGAGGACGGAAACGCCGCCCACAGCACCTCCGACCCTTCCAAGGGCCGCGCAGTGGCCGTTCGCCTGGATGATGACGAACACCCTGTCGCCGACCTCCGCGTCGCACAGCTTCGCGCAGCGGGTGGTTGTCGCCGATGCGTTCAGCTTGACCTGATAGGAGCCGTCGGCGTTGACCGCCTCTACGGTGCCGTATGCGGTGGAGTTCTTGGGTTCGGGTTTAGGGTAGAGCGTGTCGGCCAAGCGCTCAAGAGATACGCCCGTCATGCGCTCACCTCCCACAGGATGCCGTTCTCGCTGTCGTCCACCGTTATGGTGGGCGCTACCAGCCGCCGCGTCTCGGTCTCGCACTTCGTTGACGGTGCGAGGGTGACGCGCATGTTGGTCACGTTGCCGACCCACTCGAACGCGCCGTATCTCACTTGGATGGCATCGTTCGGCAGGATGGGCACGTAGGGATGGGACAGGCTGACGCGCTCGATCTCGCCGCTGTTATCCAGCAGCTTGTTGACCGCGTATGCCTTCAGGTTGGCAAGTTTCGACGCTGCGTCCGCGCCGTCCAGCTCACTGACCGATTCGTACAGCGTCAGCTCGCGGTTCCCCCTGTTATCGAGGGATGCCTTGGAGCCTGACAGGTTCTTCGCCACCGCATAGATCGCGCAGGTGTCGTCCTCGTAGTACGACCTCACCACGTTTGGCGTGCTCTGCCAGTCGTTCTCGGTGGAGACCTCCGGGTACATGATGGACTGCTCGTCGTCCTCGAAGGTTGCGACTGGCGACCTGCTCGCCACCGCCTTGCGCACTTGGCACACCCCGCTCGCGTCTGGGCTTACGGCCATGTAGTCGGCTGACGTTAGGAGCCAGTTGACGATGGTGAGGTATGAGTCGTCGGGGTCGAAGGTGTGGTCGCTCGTCAATGTGTAGGACGATTCCTCGCCCACGTTGACGCGCAAGCCCAACCCCTCCATGAGGGAGACCGCCTTGGACACGGGCAGCTCGCCCGCGTTGACCGTGAACGGCATGCCGTACTTTCTGTCATTCAAGACCTTCAGCACGGAGTAGCCGTCCGCCGTGCCTGAAAGCCTGTCCTCGACTTGGGTGACCGTCGAGAAGCAGATGAGGAAGGTGCCGAGCATGAACTCGGCGACCTCCCCGTCGTCGTCCTTGAATGAGTAGTAGATGCGGATGAGCGAGTCCTGCTCCGGCGCTTCCTGACCCATGAAGCTGAATGAGCACGTCGCCTTCAGGTCGGTGAACGCGCCAAGCTCTATGGAGCCGGACACAACGTCGCCGAGGTCGGTGCCCTCCTGCCATGTTGACCAGTCAACCCTTCGGTAGGTGTACGTCTCGTCCGCTCTGTTTCCTAGTAGGTTCACAGGCGCTCACCCGCGATTCTGGTTATGCCGAGCGATGCCCCGCCGTAGTAGCCTATCGCCGTGTAGGCGGGTGTCAGCGTCAGGTCGAAGTCGGCATGGTAGACCCAGCCGTCGCACGACTTGTAGATGCCGCGCCCGCCGTCCTCGATGAGCTTGACGAACGCGTCCACCTCCGCCTTGTCGATGAACATCCAGGACGGAGTCTCTGTCAGGGCGACCGCGTGACCGTCGTATGATACGGGGTCCTTGCGTCCCGCGTAATAGACGCGGGTTTTCTGCGGGCGGGTTATCTGTATTCCGCCGTTCTCCGGGTTCCACTTCGCCTTGGCTGCGTTGTCGCCCCAGTAGACGTACCAGTAGTCCGCCTGGATGATGTTGTCCACATACACCGTGTTCACCGCGCCCGATGCCGCCTTGGTGGTCACCGCGTACTGGTAGGTCGTGTTCAAAGGCGCGTATTTGTCAACGAAACCTGAACCGCTCGCGCCGTCCGTTATCAGGGGGATGGGCGTGCCGTCCTGCACCCTCGCCACGCTGATGGATATCGCGGGAGCGTCCGCGCCCGTGTTATCGAAGGTGGCGTAGAGGGAGGCGGTGCCGTCGTCGTTGACCACTTGCAGCGTGCCAGCGGGCGGCTCCGTGTACGCCACTTGGAAGGTGGCGTTCGATGAAGCCGTGAGACCGCTCGATGAGCGTGCGGTCACCGTGACGGTGTAGCTCTCGCCGTTTGTCGGCAGGAACTCGTCAACGTCGATTGACGCGGTGATCGTCGCGCCCGGCGCAGCCGATTCCGAGTAGAGCGTGCGACCGCCTTGGGTGAGCGTCACCGTCGCAGCCTGGCATGTGCCGCTCGCGTCGGTGTAGTTCGCCGAGACAGAGATGGGCATGCCCGTGATGGTCGCGCCCGGCGATGTGATGCTGACCGTCGGCGCGGAGTAGACCTTGAAGGAGAACGCCTGCGCGTATGCTCCGTATGAAGCGTCCGCGCCCTTCGTCCTCACCCTCCACGTGACCGTCGTTCCAGCGCTCCACGGGTTCGCCATCGTGTGCGACTGCTCGGTGGACTTCGTCACCGTCGTCCACGTGCTCCCCCCGTTGGTCGAGTATTGGAGCTGCGCCGCCGTCTGCGACGACCCGTCTGGGGCGTTGTGCGTCCATTGGAAGGTCACGTTGCCGCCCGTTGTCAATACCGCCGAGTTGGACGGTGAGATGAGCGTAGGCGGGTCTGGCGGGCATAGGGTGACGATGGTGCCAGACTCAAGCCAGTCC
>JAEEGL015798762.1_pt1 | contig 10301 bp, 8 predicted proteins | sample 9134231 | NCBI WGS metagenome assembly JAEEGL01 (sample SAMN16246548, study PRJNA631951) | gut metagenome | biome: gut microbiome; feature: rumen; material: fiber-attached | host: Bos | place: Iran: Karaj | collected 2018-10
ACAGGTTCTGGCAGAAGATGGGATGGACCTTGAGAGATGACATGAATTATTACGATTACACTCTAAATACTGAGAATCTTACTATATTCAATAAATAGGAGCATTCCTGTAATTCATAAATAGCGCCAATTGAATAAAAAAGAACCTCAAGGTAAGATTGAGATGCATCTTGGCGGATGTAACAAATCAATCAAACACCGGAGGTTCCACATGAATTATACACAGAATGAAAAAATCGAACAAGTAAATGATACAACGCTGGTTATCGGCATTGATATCGGAAGTCAGACACATTATGCCAGGGCATTTGATAACCGAGGCAGGGAATTGACAAGAAAGGTTTTTTCATTCGGGAATGACATTGAAGGATTCAACACATTTAATCAGTGGGCTGAAAAACTGAAGACAGAGAACAACAAGACCAAAGTCATGATAGGCTGTGAGCCTACAGGTCATTACTGGTTTGCACTAGCAAAGTATGTGACTGATCATCAGAAAGAATTAGTAATGGTCAATCCCTTCTCCGTCAAGAAGATCAAAGAACTGGATGATAACAGCCCAAAGAAAACGGATTCAAAAGATCCAAAGACAATAGCAAAACTGGTAGTGGATGGCAGATATTCCATTCCATACTTACCGGACGGCATTTACGCCGAGATAAGAGATCTGGTATACAGCCGCGACAGGATTGTAAAGCAGCATAACATATCTGCTAATAGGATCCAGCGCTGGCTTGCAATACACTTCCCCGAGTTTCTGGGGATTTATACAAGGTTTGATTCCAAGAGTGGTCTGGCAGTGCTCGAAAAAGCGCCGCTGCCAAAGGATGTAATAGCACTTGGAGTAGACGGAATCAGAAAGATCTGGCATGACAAGAAGATACGCGGCAGAGGTGTTACAGAAGATAGGGCAATGATCCTGATGGAAGCTGCGCATAACAGTGTTGGTCTTGATGGTGGAGTTGGAACAAGAAGCGAATTATATATGCTGCTTGAGGAACACAGACTTTGGACTTCACAGCTTGAGGCTGTCGAAAAAGTAATCGAAGAGACAACCTTAAAAATGGAGCACGTGGAGAAGTTACTCGCCATTAAAGGAGTAGGGATAATCACAATAGCAGGATTCATTGCTGAGGTTGGTGATATCAGACGCTTTAAGTCACCAAAACAGATCCAGAAATATGCAGGACTTGAACTGGTTGAAAACAGCTCTGGAAAGCATAAAGGAAGGTCAAGAATCAGCAAACGAGGAAGACGAAAACTCCGCAGGATTTTGTATCAGGTAATGATACCGTTACTAGCCAGCAATAAGGAATTCCGGGAAGTCTATGACTACTACGTTACCCGAGTTAGGAATCCGCTAAAACGCAGACAGGCAATGGTTGCCGTTGGCTGCAAACTGATCCGCGTATTTTATGCGGTTCTGACAAAAGGTCTGGATTATGACAGAACTAAGATGAAGTCAGACATCCACCGAGACAGCGAGCTTATAGCCGCTTAAGAAGCACAAGTACTGTAAACAGATAAGCGTCCGCCATCATTGGTGCTGTGAAGCAGGAATGCAAAAAGTTTATATGACAAAGTAGAGCCAGTAGCTGCGTTGACATTTTTCGTGGGGCAAAGACCCTGTAGTAGGAGCATGAGCAGCACCCAACTATGGATAAGCAGAACGAAGGAATTTAGGACCTGACATAAGTTCAGTGATCCTGGTAGACATGAGAGGTTTGTTACTGTAGATGATGAGGGAGGAGAGAGGGCCTTCATAAGGGGAAAACAATGACGTTCTTCTTTTTGTACCTCAAATCATCAGAAACGGGCTCATAGAAGCCGCTTCATATCCTAAAAGCACTACTTTTGACTATATATGGAACTATCAATCGTTTATCAGAATCCTCTCAAAGCTAGGTATTTTGGTAAACATCAACAAAAAAGAATAGAGAGGAATTATGAAGGTAATCCAGGGAGGCGTAACAGCCGCAAAGGGCTTCATGGCTGCCAGCTGTGAGGCAGGTATCAAGTACAAAGACAGAACGGATATGGCTTTCGTTTTTTCAAAGGCTCCATGCGTATGTGCAGGAACATTTACCAGCAACGTGGTTAAGGCAGCCTGTGTGCAGTGGGATCAGAAAATAGTTGCTTCAGGTGATGCAATGCACGGAGTTGTCATAAACTCAGGAATTGCCAACGCCTGTACGGGACAGGAGGGCTTTGATGCATGTGAAGCCACTGCAAAAGCCGTTGAGGAGTGCCTTGGTGTTCCTTACACTTCAGTAGCAGTCGCATCTACCGGTGTAATAGGAATGCAGCTGCCGGTTGATAAGCTTGTTGCCGGAGTTAAGAAGATGAGTGAGAGTCTTAACGATGATCTTGGTGCCGGTACAGACGCGTCCAAAGCTATAATGACTACAGATACAGTAAACAAGGAAGTTGCCGTGACCTTTACTGCCGGTGGAAAAGAGATAACCTTAGGCGGAATGAGCAAGGGCTCCGGCATGATTCATCCAAATATGTGTACTATGCTTGCATTCCTGACGACTGACCTTTCTATTGAAAAGAGTCTTTTGCAGGAGGCAGTTTCTGAAGCAGTGGCGGATTCTTTCAACATGATTACAGTTGATGGTGATACATCCACCAATGATACTTTGCTTATCATGGCTAATGGTGAGGTAGGCAATGAGATGATATCTGATAAGGGTGATGACTACAACGCCTTTAAGGAAGCTCTTTTCTACGTCTGCACTTTCCTTGCCAAAAAGATGGCTGCTGACGGAGAGGGTGCCAGCAAACTATTTGAGGCAAAGGTTGTAAATGCGAAGTCAAAGGCTGATGCTAAGACATTGGCAAGAGCTATTGTTGGTTCAAACCTTTCAAAGGCAGCAATCTTTGGATGCGACGCCAATTTCGGAAGGTTCCTCTGTGCCATGGGGTATTCCGGTGCGGATTTTGATCAGAATGATGTGGAACTGTTCTTTGAGAGTGCAAATGGCAGACTCCAGGTCTTCGATAAGGGAAATCCCATTGTGTTTGATGAGGATGAAGCACTTAAGATCATGAAGGCTGATGCAGTTACGGTCTTTGTCAACATGAATGAGGGTGATGAAGAGGCCACAGCTTGGGGATGTGACCTGACCTATGACTACGTTAAGATAAATGCTGATTACAGAAGCTGAGGAGGAAGATATGGATAAAGATATGCAGGATGTACTGAAAAAGGCGGAGGTTTTGGTTGAAGCCCTGCCTTATATACAGAAGTTCAACCGCAAGATCATTGTTGTGAAGTACGGCGGAAGTGCCATGAGCAATGAGGAACTGCAGAAGAACGTAATAACTGATGTTACTCTTTTAAAGCTGGTTGGCTTCAAGCCTATTATCGTTCATGGCGGCGGCAAAGCCATAAGCTCATGGGTTTCAAAGGTTGGCAAGGAGGCTGAGTTTGTAGGAGGCCTTCGTGTTACTGACTCGGAGACCATGGAAATTGCAGAGATGGTACTTGGAAGGGTCAACAAGCAGCTTGTGACCATGGTCCAGGAGCTTGGGGTCAAGGCTATAGGCATCAGCGGCAAGGATTCAGGTCTTTTGCATGTTAAAAAGAAATATTCAGAGGGCAAGGATATCGGCTTTGTAGGCGAGATCGACAAAGTGGATCCCAAGGTTCTCTATGACCTTCTGGACAACGACTATCTGCCAATAGTTGCACCTATCGGTCTTGACGATAATTTTGATACATACAACATCAATGCTGATGATGCAGCCTGTGCCATTGCCAAGGCAGTGGGAGCTGACAAGCTGGCATTCCTTACAGATATCGAGGGTGTTTATAAGGATATTAAGGATCCCTCAACCTTTATTTCAAGACTTACATGTTCAGAGGCCGATGAGCTCATAGCCGGTGGCAACATCGGAGGCGGAATGCTTCCCAAGCTCAACAACTGCACAGATGCAGTAAGAGAGGGCGTTAACAGGGTGCATATCCTCGACGGAAGAATACCGCATTGCCTGCTTCTTGAGATATTTACCAACAAAGGAATTGGAACTATGTTCATGCCCGATAAAGATGCAGTAGCAGTTGCAGAGGGTTGATTTAGAGGGAGATGGTATCATGAGTGAAAAAATGCAGCAGTACATAGACGAGGCGGAGAAAGCTCTTTTACATACATACAATCGCTACCAGATTGTGCTGGATCGTGGCGATGGGGTGTATCTGTATGATCTGGATGGAAAAAAATATCTTGATTTTGTATCCGGAATAGCAGTATTTGCCCTGGGTTATAACAATAAGCAGTACAACGATGCCCTTAAGGAGCAGATCGACAAACTTCTGCATACATCCAATTACTATTACAATGTACCTGCTGTTGAGGCTGCAAAGAAGATAAAAGAAGCCTCCGGAATGGACAGGGTATTTTTCACAAACAGCGGTGCTGAGGCTGTGGAAGGTGCGCTGAAAGCAGCAAGGAAATATGCATTTCTCAAGGATGGAAAAACTGATCACGAGATCATCGCCATGAACCATTCCTTCCACGGAAGGACTTTCGGGGCGCTGTCCGTAACCGGCAATCCCCATTACAGGGAGGCCTTTGAGCCCATGATCGGCAACATTAAGTTCGCGGATTTAAATGATTTTGACAGTGTGCTTGAGTGCGTTAATGACAAGACATGCGCTATTATTATGGAGACTGTACAGGGCGAAGGTGGAATATTCCCGGCTACTGAGGAGTTCCTGACCAGTGTAAGGAAACTCTGTGATGAAAAAGACATTCTTCTGATACTTGACGAGATACAGTGCGGAATGGGACGTACAGGTTACATGTTCGCATGGCAGAAATACGGCATCAAGCCCGATATCATGACAACTGCCAAGGCCCTGGGCTGCGGCGTGCCTGTTGGTGCATTTCTTTTGAATGAAAAAGTTGGCGCACATTCACTGGTTGCAGGCGATCACGGCACAACCTACGGCGGCAATCCCTTTGCCTGTGCGGCTATCAACAAAGTCCTTGATTTATTTAAACAGGACAATATAATAGAGAATGTGAATGAGGTGGCACCTTATCTTGAACAGCGTCTTGATGAACTCAAGGATAGGTATGATTTTATCACCGCAAGGCGTGGAGCAGGGCTTATGCAGGGACTTGTCTTTGACAGGCCTGTTGGAGATATCATAAATAAAGCTCTTGAGAAGGGACTGATCCTCATCAATGCCGGCACCAATATCATCAGATTTGTGCCGCCACTGGTAATTACTAAGAAGGATATTGACGACATGATTGAGATACTTGAGTCATGTCTGGGGACTATATGAAGTTAAGAGTTAGGATCATTTCTATAATACTAGTAGCCTGTGCGCTGGCGGGAACTTTTGTTTATGCCCGCTCGGACAGGAGTGTTTTTGAAGATTATTCTTTATTTACCAGAAATAAGACCACAGTCAGACTCTGGTATACGGACGATGCGCTGACTCCGTATCTGCAGAGTAAGGCTGTGGCCTATTCTGAGTCTAACAGTAAAGTCCGGGTGGAGCCGGTTCTGGTTTCGGGCCTGGAATATCTTGAGGCTGTGGGAACAGCGTCTATTGAAGAAGATAGTTTTCCGGATCTTTTCATAATATCCAACGATTCGCTTGAGAAGGCATATCTGGCAGGCCTGGCCACGGAGATTGAGGACGGGGATGTGTACCTATCTGACAGTATTTTTCCGGCAGCTGCCATTGATTCGATTACATACAAGGGGAAAAAGATTGGTTACCCCCTTTACTTTGAGACCAGTTCTCTGATCTATAACAAGACCTATCTTGAGAACATGGCCCAGGAGAACCTGCAGTCTGAGATTGATCAGGCTGAGGGCGAGGCAGCGCAGGCTGAGATTGACCAGCAGGAGGCTGAACTTGAGGAGGAGATCACAGAGCCGGTGGAGGATACTACAGCGGAGATCACCCAGGGTATGATCGACGAGGTTGTAGCAGATACATTGCCTCTTAATATCTCTGACATACTGAAGTTTGCGGAGAATTACAACGCTCCGGAGCAGGTTGAGGCTGTCTTTAAGTGGGACGTTACCGATATTTTCTATAATTATTTCTTTGTTGGTAACTATATGGACGTTGGTGGCAGAGCAGGAGATGATGTCAGCCTTATTGACATTTATAACACCGATACCATCAGCTGCATGAAGATATACCAGCAGCTCAATCAGTTCTTTGCTATTGATGCGGACAGTGTTGATTACGATAGCATTGTTCAGGACTTTATTGATGGAAAAATCGTATTTACCATTGCCACAACAGACATCATCAAAAAGATTGAGGATGCCAAGGCAGCAGGTGAGTGTGAGTTCGAATTTGCAGTAGCAGATATGCCTGGACTTACCGATGATTTCGGATCAAGGACTATGTCTGTTACAGAGTGTCTTGTTGTGAACGGCTTCTCCGAGCACGCCAAGGAAGCCAATGCAGTGGCAAGATATCTGTGTTCGGATAATTCCGGTGATATTTATAAGCTTGGCGGTAAGGTGGCTGCCCATTACGGGGTGCAGTACGACAACATGTCACTTCCGACTTTTGTAGCAGTTTACGCTGATTCTGTTCCAATGCCCAAGACTATGGAGACCAATAATCTGTGGATGGAGCTGGAGATAGCTTTCACCAAGATTTGGAACGGAGCAGACTGTAATTCAACTCTTCAGCAGGTATCGGAGAACATAATGACCCAGGTCAAGGGTACAGAGTTTATTGAGACCAAGATACCTGATCCTGACGATGAAGCAATAACAGCAGGACTTACTGAGGAGGATGAGGATTAATCATTGAATTAATTCTCCAGATTATATAGAATAAAAAGGCATGGTGGGGTCCTCTTTCAAAAAAGGAGGAAACATGCTTAAAAGAATAATTATAGTTTTGTTGGCTTTGATATTTTTGTCAGGGTGTACGCCATCATCACAGAGTGTTGTATTGGAAAATGTGGCGGAAAGTACTGTGGATGATGTAGGTAGTGCGTCTGAAGGATCTGGTGCTTATAGCGGTGTTTCTGGAGATTCTGGTATTACTGCTGATAAGAGTTTAGTTGCAGGTAATGGCGCTGCTACAGGAGATTCAGTGGCATCTTCAGGGATACAGGATGTTGGTCCAGTCCAGGAAATTACTTCTACCGGGCAGTTGCTGGCAGTCTATGTATGCGGTGCTGTTGAGAACGCCGGAGTGTATGAACTGGATGAGGGCAGCCGCATAGTAGATGCTGTGGAAGCAGCCGGAGGATTCGCCGAAGGTGCAGACAGGACCTATGTCAATTTGGCGGCGAGGTTATCTGATGGTATGAAACTTCAGATTCCGACAATGCAAGAGGCTTCAGACAGTGATCTGGTAAAGGGAATAGAGTCTTTTGACTCAGGATCAGTTGCGGATTCTTCGCAAAATAATGATACCGGCACTGGCAGCGGACTTATCAATATCAATACAGCCACAAAGGAAGAGCTAAAGAGCCTGTCCGGTATAGGAGACTCTACAGCCGATAAGATAATCAGGTACAGGGAAGACAATGGTGGCTTCAAGAAGATTGAAGACATCATGAAGATATCCGGGATCAAGGAAAAGCTCTTTTCCAAAATCAGGGATAATATAACAGTGTAAAGCAGGAATGGTGATGCAATGAGCAGAAAAGCGCTGGTAGTTGACGACGAGAAGGCGATCGTAAAGGGAATAAAGTTCAGTCTCGAGAAGGACGACATTGTGGTTGACTGTGCCTACGATGGTCTGGAGGCGCTGGAAATGGCAAAGGAAGGCAATTATGACATAATCCTTCTCGATGTTATGCTGCCCGGTTTAAGCGGCTTTGAAGTGTGCCAGCAGATCAGGGAGTTCTCTGACTGCCCAATCATCATGCTTACAGCCAAGGGTGATGATATGGATAAAATCCTTGGTCTTGAGTACGGAGCAGACGACTATATCACCAAACCATTTAATATTCTTGAGGTAAAGGCCAGGATCAAGGCCATTATCAGAAGAACCAACAGAAAGACTGAGACTGCCAAGGTTATGACTTTTGGCGAACTCAAGCTCAATGAGGAATACAGACGAGTATTTGTTAAGGACAGGGAGATCAATGTCACCAGCAGGGAGTATGAGCTCTTAGAGCTTTTGGCATCAACCCCTGGCAAGACTTATTCAAGAGATGAACTCCTTGAAGCCATATGGGGTAAGGATTATCCCGGAGATGCCAGAACTGTGGATGTGCACATCAGAAGACTTCGCGAGAAGCTTGAGATAAATCCCAGCGAGCCAAGATATGTCAGAACCAAGTGGGGTGCTGGCTATTACTTCCAGGCATAATTATGGAAAAGAATGATATTTCTGCCTTTTTCGGGCAGTTCAGATTAAGAGAAATATTTAAAAGTCTAAAGGCACGATTCTTTATCATAGTGTTCATGACAGGTCTTTTGTCATGCATTGTCATGCATTCTGTCATTCTGGACAGCTATGAGGATCGTGCTGTCAATGTTAAGTCCACAGAAGTGCAGACACAGCTGCGCATCCTGGCAAATCACCTTATTGTTTCAAATTATCTTCAGGATACCTCTTCAGAGGTTATTAATGCCGAACTGGACATGTTGGCCAATCTTTATGACGGGCGTGTCATTGTAATCAATGACGATCTGAAGGTCGTTAAGGATACGTACAACATCAGCCAGGGAAAGACCATTATTTCTGAGGAAGTTGTAAATTGTCTTAAGACCGGTTCCAAGGGTACTGTTACCAAGTACGACTCATCAAATGGCTATATAGAAGTTGTAACGCCTATCATCGAGAGTGAAGTCATTGAGGAAGAGGACGTTTCAGTATCAGGCAGATCTAGTGAGGTGGTAAGAGGTGTACTTCTCACTAGTGCTTCCACTGATACCATTGCAACAACCATGGAGATCCTTTCAAGGAGAGCGGTTTCGCTTGAAGTAATAATTATCTTGATCATTCTTGTATTTGCTGCGGTTGTTTCGATCATGCTTCTGAGGCCCTTTGACAGGATCACAACCGCTATCAATGACGTGAAGGCCGGATATACTGATGAGCCCATCATAGGACCAAACTATCTTGAGACTGAACAGATCATCAATGCTTTTAATGCGCTTTTGAAGCGAATGAAGGTTCTGGATGATTCAAGACAGGAATTTGTTTCAAATGTGTCTCATGAGCTGAAAACTCCCATAACATCAATGAAGGTTCTGGCAGATTCATTGCTGATGCAGGATGATGTTCCAAATGAAGTCTACAGGGAATTTATGACTGATATCGGGGCGGAGATCGACAGAGAAGACAAGATCATAAACGACCTGTTGGCGCTTGTTAAGATGGACAAAAAAGCTTCGGGACTTAACATTACATCCGTTGATGTGGTGAATCTTACTGAAGTAGTACTCAAGAGGATGAGGCCAATTGCGAGGAAGCATAACATCGATATCACCCTTGAGAGTAAGAGAGCAATCACAGCTGAGATCGATGAGGTTAAGATATCTCTTGTTATCATGAACCTGGTGGAGAACGCCATAAAGTACAACAAGGACGAAGGATGGGTTAGGGTTGAGCTTGACGCAGATCATCAGTTCTTTTATGTGAAGGTGGAAGACTCAGGATACGGAATACCTGAGGAGTCCCTGGATCATATCTATGAGAGGTTCTACAGAGTTGATAAGTCCAGGTCCAGAGAGATTGGAGGAACCGGGCTGGGTCTTGCTATTGCAAGAAATGCTGTTCTCATGCACAGAGGCAGCATAGATGTAAAGAGTGTGGTTGATGAGGGAACGACATTTACTGTAAAGATACCGCTGACAGCAGGTACAGCAGTGAGCCAGGCTCCGAGGAATAATTAGGAAACAGATTATGGAAAACATTAGTAATACCGGAATAAATAGAATACTGTCTGTTTTTTTGATTGCTGCGCTGGCACTTTTTGTCCTTGTGGGATGTGAGACTGCTGATGTGTCAGATCCTGATGCCTTTAAGCTCTATTTTGTCAATAACAGTGAGACTGGGATTGTGGCGGTTGATTATGAAATTGAGAGCAGCCTGTCTGACCCGGAAGCTGTTATATCGGAACTCATCGATCGGCTAAGAACAATGCCTGAGAGGCGTCAGTATGAGGCACCCATCACAGGTGCTGTCAACTTGATTGGATATACCATCAGTGACAGGCTGCTGACCCTGAATTTTGACACCAGATATCTGGATATCGACAGAACTATAGAGGTACTGGACAGAGCAGCCATAGTAAGGACTTTTACCCAGCTTAATGACATTGATTATGTATGCTTTCAGGTAGA
>JAEEGL016013497.1_pt1 | contig 10301 bp, 8 predicted proteins | sample 9134231 | NCBI WGS metagenome assembly JAEEGL01 (sample SAMN16246548, study PRJNA631951) | gut metagenome | biome: gut microbiome; feature: rumen; material: fiber-attached | host: Bos | place: Iran: Karaj | collected 2018-10
CTATCCCTTTGTTTCTCTTCGGTATTTTGAAACCGTACACTTTGGCTATTTCATCACCGAGACGTCGTGTAACCCTCGTGATGTCTGCTCTGGTGGCTCGATTGTCGTAAATCTTCTGCTTCAGGGCATCCCTCTGAGATTCCGTCGTCCCATCCTTATATACCCGGTATAAGTAATGGTTTGTACCATCGTGATGGATCGCGTCAGCTTTCAGATCTCCGCGGTGATCCACATACCACTCCGTCCAGTCTGTATCAGAATACAGGCAGTCCCGGATGTTCCCGGAAGCAATCTCCTTATATCCGCTGAACCGTCCATTCCACCGTCCAAGATCGGCAATGCAAATGATGGGTTGGGGCAACTGGATGTTCAAATTCACTCGTTCATCTTCAAGAAAGTCATGATTGAGATCATACATCAATTCATACCGTTCGCTGTCTGTCAACTCAGGGTAATTTGCTTCAAGGTCACACTTCCAATCATCGTAGTTCAAATGGATGTCACCCCAAATGACATGTCGTTCGTTTTTCGTCCCAGCGGCTATCGTCTTCTCCTCCTTCCGGTTTTTGTATGTCTGATCAAGCCCATAACAGTGGGCTGAATCACGAAGGTGACCGCGAGGAACGGCCTTCCCAATTCAGCCCTGAATTATAGGTTTGATTTGAGTTCACAAAGGTTCTGCCGGCCGCCGTGGTTCGGCTGTCATAACTCCGCTGTACCGTATCTCGAATACAGCAGGGCTTCCCTCAAGTCCATGAGAGAGCGTGAGCAAGTATCATTATCCTCCATACCGTCTTCGCGGGGCTGGTTTACCAAAGCCAGCTTGCAAAATACCGTTGATCGCTCTGAGGTCGATCCCTCGTCTTGGCGGCGGATTCTACTTCGCTCGAATATGGATTATGTACCGGTAGAAACCCTATTCAATTTTCAAGGAGCAGTGATGAGTGTTTCTCTCATCGTCAGAATAATTGTATCATGGCTCCCCCTGAATAGCCACGACTGTGGCAGTCTACCTTTTTTGAATCTCTGTATAGTTATACATTCATTTTGAGAGGCTTTCTCCCCCTTGAAAAGCCGTTTCGTGCAGGGACAGCCTCATGCCTATGCAATTTCGTTCTTTTCACGGCATTTACGAGATAAAAAAGTAGACTGGGCCAGTCCACTTTGCATATAATTTATTTTTGTTCAGTCTGAAAAGCAGAAAAGCAGCCCGCAGCTTAATGCTGGAGCCACTTTTTAGGGCTTGTATATTTATTCTTTATGTCAATGGCTTTTCACCCTGATCAAATTGCTAATTTGATTCAGTTTTTTGACCTGATTGGATCTTACAAATCTTGCTTTCTTCTGCTCATTTAGGGAGATCTGCCAAGTAACTGAAACACCGCTTGCGGGGCAACATGCTCGGTGGTGTGAGGATAACGAGGTTAGTCCCCTCCTCCTATCTCTAGGCGTCGGGAATCGACATATGCCTGCCATTCTTTTTTCGTCCGAAAAGGGATAGGGTCCTCCGTCGGTGTCCATTTTTTCCCCTCCAGATGATTAAACACGTCTTTACGGCCGAACCACTCCTCGTCACAGAAATTGTTCATCAAGCAGCAGACCCACGCCGGTGTGAAGACTTCTGCCTTTTGTCGCGTCCGTTGTGTTTGCTCCTCTTGAGATTTCAGAACACGCGGCTGGATTATGCAGGCTCCGTTTTCGATCAGATTGTTTGGAACGATATGCTGACGTGCATTCCAGAACGGTCCGAGAGTGGTATAGTCATCAGTGGCGAAGAGAATATTATTCCCTGTGGACCTATCCTTCAGGAGAAGCGTCAGCGTTTCATAAACCGGATAGGTATTCAGATTAATAACAAGTGTTGACATATATTTTGGCGTTAAGAAAGCTTTATGAGTTTCTATTCCTGTAAAACAAAAAAGGAAGAACTTCCCAATTCTTCCTACGTACAGTCATATTCCGCTCAGCGCATCTCACGTTGCTGGTGGCGAGCGTCCGATGTAACCGAATTTGGAAACGGTTACGGTTATCCCCCGGATCTGCATCGGAAACATTATACCCGAGCGGGAGAGTTCTATCAGAAATCTATCCTTTTCCCCCTTGATTCCAGCCTGAGTTTGTGGTATAATTTTAACTGATTCCAAAGTAGGTTACCTATTGAAGACGAAGCAAAAAAGAAATCCCCCTTCTGCATAAAACCAAACCTATCTACAAAAGGGGGATTCCACTATGCCCGCAACAGAACCGATCCGTTCGAAGACTGACCTTCGAGCCCTTGCCCGTTACTTTCTCCTTCGGGGACAGTACAGAAACCATGCTATGATTGTAGTGGGAAGTCATACTGCCCTCCGCATAAGCGATCTGCTCCGTCTCCGGTGGAGCGATGTGTACGACAGCCGCTCCGGTAAATTCAAAAAACGTTTCACCCTCACCGAGGGGAAGACGCGAAAGACAAAAACCGTCACGCTTCATCCGAAGGCCGTAGAGGCCCTTACGCTGCTCTTCGAGCACAGAAGAAGGGACTCTGAATTCATTTTCGCCAGCAATCGGAAGGAGGGGAAGGCAATTTCCCGTATCCAGGCATGGCGTGTGATCCACACCACGGTCGCCCTGCTCCATATCGGAGGAATTATTGCTCCTCACAGTCTTCGGAAAACCTTCGGTTACCACACTGTCATAGACGAGGACATGCCGGCGGCGCTTCTCATGGAGGTGTACAATCACAGCTCCTTCGAGGTAACACGCCGATACCTCGGGCTCCGGCAGGAGGAGCTGGATGAGGCTTATCTGTCGATAAGCTTGTTCTGACAGATGATTCAATACGAAAAACCGGCCCTAGCTTCTTATCGCAAAAAGAAAGAAGTGCGACCGGTGTTTTGGGTGTGGCCTGTTGACATGACAGTCATTTTCCTGTATAATTATTTACGGAAGCATGTCCCCTCTCAGATGTAAGAACACTGGAATGTGGTGCAATGACAGAAAAGGAGCTCAACATGAGACGCGACCATATGAAACCTCTGTCTCTCGCTTTGATAGTATTGCTCATGGCGGGATTCATCTCAGGATGCAGTGAATCTGCCATACAGCAAACTCCCGACGAGTCTGCGACAAATGACTTGCCCGTTCCTTCCGCGGAAGCGGAGACGGTCCCGGAAACAGAAGAAACTGTCCTGTCCGATCATGTACCTGAACTGGATTTCGGAGGCGTCACAGTCACGATGGCAGGGCAAGGAACTCTCGGCGGCGCCAATGACCTCGATATCTGGGTCCCCGAGATGACAGGCGATGTGGTACGTGACGCGATTTTCCAACGCAATATCGCCATGGAGGAACGATTCAACGTCAGCATCGCTGAGCCACTCATGAACGACTATACCACCATTTCAAACGCGATCAAATCCTGTGTTAGAGCGGGAGACAGTACCTATGACTTCGTCGCCAACCAGCTGGCCCAGACGTCGGCGGATGTAATGGGCGGCCAGTACATGAATCTGAACGAAATCCCCTATCTCGACTTCACCATGCCCTGGTATCCTGCGGATGTTCTGGAATCCGCCTCTCTGAACGGCAAGCTGTTCCTCATGGTGAGCGATATGTGCCTCACCTATGTCGGGCAGACATGGTCGATCTGCTTCAACAAAGACCTCACCACCGATCTGGGCATCGAAAACCTGTACGACGTCGTGCGCGAGGGGGAATGGACCATCGATAAGCTGAAATCCGTCACGGACGGCATCTATATAGACGTCGACGGCAACGGAGAGCGCGACGAAGAAGACTGCTACGGCTTTACCATGGGCAGCAGCGGTTCAATCAACGGCTGCATGGGCGCGGCCTTCCTCTACGGCGCAGGACAACGGTACCTGCAGGTGAATGCGGACGGTTCGATGGTCCACCTGCTGGATTCCGAACACGCGCAGGCTGTATGCGAAAAGTTTTATGAGCTGAACCATCAGGAAAGCAGTTTTGCTTATAAGAAGGAGAGCTGGACGATCAAAGGCATGATGTCGCGCAATGCCGTTTTCGCGCCGGCGGAGCTTGGGCATTACTATGTCTGTGCCCGGGACTTCGAGGGAACCTTCGGAGTACTTCCTCTGCCTAAATATGATTCAGCTCAGGAGGACTACGTTACGATTTGTGATGCGGGCTGTAACTGTCTTTCCGTCCCGATCACATGCCGGGATCCTGAACTGACCGGAGCTCTGATCGAAGCCATGAGCGCGTATTCCACAAATACTGTGGTTCCCGCCTATGTCGATGTTTCCCTACAGACGAAGGTAGCCCGTGACGAAGAATCCGGAGAGATGATGCAGATCGTCATGGACGGCCGTGTAATGGACTTCGGGTATCTGTACTGCGGCTGGAGCGGGTGGACGTGGCAGCTTGCAAACTTGTTCAGCGACCCCGGCACCTACGCCTCAAATCTCCAGAAGAATCTGAAAATGATGACGAAAACTTACGAGAAGATCATCCAAAAGTTTATGGACTGAGCGCCCCGATTTGGTCAGTGAAATGGCGTTCTTGAGGAATGAGAACACTTACGACTGATTTGGCTCCTACTGCGAGGCCCCCGACGACAAGGATGACTTCAACTGGGATGACGGAGAGAGCTAATAATGTTTCACACTTGAAAAACAATATATAAGCAACTCAGCAAGCTGCTGGAATAATTCGAGTAAACAAGGCGGGCACAGGGTCATACTTGAAATCAGAATGAGAGTAAGCACACTACGGCAACAAACAGCGCACAGAAAGGAAACAATTCCCCCTGAAAGGAGATAACCCACACATGTCCAATAACGACGACCTCTTCGGCGGGATGTTCGACATAAATGGAGATGGAAAGACCGACATTGTTGAGGAGTATCTCCAATTCAATTATCTTGAAGAAGCTGCAAAGAGCCAGGAAGAATCCACCTATCCCCACCGGTCAAAGCGAACAGATCGGGTTCCTTACCCCGAACAACACGCCACACGCGACTTCATTCTGAATTGCATATCAGCTGTTTTTACTTGTATTGTACTGAGTTCCCTTCCCTGCATTGTCATGTGGGCTGCAATAGATACTTATGATCCAAGAAACAGCGCAGCCGGAGTTGTGACTACATTAGTATTTATTGTCGGTGTGTTCTTCATAATTGCGTTTCTGAGTGGAACGGTTCAAGCAATTAAGGAGAGCTATCAAAAGATGAAAGAACTCAACGAGGAAAAAAAGAGAAATCTGGAAGAATAAAGACCGAAGGGAGGGATTAGGATGTTCCACGCTTGGAAAACATATTATGTTTCTGTTTTCTTCCTGAATGGCTCCCGTCCCTATACCTACCGGACACGAGACCCCTACACTACGATCAATGATGTTGTCCTGGTTCCGGTTGGGAATGACTCCGCTCTGAAGCCGGCCATTGTCTCCAACATCTCTACTGCCCCCCCAACCGATTTCCCCGTCGACCAGCTCAAATGGGTTGCAGGAAGGGCATCCCCCGAGCAGCAAGCTCTCTTCGCCGGCTTTGACATGAGAGTTCCCTTGGATATTTCCTGCTCCGTCAAGCGGGTAAACGGAAATCTCATTGAGGTTCCAACCACTCGGGAAGAGCGGCTCCGTCTGCGCCTAAAGTACGGAAGTGATCCAGCACGAAGGATCGTTGAAGAGAGGTTTCCGGAGGCGGCTACGATGCGCTCCCCTGCCCTACCACCTCGTGTAGATGAGGAAAAGAAAGCCGTTGCCTACTGGACCCAGAGAACGCACCTTTTCCGGGCAGATGAGTACATCTGCTCAAACTGTCATTTCGTCACAACGAAGAAACTCCTGGCGGAATGCCCACAGTGTGGAGCCCGGATGAAAAAGACGAAGTACAGCGCGAGCTGGGTAGATGAAGCGGAGTTTTTTGATAGCTTGTGATTGAGAAAAACCTTCGGTTACCACGCCGCCGTGGAGGAAAGCATGTCCCCAGTGCTGCTGATGGAGATATATAACCACTCAAGTTTTGAGGTTACCAAACGGTACCTGGGCCTCCGGCAAGAAGAACTGGATAGTGCCTACCTCTCTGTGAACATGTTCTGATGACGCTCTGCACTCTTCCCCGCCGCTGTGAGTCCAGCCACAGGACGGTGTGGTCTTTTTTCCGCGCCCTTATTGACATCCTGCCGCCCATCCAATATAATGTAGAAAGAATTGTCCCACATCTCGTCCGTCCCGTGGGAAAGAGACCCCCAGCGGGCCCGTCAGAAACTTGAGGTAAGAGAAGCGGTCAGACCCGCTCTGAAGGAAGAAAAAGCTATGCAAATCTGGACAACGTGTGATATGGTTCTCGATATCGATGGACGAGGATGGATCGCCAGCCTTCGCGTCCTGGGGCAGGATATTCTCAGCACCCCCTCCCCACTACTCTCGCTGTGTATGGGGAGAGAGGTTCTGATGCCGATAAGCGCCGAAGCGCAAGAGGATGGGACCCTCTCACTTGAGATGGAAAACGGGGAAAAAGTGACCCTCTTGCTGAAAACGGACACGCTCTGCCTGACGGCGGAAGCTCTTCATGTTCCTTCCAGCGCGGACGCGCTGGTCTTCGGACCTATCTCTGTGACGCCGGACGAGGTAGTGGGTGATGTGATCGGCGTCGTACAGGCGGGAAATCTCGCTTTCGGTATGTTGGCAGGAAACCGCAAGACTGTCGAGGGAGTGCCCCTCGAAGTACTACCAGAATTCCGACTCAGACAGAAGTATATTGACGATCCCGAGCCGGCCTTGGGCCGCGTCCAGCCCCTCTTTATGCGGGCAGCAGCGTGGACGGAGGGAGGCGGCGCTTCCCTGCAGTTTACCGGAGAAAACCGTACGAGAGAACGGATTGGTATCGTTGCAGGCGCACCGGACATGCTCATCGAGGCTCTTCCGGACGGAGACCCGGACGCGGGGATCGAAGGTGCGAAGGTCCTGCTTTTTGGCTGTTCCCGGCCTGAAGTTCTCGACAGGATCGGGCAGATCGAACTGGCCCATGGGCTCCCACATCCCGTGATGGATGACGGAGAATGGGTGAAGACCGCCCGGCACGCCATGAAATCCTATCTCATCTCGGATTTTACAAAAGAAGATATAGACCTCGTCCTCGACAAAGCAGAGACAGCCGGGATAGACACGATCTATCACGAGGATCCCTTCCGTACATGGGGGCACTTTGACTGGAGAGAGGCGCTGGCCGAGAACGATGATGATTTCCGGAAGAGTATTGTCGAAAAAGCCGCTGTACGCGGTATGAAGGTGGGGTTGCACACCCTCTCGAACTTCACGACAACAAACGATCCCTACGTCACACCAATTCCGGATGACCACCTCGTGAAAATGGCACGGCTTACCCTGCTCGGGTCGATGGATGAGAAACAGACGGAAGCCTTCACTGAGAAGCATCCTTGCTTCACCCTCGCCCAAAGTCTGAACGCAGTCCGCATCGGAGATGAGATTGTCACCTTCTCCCGAGCCGAGGATAAAGAAGAAGGAACTCTTCTAACCGGGTTGACCCGCGGCGCGTTTGGAACGCGTACATCTGCACATAAGGCGGGAGAGCGGGTCCTTCCGCTGAGGGATCACGGCTACCGAACCCTCTTCCCTGATATTCCGCTGCAGGACCGGTATGCAGAGCGGATCGCGGAGCTCTTCAACATTGGAGGCGCAGCACAGATCTCCTACGATGGGCTGGAGGGCTGCGGATACACCGGCTGGGACATCTATGGCCCCACCCGTTTCGTCACGGATTGCCACGACTGTTTCGACCACTTCGTGCTGAACGACGCCAGCCGCCTCACTCACTTCAACTGGCATATTCACACCCGGATGAACTGGGGTGAACCCTGGGGCGAGGCCATGCGGACGGGACAGGTGGAGACCCGGATCCGCAATCAGGAGTATTTCCGCCGTAACCTCTTCCCCCGGATGCTGGGATGGTTTCTGCTCCGGTGTGCGGAACGGAAGTTTGAGGCCTCCACCCGGGAGGATCTGGAGTGGGCCATGTCCGAGGCTGCGGGCTTTGACGCGGGTTACGCCATGACGATCCGCACCACTGTCATGCGGAGACTGGGTAATTTGGACATGCTGCTCAGTCTCATGAAGGACTGGGATCGGCTACGGCTTGCCGGCGCGTTCACAGAGAAGCAGAGAGCACGGCTCCGTCAGCCAGAGAATGAATTCCGGCTGGAAAAGCGTGATGAAGATCACTTTGTCCTCTTTCCCATTGCCCTAAGCGCCCCCTTTACCTGTGCTCTGTCGGAAATGCAACCGGGACAGCCAGGAGGAGCGGATTGGTCAGTGAAAAACAGAGAAGAGTCCTCCTTTGCCTTCCGCCTCCGGGTGGACGGGGACGGCGGAATCCAAGATCCCATGTTCGCAACGGAGGGCGGAACAATCCGCTTCCCCTGCGAGATTCGTGACGGGCAATACCTCCTGTATGACCTGGACGGCACGGCTGCGGTAACGGACAAGAACTACAATGTCATCGAGACCGTCACACCAGTGGGCTCCGCTTCCCTTCCCCACGGTACATCGTCCGTATCCTTCACCTGCAGGCATGAGCGGGACGAGGAACCAGACGTTATCCTCCGCTTCCTCACAAGAGGCGTGGGAGAAGAGATTTCTCTTTGACATGAACCGCCGCGTGCCCCCCTCCTCGGCTATGCGGACGAGAATGAGGTGAAACAGTATGCCGGCGTTCCGTCAATCAAGTCTTTTCATTCAGAGACCTCGATGCGCAGTATGATTTTCGGAAGTGGTGTGAGGAGATGATGGCCACCCCTCCGGGATAACGGGCGCGCTTCTCATATGTATATACTTAGAACATACACCCATTAAAAAATCCCCAGCCCTGGATTGGCCTATGGCCTTCCCTTTTTCCACGAGCTGGGGGCTTTATTATTTCTGCCTGACAGGACCGTCCATTATCCACCGTAGCGAGGTGTACATGTACCCCACAGGGGTGAACCCGAACACAAGATGCTTCTTGTCAAAGCAGCCTGGGCAGATCATATCCTCCTTCGTGAGGAAGAAGTCGCTCTTTTTGAGGAGGACATTGTACTTGCGGTTGATAGAGCAGGTTGCCCTGGAAGTGTTTCTTGATGCGGTAGATGGTGATCATGCCGTGCTCGTCCCGCAGTTCCTTCTGAAACGAAGCCAACGACCTGTGGTCCGCTTGTCGGCCCGGCTCCCAGTCGGAACCTGCGGGACGCCCTCCTGTCGGCGGCGCGGTGTTTTCGATTCGGTCGTCGTAGGTGGACCCGTACAGGGTGCAGATCATTTTGATATACTTTTCACTGGGTGTAATCAAAACACACATATTTATCACAGTCAAGCAATTCACACACATCTTTACAATAAATTCATATCTGTGGTGAATAGTAATCGCTCATGTTTGGCCTTCCACGGCGTGTGTTTAGCCGCCACCACATATTCTCGCCGTAGACGCGGTATGCCTCGATTTCTCAATCCCCTATAAATCCACTAACAACGCCTTCGAGCGTCTTCTCTGCCAACTTTGCGCTCTTTTGCAGATATGATGCCACTTCCTGGTTAGTGAAAACCACATCCTTGATGAAATTATCATATGTCAGCTTCATTGCAAACGCGAAAGCTATCGTACGTGAATCCACGATGAGCTGCAACATTTCCGCATCATCCGGGTTATCAGCCAGACGAGATTTCAGGGTGTTTTCAAGATATACAGGCAACATATAGTTGTAGTTATGGCAGCTGAGAGCCTCCAGAATGATGCCCGTGCTGCTCTCGTGTGCGGGAGGCAGGGTCTGCGGAAGTGCCCATACGGTATCAGTGCAGGCAGAGATGTATTTCTCCTGTGCCTCGTCAAATTTAGGTATGGGCAGGAAGCCGTAGCGAACATCGCTGTTGCGGTAGATGTTGTATGCGTCACGGATCTCACAAAAGGCGAATAGGGCGATGTTATTCGCGAATTCGGAGGTTTCTCCGTCACGGTAGTCATTTCCAACCATCAGACGGCGCATTTTATCCACATAGGCAGAGATTCGGTCAACATCGAGATCCAGATAGGGAATGTTTTCCTCATCCCGACGGTAGACGGAGCAATCTGCTGACTCCTGAATGCAGTAGTACGCATTGGTACCGTAACCAAGCAGTGCAACGATATCGTCTTTGCTGATGGTACCGTCACCGTCCAGATCCTCGGACATGCCGCTTGTGAGCGAATAGAGCGCATCCAGCGTCCATTTACCTTCCCGTACCATGTCATAGGGAACATCGATATTCCGCCCGGCTAAGAGATCTTTGTTCACGACCATGACGCGCGTCC
>JAEEGL016447760.1_pt1 | contig 10301 bp, 4 predicted proteins | sample 9134231 | NCBI WGS metagenome assembly JAEEGL01 (sample SAMN16246548, study PRJNA631951) | gut metagenome | biome: gut microbiome; feature: rumen; material: fiber-attached | host: Bos | place: Iran: Karaj | collected 2018-10
CGTCCATCGTTTTTCCTACTGCAAACTTGTTCTCGGGATAGTCCTTTGTCTCTGCGAGGAGTTCCTTTATGCTGAGTGAATCCAGCACCTGTCCGAGCTTCTTCGCACCCTTTGCTCCCGACTCCACATTCACGCCTGCCAGGCTCTTCTTGATGCTCTGTGCCTGTGACAGTCCGTCCTTTTCCTTAACGGGAAGAGCGACCTGGAATTCGACACTTACAGGTGCCTTGATAAGACCGCGGCCCGGCGTCTTGCCTTCAGGGATGATCTCGGTCCTCTCACCCGTTACTGCCTCGTATTCGAAGCGGTCGGGCATCTGGAGAGCTATACCGCAGTTGAAGTTCTGACGCAGGCGGCTCCTCAGGTCTCCCGAAGCATTTGCTGTGATGACTGTATATATGCCGTAGCTTGTTCCTTCTCTTGTGATCACGGCAAGATCATCATCGAACCTGTCATAGTTCTCATAGAATGCTGTGAAGTTGTCCAGTACAAGGAGCAGTGCGGGACAGTCATTGTTGAACTGTACATACTCCCTGAAGGATCCGATACCCATGGACGCGAACTTCTTCTTCCTCTCTGCAAGTTCATTTGCAAAGAATCCGAATGTATCGCTAAGCTTATCATCCTCACCGTCGAAGCATACGCCTCCGATATGGGGCATAGATGCAAATACGGACATCGTACGTGATGAGAAATCCAGTATGTAGATATTTACATCCGACGGCTGATACTGTGTGACCGCACCGTAGATGATAGACTGCAAAAGTGTCGTCTTACCTGATCCGGAAGGTCCGCATACCAGCAGGTTGCCGTCTGCAAGGAAATCGACATATGCCGTGTACTGGCTCTGTGCCTCGGGGTTATCCGCAAGACCTACGGGCAGGCGCAGTGAGAAACCTTCGCTCTTTTCTGATGCAAGCTCTTCGAGATAGATCCTCTTTGCAAGTGCCGGCAGCCATATCTGTCGTACAGCAGCTATCTTGTGCTCCTCGGCTATCTTTGAAGCATACTTTACGACTGCATCCAGCTGTGTGACTTCCTGGATATTGTCCGACTTTTTCTTCTTATCCTTCTTCTTCGGTACACCGTTCTTTCCGATCAGATTGATCAGCTCGACCCTGGCATTCTTCTCATCCGAGAAAGGAACCTCAGGCTCATAAGCTGCTCCCGACCATCCGGACTGGAACTCTTCGAAGATCTCGTCGCTTCCAACCTGGAAGTATCCGCGTCCTGTTCCGGTGATATAAGCTGCATCCGGCTTCTTGAGCATTTCATTTGAATCGGATTTGTCTGCCACTCTCAGACACAGGCGGAATCTGGTATTTGACCATATCTCGTCATCTACTACGCCTGAAGGCTTCTGTGTCGCAAGGATGAGGTTTACACCGAGCGAACGTCCGACACGTGCTGCCGATACGAGTGAGCGGACGAACTCAGGCTGCTCTTTCTTGAGCTCCGCAAACTCATCGGCGATTATAAGGAGGTGGGGCATCGGCTCAGTTGCGACTCCCGAACGGTACAGCTCGATATAAGCATCGATATGTTTCACCTTGAAGTCATTGAACAGCTTCTGCCTGTGCTTGATCTCGGCATTGATAGAGAGCAGTGCTCTGTTTGTTGCATTTCCGCCGAGATTAGTGATAACACCGGATACATGAGGCAGACCCTCAAAGCTCTGTGCCATACCGCCGCCCTTGTAGTCGATAAGTATGAATGCGACTTCATCGGGGTGATAGTTGATAGCAAGAGAGAGGATATAGCTCTGCAGTGTTTCGGATTTACCTGATCCTGTAGTACCGGCTACAAGTCCGTGAGGTCCGTGATACTTCTCGTGGATATCCAGATAAAGCGGCTGGTTGCCCGACTTGTATCCGACCATTGCCCTCATGCTCTCGTATGTCCTGTTCTCGAGCCATCTGTGATAGATGTTCAGATCCTCGACCTTTGATGTCTTGTACATATCAAGGAAAGTAAGTATATCCGGTATACCTGCAGCCACACCCGTCTCGCGCAGATGTATGCCTGACAGTGCTCTTGCAAATCTCTCTGCGGATCTGTGGGCCAGGGTGTCGAAAGCAACGTTATCCCTTTCGGGGAATGCATTGATAGTCGACATGAATCCATGCGTATCTCCGTCATCGGTGATGATGGCATTGCAGCTGCTCGGAAGCTTGTCCGCGGAGTCTGCGAGCATGATGACGCTCATGCCCATCTCAGCCGTGGGAGCAAGCAGATACTTTGATATAGCCTCTTCTGCAAGGAGTGAAGAATCCGCTATGATGAAGACATAGTGCGGCAGGACCTTCTTGTCCTTTTCTTCGTTTGCAGCTTCTTTTGTCTTTTCAAGGCGTCCTCTTATCACATCGGACATGAAATACATGACATCACCGACACTGTTCTTGTCACAGCACATGAGACGGAGCTTTCCGTCCGGTGTCCAGACATGCGGCAGATATCTCATATAATTCCAGTGATCTCTTTCCTTCTGAGGGAAGACTATGCACATACGTACATCCGTATAAGGGTGTGCGCTTGCTATCTGTACGCTCATCACTCTTGCGAGATTGAGTGCCTTCTCTCTTTCGGAGGATACGATACCGACAAAACGGTTATCGTAAAGTGATATCGAGACGGGTACATCCTTGAGCGTTGACATAGCGAGCTTGATCTCTTCGGTCTTGTTGTTCAGAGGATCGTGCTCCGCCATGATCTGTTCCTTGGGAGTCTCTATCTCATTGAATGAAGGTATATCGCCTGTTCCGAGACGTACATCCAGGAAATCCTCATGCACCGGACTCTTGTTCCAGAGTGTCGGAGTGGCGTTGATGCCGATCTGGGCTGCTTCCTCCGCAGAAGGATACATCCTCTCGAGGACACCGGCGTTATACTGCATCTTATCCCTGATCAGCCCGGTCATCTTGACAGCGTATGCCTCGTAATTGCTTACGCGCTCTTCTTCGTCCTTTGCATACTTCTGATCTTCATACTTAGTATTTATGATCGCCCAGAATGCGCCTACGGCAGCTGCTCCCACGCTCATCACGATACCACCGAAGTTAAAGCCGTTGCCGAATGAGAATACTGCACCGAGAGCCATCGGGATGATCATCGTAAAGGCCGGCCCTACGGTAAACTTCAACGGCTGCTTTTCTCTTTTCTGCTTCGGAGGGCATTTTTCAAGAGTGAAAGATTCCCTGTCGATCAGCTCGAGTTTTCTGGGTGTACGAAGGAAATACTTCTCCTCGACCGCTTCGGGCTCCCCATCGTTTCCGCCGCCTGCGGATGTGATATGGATCTCCTTTATCCCGGTGACCTTGCAGTTTCCGTCAGGATTGTTTATTGCAAGTGTATTGCCCAGATATACGATCTTCAGTCCGATGATATAGATCGTATCGCCGAACTCCAGCTTCTGCTCTCCTTCGATCATGCGTCCGTTGACGAACGTTCCGTTCATGCTGCCGAGATCGTTTATCGAAGCCGATCCCGATGAGATGCTGATCTTTGCATGCTTCGGAGATACGAACTTGTTCGCATAGCAGATCATATTGGATTCGTCTTTACCTATTGTGATCTCTGTATTCTCGCCTGTCTTAAGCAGATATTTTGCGAAGCTTGTATCCCCTTCTCCGACTTCCTTTGCAGTAAGCGAAAATACCTGACCGTCGCGAAACTCACAGTTAACGAACAGTCCTTCCTTAATGGTGATCGTATCTACAGGCTTTTCATCCTGCGTGATCACAAAGCTGCCCTGTCCGGACAGTGTCCATACCCCGTCCCATACTTCGAGAGGCAGTATGATGTCATCATCTCTGCCGCTGATATAGGGCTTTATTTCAAGCGGGACCTTTCTGTTGTCCACGCTCGGAAGATATAATTCGCAGAAACCGTTCTCAAATACGGCAGTAAGTAAATAGCTCATATGATTCCTCTTCCTCTCTTACTTAAATGTCTTCAACCGTTTTCCACATATTGTCGATCAACGTGTTGTATATATCCTTATCCTTTTCCGGACAGCCGATCGCTATACGTGCAAAGTAACGCTGCCCGTCCGTGAGATCCCTCCATCCGAGCGTATAAACCTTTCCCCAGTAGTTGACTCCGCCTATCACATCCTTGTATTCACTCACATAGGTCCGATCCATTATCCAGTCACCCTTGAGCTTGGTCCTGCCTTCGCATTTAAAGCCGGGCGGTGTCTCATTATCGGCCAGATCTGAGATGGCTTTTCTTCCCTCATCCGTAAGCTCGGCGTCTTCCGGGATGCCGTTCTTATTCTGTGTGACATAGAAATATCCGCCGTTCGCATCGGTATACATGTCAAAGTTTGTGGCACGCGGATATTTTAAGAACAGATCCTTGGGTACATGAATACCCATATGGATGCTCTCGAAATTGATAATGTCATCGGCCGTTGTCGATTCGGGCGGATTTGCACCGGGCATCGCCAGTGCATCCTCGCTGTTTTTCTCAAACAGCTTATCGCGCAGGGTTTTCACGGCTTCGACGCCTTCTTTTTCGTTACTGCAGCCCGTGAGCACAAACTTATAAAAATCATTCTCAGCACTCTCAAGCCAGCATGCTGCAGCTCCGCTCTTTATATTTTCGGATGAAAAATTAAAGGTGTAGTAGTATTTTCCGGGCTCGTTTTCGTTGTACTCCGATATGCTCTCATCACTGATCACCGCTTCCGGATCTATGCTCTTCAGCTGCTCCTCTGCAGATTTTTTAAGTATTGTAGCTATTTCGTCAGGGTACCAGAAAGCACTGGAATCCTTATTGATAGTATCAGCCCGCTCAAATCCCACAGGTGCTGCGACGATCATATCGGTAGTCACATCTTTATCGTTTTCAGGAGCATAATGTATGATCAGGCTGTCTGCACTGCCCATCCTCTCCGTCACTTCAGGATACAGACTGTCCGGATATGCGAATTCGATCTGCATTCCTTCTTTCTGCGATGTGTATGTCGCGTTGAGTTCCAGAGCCGAATAATCTACAGCGGATCCCCCTTTTCCTCCGCGGGAAAGAGCCGCTATCAGAACTATCACTGCTACCACGGCGGCGGCTGCGATACCGATGATCATCGGTTTGCCTGCGCTCTTGCTGTTTTTATTTTCAGCAGCAGGAGAAGGTGCAGCCTTTTCCGCTTCTTTCCTGGTCGCTTCTTCCTTTAAGGCTTCTTCCTTCATAGCATTTTCCAATGCTATTTTCTCTTCCTCCGCCTTTCTCTTGCGTTCCTCGACTTCCTCTTCCATTCTGCGGGCTTCGTCTTCGGCTGCCTTTCTTTTTGCCTCTTCTTCCTCCGCCTTTTTTCTGGCCTCTTCATCCGCCTTCATCTTTTTCTGTGCGGACACGAATAATGCAGAGGCCTCTTCGTTTTCCAGATCTGTGTTGTTTATATCGCTCATATCTGATTCCTCTCTACATCAGGCCCATTTTCTTTATAGCCTCATCGAACATGCCCTCATATGCACCCTTGCCTTTATCCGGTACGATCGTTACTATGCACAGGTTTCCACAGACATCTTCGTACATTATCATTGACAGATAATCCCTCTCCCAGTACTTCATTCCGTGTCTGGTGTCGGAGAACTCCGAGAAAATGTCACAGCTGATATAGCCATCGCTTTCCTTGATAAAGGATCTTTCATCGCTTTGTATCTGCTCCATGCGGTCGAAATCGGTCAGGCCTGCCTTGGACTGTTCTAAGAAATAGTCTTTCAGCTCGTAAATGTATCCCTCGTCGGTAACGAGCGCTTCAGGATCGATATTTGCATTGCAGTCGAGAGCGATAATAGCGCCGTTTTCATCGCCCCAGATCGTCTGTGACTCATTAAGAGGAACGAATCTGTCCTTGGGCACGGGCAGCGTGACTCCCAGATCTGCAAACGCGATCTGTCCATCGTAGTTGATATCGTCAAGCGGATATCCTCCGGGTGTCTTGATCGCATCCGATGAATTCTCATTATAGAATGCATCCAGCAGTTTCTTCTCGGTATCTGAATCATCAGCTTTACCGACTGTTCTTACAGCCAGAAGCAGCGCTTTGTCAGATCTGCCAAGCTCTATCCAGCCGGCTACCGCGAAGTCACCCTCGTCATTATTACCGCAGCCGTGATACTCATACTTTGTCGTGTTTTCGTCCGAAAGATCACAGAGCTTGTCTTCGCTCAGTACTCCGTCTTCTCTGTACTGTCCGAAGAAAGAGTTGACCAGATCGGCAGCACCTCCGGGATTATACTGGAGCAATGCAAGAGAGGTGTCCGTCTTGGAAAGAGTCGCATACATTGCGGGAACTCCCTTTTGTTCAGAATGGAAGGTGATATTCAGCATACCATCTCCCTCTTCTTCCGTAACCTCCGAATACAGACTGCCGGGATAAGTGAGCACTACATCATATCCTTCTTTGGACGACATATATTCCTTGTCAAACACAAGACTGTCAAAATCTATCTTGGGTTTTCCGGAACCTGCTATGCCGATAATGATGAACAGCACGACAAGTGCGGCAGCTCCGATAGCTATGTACTTTATGATATTTGACTTACCGCCGGTCTTGCTGTTGTTCGTCTCCGGAGCCTTTGTCCGGTTCACAGCCGTAGCAGCCGCCTCCTCGGCAGCTTTTTTCTTCTCTTCTACTTCTTTCTTTCTTGCCTCTACTTCCTGCTCCATCCGACGGACTTCAGCCTCAGCAGCTTCTCTTCTTGCCTGCTCCTCTTCGGCCTTTTTCCTTGCCTCTTCTTCTGCCTGCTTCTTCTTCTGAGAAGAAACAAATAATGCAGAGGTCTCTTCGTTCTTATTCAGATTTTCATCACTCATCTTGATCTGCCCCCTTGGTTGGTTATCATAGATTAATACAACTTCCTGTTCATTCTAATATTCACAATATTTTTTTAATACATACTAAAAGTATACTTTTACTCCAGCGTCTTCGTGATCTCGTCAGCCGTGCTGTATTTCTCCGATCCGCCCTGCTCGAAATTCCCGTATCCGCTCTCATACTTATAGGTGATCTCATATAAGCCGTCATAAGCAATACGTGTCAGAGGATCATGGCTCTCCACGAATCCGTTTATCTGTTCGTAGTATTCTTCTTCCGTTACGCTGCTCCCGTTGACGGTATACGCTGCATCTTCGTCCATGCCGGATGCCTCAGCGGTAAACACCTCTTCCAGCTTGCCATCTTTGATCTCAGAGAAGACCTCCCTCATCCCTGCGGCTGCTCCGCTTATGTGGATAAGGTTTGTGCCTTTTGAATAGTCAAGGTTGCCGCCGTCTACACCTGCGATCACACCTGCCAGCTGAACGACCTCTCCATTATTTACAGTAAAGATAAATGCATTTTCATGATCGAAAGACCCTGTCGAATCACTGGCGATAAGCTCCGGGATATCATCTTCATCGATGTTTGCCAGAGCAAACTGATCTGCCAGTCCTTCGGACTTGAGCTCATTGATCTTATCGATATAAGGTGCTCCGTAAGACTTGTCTCCCCCACCGGTTTTTCCGCATCCGGACATCACGGAACAAACCAGTACAAAACAAACCATGATAGCCGTTACTCTTATCTTTTTCTTCATCCCTGCTTCCTCCAATATAAAAAATTGCTGCTTTTCAGATTATAAAAGCAGCAACTCAAAATAAATACATCCTAAAAGTATACTATTTCAGATCCTGTATCAGATCAGATACTTACGTATATCTCCTCTCTTTTCTATAAGCAGCTTTTCCTTTACGGAAGCTACGAGTTTTTTTGTATAGGGCATGGAGATAAATAATATCTCACTTATCTCCCGGTCGGATCTGAACTCCGCCATGAGCTTTGCGACCTCGTGCTCCCTCGGGGTAAGCGGGGACGACAGTGCTTCCAGCATATATTCATTGAGCTGTCCTTTGGTCCCCGTATCCGAATACAGATCCAGATAGTGCTGGATCCTCGCAAAAAGCACCTTGCCGGGAACCGGTTTTTTCAGATAATCGACCACATCCATCTCCAGTCCCCTGCATTCCGACACCTCATCAGTCATACCCGTCAGAAATACGACCGGTATCTTCCTGTATTTTTCATTCCCCTTCAGATGATCCAGTACCTCGTATCCGTCCATGCCCTTCATCGAGATATCAAGAAGTATCAGGTCGGGAAGCCTCCCTCCCTTGGCGCATTTAAGCGCCTCAAGAGCATCCTCCCCCGATGAAAAGCCTTCCGTATCATAGAGAGCCTCAAGCTGGTTGATCATCAGCTTAAGGGTTTCGCTGTCATCATCTATTACCATTATCCGGTTACGGTTCATAACGTCTCCATCTCTTTCATGAGTATATCAAGCCCCTGACGGACTCTCATGTATTCATCCGTTATCACGCCTTTGATCTCTTTCGAGTATTCGTGATCATTTCGCAGTTCGTCTGTTTCCGCAAGCTGAGCCAGAAGATATGCCCCTACTCCTCTTGCGATCGATTTGATCGAATGTACCTGAAGATAATAGTTCTCAAATGATTCCGGGTTTTCGATCGTCTCAATGGTTTCATCCGCGTATTGCTCAAAGAGGTTCGCCCGCATGATAAATTCGTCTGCACTTCCGGCGTTAAACTCAAGTGCCATTTTCAGATCGATGCCATACGGCAGCAGCATACCCTGATATCTTTCTATTCCCGCCAGAGTCAGTCTGTTCTCCTGCTGTGAAGCTGCAGGTACTATCTTTTCGGGAATGTATTTTTGTACGATACCAAACAGCTGTGCAGAGCCTATGGGTTTTGACAGGAAGTCCGCAAAGCCGATCTCAAGCATTCTTTCTTTGACCTCATTCATGATGTCTGCCGTCAGCACCACGACCGGCGTATCAAAAGAAGGAAACTCTTCCTTTATCTTCTCAAGCGTTTCCGCACCGTCCATCTTCGGCATGCGAAGATCCATGAGTACAAGATCATATTCTTTTATATCAAGCATCTCCAGGGCTTCAAAACCGCTTTCGACATCATCGATCTTTATCAGTGTCGGCTCAAGGAATGCTTCTATCACCTTGCGGTTTGAAGGGTTGTCATCGACCACAAGGATCCTCGCACTCGGTGCAATGAACTGCTTTATTATCCCCTGTTCGTCCGAAGCGGCATTGTCCGTCTTCCGTGTATTGTCCGCGGTCTCGGATCTTTTTTCGGGGATCCGTACCGTAAATGTGGTACCCTCATCTACTACACTCTTACACTCGATGTTTCCGTGGACTGCTTCCACCAGTTCCTTGACGATCGCAAGACCCAGCCCGCTCCCGCTTGTCTCTTTATATACAGTCTGGGCTCCGCGCTCGAAAGGCTTAAAGATATTCTCAAGATATTCTGGTGCGATGCCTATACCCGTATCACTCACCGTTATTATCAGGTCCATATCCTCTATCCCGACAGTAAACGTTATACTTCCGGACCGTGTGTATTTCACGGAGTTACTGAGGAGGTTATTTGTTATCTTCCTTATCACGTCCTCATCCCCGGAGAGAAATGCAGGTACTTTTTCATCCAGTTCATAGTTAAATTCGAGTCCCATCCTTTCCGCATGGGTCCTCCAGGTCCTTGCCGTCTCGCCAAACAGCTTTACGGTATCCCAGGGCTGCTCGATAAGTTCCATTTTGCCGGCTTCGATCTTTGTAAGGTCCAGCATGTCATTGATCAGTGACATCAGGATACGGCTTGATACATTACTGTCATTGACCCACTCTCTTATCTTTGCGGAAGACGTATTGGCAACGATCAGCTCATTCATTGCCATGATCGTATTCAACGGTGTACGTATATCATGACTCATCTTGGCAAGGAAATCGCTCTTCGCCTTGTTGGCATCATCAGCGGCAAGCACTGCAACATTCAGCTCCTGCTGCTTTTTCCTGTACACGCGTATCTGACAATACATGGTAACGGCAAGTGATATGGCCACCAGTGTCATATCCAGTATAACTCTTGTCATATAATGATATTCATCCTGGTTTAGCATCTGCGGATGATAATAAGAATACCGGATCAGCAAAACGTACCAGACAAGCTCTATTATGACCAGTATTATCATGGCAGCTCCGTCCAGCAGGAATGCGGTAAACACCACTCCGAAAATGAAGAAAGCGGGAATGCCGCTGTGGTACCCTCCCTGGATGAAGTAAAGAGCAGAGAACAATCCAAGGAAAATGATAAATGCAGTCAGCGTCATCGCCGCCTTATAATTGCCTGTCCTGTGACAGTACACTATAAGCGCCATAGAAACTACGACTCCGGCAAGGTCTGTTATCACTACAGCAGGATTGTTGCCTGAGATCGCATTGATA
>JAEEGL016783176.1_pt1 | contig 10301 bp, 6 predicted proteins | sample 9134231 | NCBI WGS metagenome assembly JAEEGL01 (sample SAMN16246548, study PRJNA631951) | gut metagenome | biome: gut microbiome; feature: rumen; material: fiber-attached | host: Bos | place: Iran: Karaj | collected 2018-10
GAAACGCTTGGCAAACTGACCTATCACGGCTTTGAAGAACCGGAACAGAGAGTGTCCCTGAATGCGGACTACGCACCGGTCTTGAGCGTTGCCTGCTCGCTTGGTCATATGAAAAAGCAGAATGAGGAAGTTCAGGTCTTGCTGAAGCCGATGTACGACGGCATGTCTCTTGTCGCAAAGGCGAGAGGTTATCAGCTGGAAGGACTGTTCGCAGTTCTCAGCAGGAACACAGTCAGCGAGATCATGGAAATGTTGCAGATGTCGCCGAAACAGATCAAAGAGATCGATACCGTCCTGCATGGTATCGTCAATGAATTGGAGTGAGGAAGATCATGCAGAGATTTACAGACAATACAGTCAAGGATTTTGAAATCAGACACAACGAAACGCTCAGGAAGATCGCACCGGAATGTACTGTTCTTTTAAAGAAAAACGGTGATTTTCCTTTAAAAGGACCGTGCAGGATCGCACTGTATGGCAGCGGCGCCAGACAGACCATCAAAGGCGGAACCGGCTCCGGTGATGTGAATGTCCGTCATTTTACGACCTGTGAAGAAGGTCTTGAAAAAGCAGGCTTTACGGTCGTCACGAAAGACTGGATGGACAGATACGATGCATGCAAAGCAGACAATACCGTTCAGTTCTACCGGCAGATCAGGGAAGAGGCGGAAAAGAAAAAGATACCGGTGATCGCGGCAGCCCTCGGCAAGACGCCGGATGAGCCGGAGTATGATTTTCCGGTCGATTCCGATGCGGATGTCTGTGTCTACGTTCTGGCAAGAAACAGCGGCGAAGGGTCCGACCGGCAGATCAAGAAAGGCGATTATCTTCTGACGGATGACGAAATCAGAGATATCCGCCGCTGCGTTAAGAATTACAAAAAGTTCCTGCTGGTACTGAATGTGGGCGGGCCGGTCGATCTTTCGCCTGTCATGGACAGTGTGGAAAACATCCTCCTGCTGGGACAGCTCGGAACGGTGACCGGTGACGTGCTGGCTGACATCCTCCTCGGCAGAAGCTTTCCTTCCGGAAAACTCACTGCCACCTGGGCAAAGGCGGAAGACTGTGACGTTATCCAGAACTATGATCTCAACGATACCTGTTACAAAGAAGGGATCTACACCGGCTACCGCTATTATGACACGGCAGACCGCAAACCTCTGTTTCCGTTCGGCTATGGGATCAGCTATACGGAATTCTCCAAAGAGATCAGTCATACAGAACTGAAAGACAATGAGCTTTCCGTTGCTGTCAGAGTCACCAATACCGGGAACTACCCGGGCAAGGAAGCGGTTCTGCTCTATTACAGAGCTCCGGAAGGAGCGCTCAATAAACCGCTTAAGGAACTTGGGGTCTATGGCAAGACCCGTGAACTGCAGCCCGGCGAAAGCGAGGAGATCACGCTCCGGCTGCCGCTAGAAAACATGGCTTCTTACTGTGAGAAAGAGTCTGCTTGGATCCTGGAAAAGGGAGATTACCGGATCATGGCTGACAGCACGGATGTCTGTGTTGTCCGTCTGAATGAGACGGTCACAGTCCTTGGATCGACAGATCTACATATCGATACCGGTTTTGAAGACAGAAGGGTTTCTCTTTCTCCGGCAGATATCGAAGGGCTCAAAGTCTTTGAGGCAGATGTACGGGGGCTCGAAGGCATCGGTCACTATGATCGAAGCAGAGTATCTTATCCGGAAAACGAACAGATCGATCTCTCCGGTTTTACAGACGAGGAACTGATCCGTACATGCGTCGGCAGATATGATGCCAACAGCAGTACGTCCATCATCGGCAATGCCGGCAATGCGGTGGCGGGTGCAGCCGCGGAAAGTCCGGATTTCTTCAATGAAAAAGGTTTCGGGAAACTGATCCTTGCGGACGGTCCGGCCGGATTACGTCTGGCAACCAGTTACATCCTCAAAGACGGCGCTGCTTTCGGCAATGAATTTGCCGCGATGGAAAACATCGTGCAGTTCCTGGATGAACCTCTTAAATCCGCTGTTCAGGCAAAGATCGACACGATAAAAAAGATCAGCGAATCTGAGAAAAAGTATTATCAGTTCACGACCGCCATTCCGATCGGGACCGCACTGGCTCAGGCATTCAATCCGGAAGTGCCGGAGATCTGCGGTGACATCGTCGGGGAAGAAATGGAGATCTACGGGATCAATGTCTGGCTGGCTCCGGCTCTGAATATTCAGAGAATGCCGATCTGCGGCCGCAATTTCGAATACTGTTCCGAGGATCCGGTGGTGTCTGGTCTGACAGCAGCAGCAGTCGTGAAAGGCGTTCAGAAACACGAGAAGTGCGCTGTGACGATCAAGCACTTTGCCTGCAACAATCAGGAATACAACCGTTTCGGATCCAACAGTGTTCTCTCCGAAAGAACGCTGAGAGAGATCTACCTGAAGGGCTTTGAGATCTGTGTCAAACAGTCGGCTCCGAAATGCATCATGTCTTCCTATAACCTGATCAACGGGACTCCTGCGGCAAATCACCACGATCTTCTGACAACCGTTCTGAGAAAGGAATGGGGATTCGGCGGCGTCGTTATGACCGACTGGGGCACGACGAGTGACCGTCTGAATCTCGGCACATACGGCGCAAGCGATGCCGCGTTGTGTATCCAAAGCGGCAACGACTGGATCATGCCGGGCTCACAGCCGGATTGCGACAGGATCGCAGAAGCGCTGGAAAAGAAGGAGATCTCGAGAGAAGAACTTGAAACATGCGCTGCCAGGATCCTGGCACTCTGCAGGAGACTGGCGTGATCGATACTGACGCGAAATGGATATCTCATCCGCAAGACGGGAAGGATCATCCGATCATCCCGGTATTCATAAAGTCCTTTGAAGTGAAAAAAGGACTTCTTTCCGCGTCGTTAGCCATCAGTGCCCATGGCATCTACCATACACAGATAAACGGGAAAGAGGTAACAGATCACCGGTTCACACCGGGTTTTACCAGCTACTATCACCGTATTCAGGTTCAGGAGTACGACATCACTGCCCTTCTGAAAGAAGGAATCAATATCTGGCAGACAACAGTCGGTGACGGCTGGTGGAGATGGCACAACAACTTCGGCTATACTCTGGCATTGATCGGATCGATCAATCTGCAATACGAAGGGGAAACGGTCGTCATATCAACGGACGAATCGTTTGAGACCACGACCGGGAAATTGCTGTCAGCCGATTATCTGAAAGGCGAAGTATATGATAACCGGAAAGAATGCAAAGACCGGGTCAATGCCGTTGAATGCCGTGAACACACCAAAGGGAAACTCATCGCAACGGAAGGCGTACCGGTAAAGGAACACGAAACGTTTGAAGGAGTGCCTTTCCGGGATGCGGCAGGCAACCTGGTGATCGATTTCGGTCAGAACATCGCCGGTTATGTGTCCATGAAACTGTACGACACAGAACCCGGTCAGGTCGTTCATCTGAAACACGGGGAAGGTCTGGATCTCAACGGAATCTTTTCAACTGCCAACTGTGACCTTGGGATGGATCCGTTCCAGGAACTTACCTACATCTGTAAAGGCGCGGATGTTGAAGAGTACAAGCCGCAGTTTACCTGGTTCGGCTTCCGCTATCTTCTGGTGAAAGGAATCGAAAACGCGGAGTTTACTGCTGTGGCGGTTTATTCCGATATGGAGGAAACCGGGGACTTCCGGTGTTCCAACGAGCTGATCAACAAGCTGGTGGAAAACGCCAGGTGGTCGCAGAAAGGGAATTTTCTGGATGTCGCAACGGACTGTCCGACCAGGGAGAAGAATGCCTGGACAGGAGACGCGGCGATCTATTGCCGTACCTCCGCTTATTTCATGGACGTTAAGTCATTCTATGAAAAATGGCTGAAGGATCAGGCTATCGAACAGTATGCCTCCGGTAAGCTCGGGATCACCTTTCCGTCTACATCCAGTGTGCACAATCCGGATGAATTGATCGAGGTTCAGAAGACAAGACCGGATATGGCTCTTGCTGGCCCGGATGGAGAAGGCAACATCGGGGAAGATTCCGTCGGCTGGGGTGACAGTTCTGTCGTGATCCCGTATCAGCTCCATCAGATGTACGGAGATAACACAGTACTGGAAAATCATTATGAAACCGCAAAGAGATGGGTGAACTTCTCCCTGAACTGTATGAAGGAAGTCAATCCTCTTTATAAAGATGCGGAGTGGTACAGAAACAGCGAGGGTGATCTGATCTATGATACCCGGTTCCACTACGGCGAATGGAACGAACCATTGCCTCCTTCAAAGGAAGTGATCGAACTGTTCGCCGCCGGCGGTAAACCCGAAGATTTTGTCCGTCATATGGCCAGATACGGCAAGCCGGAAACGGCGACCGCCTGTACCAAATACAGCTGCGATCTGCTGGCATACATGGCAGATGTTTTAGGCAAGAAAGAAGATGCGGAATTCTATAAACAGAAAGCGGAAAGAATAAAGTATGCCTATGACCGCTATCTGATCGACGAAGACGGGACCATTCAGAAAGGCCATCAGGCTGCCTATGTCCGAGCCCTGGCCTACGACATGGTCAGTGAAGAAAAAAAGCCGCTGGTCATTCAGCAGCTGAAAAAAGAGATCGAGGCAGCGGATCATCATCTGAATACCGGATTCCTCTCCACAGGGACCTTATTGCCGGTATTGTGCGACAACGGATTGACAGAGGAAGCCTTCAGGGTCCTGGAACAGAAGACAGCGCCCGGCTGGCTATATCCGATTACGCTAGGAGCAACCACGATGCCGGAAAACTGGAACGGCTTGAATCAGTTCAAGAGCAGTTTCAATCACTATTCTCTCGGAGCTGTATGTCAGTTCCTGTTCGAATATGTGGCAGGTATCAGACCGGTAAAGCCGGGGTTTAGTGAATTTGAAATAAGACCTGTGATCGGGGGAAGTCTCCAATGGGCACAGGGGGAATATAAGACAGAATACGGAAAAATAACTTCACGCTGGCAATTGGAAGATGAACATGTCAGATTCAATTTCAATGTTCCCGAAAAGACAGTATGTCATCTTTACTTGCCTGATGGTACGGAAAAGATGCTTGGCGGCGGAAGCTATGAATATGTAATATAGGGAGAATCATCATGGAGAAATTGCCTTACAGCTTTAATGACAATAGCAGAGAAATAAGCTTTAACCGTTTTGACTTGCCGTCACCCTGGATCAATTATCTTTCCAATGGCAGAATGCATGCTTTTGTGTCACAGGCAGCCGGCGGAATGGCCTGGTGGCTTTCGCCGATGTTATTCAGAGTGACAAGATACCGTTTCTTTAACCTGCCGATTGATTCTCCCGGTTTCTATGTTTACATCAGAATGGAAGACGGCACTGTCTGGTCACCGGCATTCCGCCCATGTGATACCGAGGTTGACAGACGCACTGCTTCTCATCATCCCGGTTATTCTGTATTTGAAGCTGAAAAAGATGGATTAAAGACAACTTTGAAGCTCTATATGGCACAGGATGTTGATGCCATGATCTGGGAAGTAAAGGTAGCCAATTTAAAAGGAGAAACAGTTAACTGCAACGTGTTTGCCTATGTGGAACTTTCACAGTTTCTGGCTCAGCAGGAAAACATTCTGGGATATTATCTGAAATGGAATACCAGAGCAGTATTTGAAGAAAGTCTGCAGGCAATCACTTATGCCTATACAGCCTGGATGCATCCGAGAAAAGAAGATTCTCCAATGGTCTATTTTGCATCTGATGTTAAAACAGACTCCTGGTGCTGTAACCGTGATACTTTTTGCGGAAACTATCGTGATGAAAGAAATCCGGCTGAAGTTGAAAAAGGAGTTCTTTCCAACACAGAGTTGCATGGCGGTGAACCATGCGGCGCATTACATAATCATCTGAGTATTGAATCAGGAAAGACGAAGACCATTCATTATTTCCTTGGCGTTACACAAGGGGCACTTGAAGATTATGACAGGGTAATCCGTGAAACAGCCGAAACACTGAAACTGTTACGAAGAAATGGTTATCCGCAGGAACAGTTTGAAAAACTGCAGAACTGGTGGAATGCGCATCTTGATGTATTCCAGTGCGAAATACCGGATGAAGATGCACAGCGTGAAATCAACATCTGGAATCCATTACAGAGTGTTCATACAGCCCGTTTATCCAGATCCATCAGTTCCGATGCCTCCGGTGTCAGAGGCATTGGCTTCCGTGATACGGCACAGGATATGCTGGCACAGGCCTACAGAAAACCTGAGTGGGCAAAGGAAATGTTAATGTATCTGGCTTCTCAGCAACTGGAAGACGGACACTCCGTTCATACATCCTGGCCTGAGGACAGACGCCCTGCCCAGGACATCACCAGATCAGATGACCACATCTGGATGGTATACCTGGCCTATGCAATCGCGGCAGAAACAGGTGATCTGAGCTTCCTGGATGAGGAGATCCCTTATCTGAATAAAGATCTTGTTACTCCCGGTGAAAAAGCATCCTTATGGCAGCATCTGCTGAAGGGGATGGAGTTTACGGAAAATCATTTAGGTGAACACGATCTGCCTCTGATCCTTTTCTCTGACTGGAATGATCATCTTGGACCTTTCGGCAGAAAAGGCAAAGGGGAAAGCATTATGGTTTCCCAGCAGTATATCTATGCCTTGAAACAGTTAGCTGAAATGGCTGAATTACGTAATGATGAAGAACACGTTCGTTTATTCATCGACTATATACAAAAACAGGAAAATGCTTTGGAAAAATATGCCTGGGATGGAGAGTGGTTCTTAAGAGGGCTGGATGATGATGCAAATCCTGTTGGCTCACACAACGATGAACATGCCAGAATCTGGCTCAACGCACAGAGCTGGATGGTTATTTCCGGAGCCTGTAAGAACAGACAAATTCAGGCCATGGATTCAGCTGCCAGGGAACTGGATACCGGAATGGGATTGCTGTTAAATACACCCGGTTATCCGGGCTGGCCAAGTAAGGAAGCCGCCATGGTAAACGGGTTACCGGCCGGCTATTCGGAAAACGGCGGTGTCTTCTGTCAGGCGAACTGCTGGGCCATCATGGCTGAAGCATTATTAGGCAGAGGTGATATTGCCTGGAAGTATTATCAGCAGTTAATACCGGACAATGTTATAAAAAAGATCGGTGTTGAGAAATATCATGGTGAAGCCTATGCATACTGTTCGACATTATTAGGTAAGGACAATCCGGAATTCGGCAGAGCCTGCGTATCTCAGGTAACCGGTACTGCAGCCTGGATGGATGTTGTTTCGACACAGTACCTGCTTGGTATACGCCCAACATTGAAAGGAATACTAATCGATCCAAGTATCCCGTCTTCATGGGATGGCTTCAATGTGATAAGAGAATACCGTGGTCATACTCTTAGAGTAAGAGTGCATAATCCGGAACATGTTCAGCATGGAATCGTCCGTTTGTCGATAAACGGAGTCCAGGCCGATATTCGTAATGGCGCATATATTCCCGAAGAACTTCTTGGTAAAAATGATGTTTGTGTTGTGGATGCTGAAATGGGGCTTCCAACCGCAGATCGGAACTAGCCAATCATAAAACATAGGGGAAAGATTTCCTTTGCCTGATACCACTCTCTGATACCATTTTGATACCATTAGGATCGTAAACGAGGTAGATGTGAGTGAATACTGTAGATATAAATGCATGAAATATATCAAAACGTAAATCATTTACTTTACGTGTAAGAATTTATTATCGAGTGGGAATCGCCCTGTAACGTCAGAAAAGCCCTCCTGTTGGACATTTTTCCGGAAAGAGGGGATAATATATCCGAAGCGGAAACGACAGACAGGAAGGGACAGAAATGCGTGAGAAGAGACTTGATCATCAGGAACTGAATCTGAAGATCGACCGGGACGAACTGATGGATCCGTATATCCTGACGCCTCACAACGAACTTAATGAAGCGATCTATTCGTCTGTAAAGACCTTTGTGGAAAAGGGAAAGCCGAAGACGATGTCGCTGTGCATCCACACGCAGAAGTTCGGTGAGATCATGCAGGAGAAGGTGCGGGAGATCTACCGGGAGCACTACAATGATGTGCTCCGGCAGATCGGACAGGAGATGAACCGGGTCTATTTCAGCGCGGTCGTCCTGATGGTGCTGGCGCTGTTTCTGATGACCCTGCAGCTCAGGCTCAACGACGAAGCCCTGATGACGGTCGTGGCGGGATCCCTCGGCGCGTATTTCCTCTGGAAGATGGGAGATATCGTCTTTCAGTGGATGGAGATCCGCGAGAAGCAGAAACGGATCACGACGGCGCTCAACGCAGAGATCGCCTTCCGGTTTCACGAGAAAAAGACAAGACAGTAAACGACAACGAGTACCCGGAACGGGTGCTTTTGTTTAGGAAAAACTGTATAATAATATATTGGGATAGAATCTGATCTTATGAGGTCCTGAAAGGGACCGGAAAGGAGTAATACCATGCTGAATGTCACGAAACAGCTCGATGGAAACAACGCTGTCTTCTCACTGGAGGGACGTCTCGATACCGTGACGGCTCCGGATCTGGAAAAGGAACTCCGGGACGCGCTTCCGGAACTTCAGGAACTGACGCTTGATTTCGAGAAGCTCGATTACATCTCTTCCGCAGGCCTGCGGGTCCTGCTGTCGACACAGAAAACCATGGTCGATCAGGGAGGAGACCTGAAGATCGTCCATGTGAAGGAAGCCATCATGGAAGTCTTTGAGATCACTGGATTCATCGATATCCTGACGATTGAATAAAAGGAGAAAAGACTATGGATCTGAAAAAAGGACTGGCTTATGTAGCCTTCGGTTTCCTGTTTACTCTGGTGAACCTGAATCTGACGCTCAACGGCACGACCATCAACGTGATCCCGAACTGGATCGGATGGGCGCTGCTGTTTCTGTCATTCGACAAGCTCGGGACGTATGTCTCCGATAAGAAATATCTGAAATGGCTCTCGCTCATCCTGGTCATTCTCAGCGGGGCGGTATGGCTTCTTGAAGTCCTCAAGCCGGAACTGGACGCCGGTATCCTGAAGACGATCAGCACCGTGTTGTCCGCCGTATACATGTTCCTGCTGTTTGAATCGCTCGAGATCGTCGCGAGAGACTACAGTCCGGCAAAGGAAGATACGATCCGGATGCTGAAGATCATCAATCCGGTCCTGGTCATCGCTTTCGTTGCGGTCGGTATCTTCGCGGCTCATCAGAAGACGGGCGCACTGCTCGGCCTGACCGGTATCCTTGGGATCTGCGCGCTTGTAGCGGCGATCGTCACGGCGGTGACGCTGTTCCAGCTCAGCAATGATGTGAATACCCGGTTCGAGTAAAAGCCGGAGGAAGGAGGACCGTGTATGGTCATTGCATTAACAGGAAGGATCGATTCCAATAACGCTCAGCAGATCGAGACGGAAGTCATGGGTCTTCTTTCGGGGACGACGGATACCGATATCGTTCTGGACGCGGAAACCCTCGAGTATATTTCCAGTGCCGGCCTCCGTATGATCCTGAGGCTGAAAAAGACCTATTCCGATCTGAAGATCGTCAACGTCCACTCCGAAGTATATGAGATCCTGGACATGACCGGATTCACGGAGATGATGACCGTGGAGAAAGCCTACCGTGTCGTATCCGTCGAGGGATGCGAAGAGATCGGCAGAGGCGCCAACGGGACGATCTACCGGATCGACCAGGACAATGTCGTCAAGGTCTACAACAACGCCGATGCTCTCGAAGACATCCAGCATGAACGGGAAGTCGCGAAACTGGCGCTGATCCTCGGGATCCCGACCGCGATCTCCTATGACGTCGTCAAGGTGAACGGCAGCTACGGATCGGTGTTCGAACTGCTCAACGCGAGTTCCTTCTCGAAGATCCTGAGCGAAGAGCCGGAGAAGATGGACTGGTGCGTCAATGAGTACGTGGCGATGCTCCGGAGGATCCACGGAACGCTCGTTCCGGAGGGGAAACTCCCGGATATGAGGGAAACAGGTCTCGACTGGGCGCGTTTCATGAAGGACTATCTGCCGGAAGAAGCCGCGGAGAAACTCATCCGTCTCTTTGAGGCGATCCCGCATGACGATCACATGATCCACGGGGATTACCACACGAAGAACCTCGAATTACAGGGCGATGAAGTCCTGCTGATCGATATGGATACCCTGGCGGTCGGCCATCCGATCTTTGAACTCGCCAGCATGTTCAACTCATTCATCGGGTTCTCGGAACTCGATCACGACCGGTTCCGGACGTTCCAGGGCTTTGACTATGAAGTCGGACAGACGTTCTTCCGGAAGACCCTGGAGACCTATC
>JAEEGL011055534.1_pt1 | contig 10300 bp, 6 predicted proteins | sample 9134231 | NCBI WGS metagenome assembly JAEEGL01 (sample SAMN16246548, study PRJNA631951) | gut metagenome | biome: gut microbiome; feature: rumen; material: fiber-attached | host: Bos | place: Iran: Karaj | collected 2018-10
TATCCGTTTGAAAACAAAGAGCTTTTTGAAAAGCAGATCCCGGCTCAGTTTATTTCGGCAGCGGTTGATCAGACCAGGGGGTGGTTCTATTATCTCATGGCGATCTCAACTCTTCTGTTTGATAAATCCCCTTATGAAAATGTTATCGTGCTCGGGCTCGTGCAGGATGAAAACGGTCAGAAGATGAGTAAATCAAAGGGGAATGCCGTCGATCCGTTTGATGCCCTTGCCAATCTCGGCGCAGACGCCATTCGCTGGTATTTCTATACAAATTCAGCTCCCTGGCTTCCGAACAGATTCCATGACAAGGCTGTTGTTGAAGGTCAGCGCAAATTTATGGGTACTCTCTGGAATACCTACGCGTTTTACATTCTCTATGCCGATATAGATAAATTCAATCCCAAAGAGCATTCACTTGATTATTCAAAGCTGAATGTTATGGACAGATGGCTGCTCTCACGTCTCAACACTCTTATCAAAACAGTTGACGGTTATCTTGACACCTACCAGATTCCCGAGGCGGGCAAGGCTCTTCAGACCTTTGTGGATGAGCTCTCAAACTGGTATGTCCGCCGCGGCAGAGAAAGATTCTGGCGCCAGACCGGCGATGAAGACAAGACAAACGCCTATATGACGCTTTATACAGCCCTCGAAACATTCATCAAACTTGCGGCGCCTATGATTCCGTTCATGACCGAGGATATTTATCAGAATCTTGTGCGCACGGTTGACCCCGATGCTCCCGAAAGCATTCATCTCTGCGATTATCCCGCTGCGTATGAAAGCCTCATTGATAAAGATCTCGAAAACTATATGGATGAGGTTCTCAATGTGGTTGCTCTCGGCAGAGCTGCAAGAAACACCTCAAATATCAAAAACAGACAGCCTCTTGGCAAAATGTTTGTCGGTGTTCCGCGCAAGCTTCCCGAAGAATATATCGAGATTATCGAAGAGGAGCTCAATATCAAGAGCGTTGAGTTTGTTGATGATTCTTCATCCTATGTTTCTTACTCATTCAAGCCTCAGCTTAAAACCCTCGGCCCGAAATACGGTAAGCTTATCGGTGCCATCCGCAATGCGCTTCAGTCGCTTGACGGCTCCAAAGCGAAGAGCGAGCTTGACAGCACCGGTGAGATAAAGCTTTATATCGAAGGAAACGAGATTTCTCTCACAGCCGATGATCTTCTGATTGAGACTGTACAGAAAGAAGGCTATATGGCTGAGAGCTGTAACGGTATTACCGTAATTCTTGACACCTCTCTCACCCCCGAGCTTATCGAGGAGGGCTTTGTAAGAGAGCTTACCTCCAAGATTCAGGATATGAGAAAGAAAGCCGGATTTGAAGTAACAGATACCATAAAGGTTTATTTCAGCGGAAATGACAAAATCGCCGGAATAATTTCTGCAAATAAAGACGGCATTTCAAAAGATGTTCTGGCCACGGATATGATTAACGCCGAAGGCGGTTCCTACACGGCACAGCTTGATATTAACGGCGAAAAGGTAACAATGGGTGTTCAAAAGAACGGTTAGGGGCTTAGTATTTAAGCGAAAAACAAACAGACAGGAGTAAATAATAAGCTCACGGGTTTTATGACCTGTGAGCTATAATTATATGAGTTCTTTTTTCGACAGATATAAGGAATAATTAATTATGTTTTGTCTATTTTCGGCGTCTTTTCTCACTTGCCGTACCGATGTACTGCCTACATTCGAAAATACGCCGTTTTCATCTTAACTGCTAAGCCACAGGGCTGTCGCATTTATGCGAAAAAAGTAGGGCGCGGATACATCCGCGCCGCAAGTTAGCAGGGAGCAGTTAGCAGTTAGCAATTAATGGTCGCTACGCTCCGAATTATAAAATATAATGGCTTGCGGGTTTTTAATGATTCCCGCAAGCCGCTTTTCTTTTATTTAATTTATTAATTGTCAGTCATCCATACAGAGCAGACAAATGCCGGCAATGAGGTTAACAAAAAGCAAAACGCAGATTTTGGTGCCGACGGTTATTTCTTCACCTGTTTTGAATTTGTTGAAGACGCCTGCTGTCAGCGGAATGCACCATAACAGCGGTATAATCAGCCATCCGATTGAGATACAGCCGAATATCATAAAAATCTTGACAATCGTCTTTAATGTTTCTTCGCGGTCCGATACGGGATTGACCGGCTGACCGTATCCGGGCTGACTGTATTCGGGCTGAACCGGCTGTGAACGGACTTCCGGATTCTGATAAAAGCCGCAGACAGGGCAGACTCTCGCGTCGGCGGGGATTTCATTCCCGCAGCTGCCGCAGTATTTTGTTTCGATTATTTTTGAGCCGCAGTTCTCACAGAAAGATGCGCCATCGGTTATCTGAGCTCCGCAATACTTACAAAACATATTTTTCACCTTGTTGCTAACTCCGTCAAAAAAGGCGGAGAAACTTTTTTACTTGTTTTTTTCCGCTATTAATTCAAGCAGTCTTCTGTTATCCTCAAGAAGTTTCTTTATTTCTTCGTTACGTGCTTCGTATGATTTTTTTAATTCTTCAACAGATTTTGCTACCTCTTCACATGATGCGATGATTACTCTGTCGGTTTTGCTCATAAACTAACCTCAAAATACTGAAAATTTAACTACAAGAGCGGCGAATACTATGGAAACCATTGAGAGAAGTTTAATAAGAATATTGATTGAGGGACCAGATGTGTCTTTAAAGGGGTCGCCTACGGTGTCGCCGACAACGGCGGCTTTGTGGCCGTCCGAGCCTTTTCCGCCGAAATGGCCGCTTTCAATGTATTTTTTGGCGTTATCCCAGGCGCCGCCTGAGTTTGACATAAACACAGCCATAAGGAAGCCCGTAGCAGTAGCGCCGGCAAGCATTCCGACAACGCCGGTACAGCCGAGTACGATGCCGACTATTACGGGAACTATTACCGCAACAATTGTGGGTAAAATCATCTCATGAAGACTGGATTTGGTGCACAGGTCAACGCATTTTGCATAATCCGCTTCGGCAGTGCCTTCCATAAGTCCGGCAATTTCTTTAAACTGTCTGCGCACCTCTATTACCACGCTATGGGCAGCTCTGCCGACAGAGCTCATTGTAAGAGCGGCAAATACAAACGGCAGACAAGCTCCGATAAACAGACCGATAAGCACTGTCGGGTTGTTAATGTTAAGGTTTGATATTTTTTCAAGACCGCCGTCAAGAACTTTGACTTTGTCAATATATGACGCCATAAGAGCGAGAGCCGTGAGCGCTGCTGAGCCGATAGCAAAGCCTTTGCCCGTGGCGGCTGTGGTATTGCCGAGTGAATCAAGAGCATCGGTTCTCTCTCTGACAACTTCTTCAAGCTCAGCCATCTGCGCTATACCTCCGGCGTTATCAGCAACGGGACCGTAAGCGTCAGTGGCAAGCGTGATACCGAGTGTTGAAAGCATTCCGACGGCCGCGAGAGCGATACCGTAAAGTCCCATTGAAGCGCTCTTTGCGCCGCCCGATACGAAATAAGAGATAAGAACGCAGACCGATACAATGACAATCGGTATCAGGGTTGAAAGCATACCTATTGATAAACCGTTTATAATAATTGTTGCCGAACCGGTTTCACTGCTTTTCGCAAGATTCTGAGTGGGCTTATAGCTGTCGGATGTATAATATTCCGTTGATCTTCCGATCAACACACCGGAAATAAGGCCGGAAAGAATCGGGAAATAAAGAGTATAGTTTTCTTTTCCGAGAATAAAATAAACAAGAGGGAATGAAACTATCGCTATGATTATTGCGGAGAAGTTTGTGCCTTTTGAGAGAGCTTTGAGAAGCTGCTTCTGATCGGCGTCCTCTTTTGTTCTGACAAAGAATGTACCGATTACCGAGCAGAGCACGCCAACTGCCGCAATGCACAGAGGCAGCGCCATAGCGCCGAATGAGTTGAATGCCGAAACGCCGAGCGCGCAGGATGAAATGATGGAGCCGACATAGGATTCATACAGATCGGCGCCCATACCGGCAACATCGCCTACATTGTCACCGACATTATCGGCAATAACAGCGGGGTTCCTGGGGTCGTCTTCGGGTATTCCCGCTTCAACCTTACCCACAAGGTCTGCTCCGACATCGGCAGCTTTGGTGAATATGCCGCCGCCGACTCTTGCGAAAAGAGCCATTGAAGAAGCGCCCATACCGAAAGTAAGCATAGCGCCGGTCACTTCGTTATCGGGGAGTTTAAATACAAATTTAAGAAGGAATAACCAGATTGTGATATCAAGCAGTCCGAGACCTACAACTGTGAAGCCCATAACCGAACCGGCGGAAAAAGCGACACGAAGACCGTTGTTAAGACCTTCTCTGCAGGCGTTTGCGGTTCTTGCGTTTGAAGCTGTTGCGATTTTCATTCCGATGAAGCCCGAGAGACCGGAGAAGAAGCCGCCGGTAAGAAAGGCAAAGGGCACATAAGGCGTAAGCAGTTTCATAAATGCCATTACACCGAGAATCACAAAGACTGCGGCAAAGAATACAATAACAATCCTGTATTGTCTGTTGAGATACGCGTTTGCTCCTTTGCGGACAAACTGAGATATCTTTTTCATCTGCTCAGTGCCCTCTTCGAATTTCAGGACCTTTTTTGCCGTTAACACAGCAAAAAGAAGGGCTAAAATCGAAGCGACGGCAGTCATTATTACAATTATGATTTCCATCGTGAACCTCCCGGGAGAAAAGTAAACAAACGAGCTTTGCTCTAACGGATACGGCAAAGCCCTGTATTTTAATGATTTATTATTTTATCACAATAAAAATATAAATTCAAGATTTTTATTAAATTTCTTAAATAAAATATAAAATCGTTATTTCATTTAATAGTAAATATTGTCTATCGGCATAGTTGCGTAAGAATTCAGATCAAGACCGGCGGTGTGACCGGCGAGCAGCTCATAGTAGCTCTGAGAGCCGACCATTGCCGCATTGTCACCGCATAAATCGAGTGAAGGAATATAAAACTTGTAATTCTTTTCACCGCAAAGCCGTGTAAATCTTTCTCTGAGTTTTGAATTTGCCGAGACTCCGCCTGCGAGAGAAATTTTATTGAAACCGAATTCTTCGGCGGCAGCCAATGTTTTTTCGGTCAGGATTTCGGCAACGGTTTCAATACAGGATGCTCCTATATCGGGAATATCGGGTTCGATTCCCTTTTGTCTAAGATTGTTTACCGTATTGATAACAGCCGTCTTGAGCCCCGAAAAGCTGAAATCATAAACGCCTTCTGTCTTTGGGTGAGGGAATTTATATGCATACGGATTTCCGTTTTTCCCGGCTGCATCGAGGTTTTTCCCTCCCGGGTAATCAAGCCCCAGCGCACGGGCGGACTTATCAAGACATTCGCCGGCGGCATCGTCTGTTGTTCTGCCGATTACGGTAAAATCTGTATAATCATTAACCGCAACTATATGGCTGTGGCCGCCCGAAACCACAAGGCAGAGAAACGGCGGCTCCAGCTCAGGAGATGTAATATAATTGGCGGCAATATGCGAGCGCAGATGATGAGTCGGCACCAGCGGTATGCCGCAGGCATAAGCGAAACCTTTTGCAAAATTTGTTCCGACAAGCAGAGCACCTATAAGCCCGGGAGCGTAGGTTACTCCGACGGCTTCAATGTCGTCCGTTTTACAGCCTGCCTCATCAAGCGCCTTTTTTACAACGGTGCTTATGGCTTCGCAGTGCATTCTTGATGCGATTTCGGGCACAACTCCGCCGTAAATTATATGGCTTTCAACCTGTGACGCGATTACATTTGAGAGCACGGTCCTGCCGTCTTCCACAACGGCGGCGGCTGTTTCGTCACAGGAAGATTCAATTGCAAGAATTTTCATAACAATCCCTTCATTTCCGCTTAAACTGAGTATAGATTACGGCATTCTCCGGCGGATTTGAATAAAAGTTTTTTCTTATTCCGATTTTTTGAAAACCGTTTTTTTCATACAGTGATATTGCCGGCAGATTGCTCTCTCTCACTTCGAGTGAGATAAAATCGCATCCTCTCGCGAAAGCGTCATCCGATGCTTTTTTTATCAGAGCGTCTGCCGCGCCGAGTCTTCTGTATTTTTTAAAAACGGCAATGTTTGTAATATAGGCTTCGCCGGCTGTTTCCTGAACGCCGAGATATCCGGCGGTTTCACCTGTTTCGTAATCGACAGCTACAAGAAAATGAGAGTTTTCGTTTGTCAGTTGATATTCTATATCTTCTCTGCTCCACGGTGAGGAGAATGCTTCCGATTCAAGTCTGCAGATAGAATCCGTATGCGCGGAAGTCATCGGTATAATTTCAAATATCATTCAGCTTTTTGCCTCATACCAGGTTTTGCCGCATCCGACATCCGCCGTAAGGCTGACCTTCATTTTGACGGCGTTTTCCATTTCTTTTTTCAATATGGCTGAAACGGCTTCCGCTTCGTCATCGGGCGCCTCGACAATCAGCTCATCGTGTACCTGCAGAATCAGCTTTGCTTTGAAATTCATTTTTTCAAGGGCATCATATACTCTTATCATTGCGATTTTGATAATATCGGCCGCCGTGCCCTGAACGGGCATATTCATCGCCATTCTTTCGGCTCCCGCTCTTATATTACCGTTTGAATTATTTATTTCGGGTAAATATCTGCGGCGGTTGTAGATGGTTTCCACATAGCCGTTTTTTCTGGCGTTTTCTATAACCTGCTTCATATAGTCGCGCACACCGCTGAAATGCGAAAGATAGTTTTCAATATATTCTTTTGCTTCGGGCACCGATACTCCTGTATTCTTTGAGAGTGAAAACGCACCGATTCCGTAAACTATACCGAAGTTTACGGCTTTGGCTCTGCTTCTCATGAGTGGAGTAACCATCATCAGCGGCATATCAAATACCTGAGAGGCGGTTATCGCGTGAATATCGTCTCCGTCGTTGAACGCCGCAATCATATTCTTATCGTTAGCCATATGCGCCAGCACGCGAAGCTCAATCTGTGAGTAATCGGCATCTATCAGAGTATAGCCGTCTTTTGCCTTGAAATATCTGCGCATCTCTTTGCCGAGCTGTGTGCGAACGGGAATATTCTGCAGATTGGGCTCGCTCGACGAAATCCTGCCGGTTCTTGTTTCGGTCTGATTCAGGCTTGAATGTACTCTTCCGTCATCACCGACAACTTTGAGCAAACCGTCGCAGTATGTGGATTTTAGTTTTGTATATGAGCGGTATTCGAGTATCTTTGAAACAACCGGATAATAGGGGGCAAGGCTTTCAAGCACTTCGGCGTTAGTGGAATAACCGGTCTTTGTCTTTTTCTTTGCGGGAATGCCCATTTTTTCAAAGAGCGCCTCCCCGAGCTGTTTCGGTGAATTCAGATTGAATTCATAACCGACCTCGTTATAGATTTCGGCTACAAGATTATCGGTCTTTTCCGAGAGCATTTTGCCGAAATCTTCAATTCCTTTGATATCAACCTGAAATCCTTCCCGCTCCATTGAGGCAAGTACCCTTGAAAGAGGCAGTTCAATATTATTTATAAGCTCTCTCTGTCCGTTATTCTCAATGACAGAATCGAGTTTTTTAAAAGATTTTTCAAGATATGCCGTGCAGAATGCGGTGTCTCCGGTGTTTTCTGAAATAATGCCGGCGTATTCCTCGGTGATTCTTTTCAGCGTAAACTCGCCCGACGGGTTGATAATATATGCAGAGAGCATTGCGTCGCCGCAAATATTGTTGATTTCCAGATCAACTCTGTAATCATAAAAGAATGAATAAAGATGCTTTGCGTTATAGGTGTATTTTTCGATTTCTTTATCAAAAAGGAAATCTTCGCAAAACTCAAGATAGCCGTCATTTTCGGGCTCGGCAAGCGCCGTTCCGTTTTCGGTTTTGAAAAAAAACACTCCGTTGTCAAATACAAAATAAGCTTTCTTCTCTTTTCTGAGACTGTTTAAAAGAAGCTTTAAATCATCGGCTTTATATGCCTCTGTTTTTATTTCGGGAGTATCATCTTCATTACCGGGCTGTGCGGCTGAAACGGAAGCCGGCGCTTTAAGATTGAGACGCTCAATCATTTTGTACATCTCAAGCTGTGAAAGTATCGAGGTCAGCTTATAGACATCGGCCTCGCCGGGTATGTAACTGCCGTAGGATTTATCAACCGGTGCCTCACGGCTTATTGTGCCCAGAGTTCTGCTGAGATATGCCATGTCTCTGTCTTTTTCAAGCTTCAGTCTGATTCCGGGCTTAATATCTATTGTTTCAATATTGCCGTAAATATCATCGATTGTTCCGAATTTCGAAACAAGGTCCTTCGCGGTTTTTTCGCCTATGCCGGCAACACCGGGTATGCAGTCGGAGGAATCTCCCTGAAGCGCTTTGATATCAATCAGCAGGGCGGGGGAATCAACAAGATAATCTTCTTTTATTTTTGCGCTGTCATATCTTGTTGTAACGGTATTGCCCATCTTTGTTGACGCAAGCAGCACATTGACATTGTCGCTCACAAGCTGCAGCGAATCGCGGTCGCCTGTGGCGATATAGCAGAAATCATCCTCTCCCGCCGCTCCGGCGAGAGTGCCGAGTATATCGTCAGCCTCCCATCCGGGAGCCTCGAGAATCTTATATCCCATAGCGGCAATGATTTCTTTGAGTACCGGCATCTGAGAGGCGAGTTCTTCGGGCATACCGTGACGGTTCGCCTTGTAGCCCTCATACATTTTATGTCTGAATGTCGGTTCTTTAACATCAAAAGCAACGGCAACCGCGTCGGGGTTTATATCGGCGCTGAGCTTGAGCAGGATGTTAAGAAATCCGTAAACAGCGTTTGTATAGTATTTGCCGTCTTTTGTAGTGAGAAGCTTGATGCCGTAAAAAGCGCGGTTAACAATGCTGTTTCCGTCAATTGCAAGAAGTTTCATATTGAAGTCTCCGTATTGCCTTAAAGTTTTTCATCTTTGCCGACAGCGTAGATTTCCTCTTCGCTTGCTCCGGCATTGGCAAGTCTTTCTCTTTCCTCAAGAATCTTGATAACTTTTGCGTGCTTTTCATCGGTATAATCCCAAAACAGCGCGTAGGGGATTATGCAGAGCAGATGACCTACAAGGTCAAACGCCATGCCTATTATCATGCACTTGCTTCTGATATCGTCGACAAAGAGAATGTCATAATCCGATGTGAAGCCGACACGGTAAAAGAGAATCGGTATTATAAGACTGATTATCGCGCCGAAAGGACCTGTAAACCATCCCACAACACCTGAGTAGTTTTCGAGCCTTTCACCGGAGAGATACATCTGATAGTCTCTGAGTCTTACACCCATATCCTGGTCCGCGAGTTCAATGGCGCTGTTGAGCATATCGCCTATACACAGAGAGATGAGCATTATAAGTCCGCTCATAAAATAGTTGTCTCTGAAGAAATAGAAGGCACAGATATAGCCGAAGCACTGGCCCGCAAGCACAAGGCGCTTGAACAGAACGAGAGTTTTATACTGGAATCTTTTTCTGATCCACGGGGCAAGAAACGCTCCGGGATTTCCGACCATTGAAACAAGATTCTGAACTATGACATAGATTATGCCTCTCTCGCGCCAGGTATAAATAAGAATTATATCCTTGACATAGAGCGAGCCGTTACCGAGAGTATCAATTAAACCCGATATCGCGTTAATCCAGTGGTATTTGTTTTTGATAACGCCTCTGATGGCGTCCCAGAAGGGGATATATTTTTTCTTTTCAATCGGGGGCTGCGGTATTCTCTCTTTGATTCCGCCGATTCCGCTGAACATCAGCAGAGTGCAGAGCATCATCATAATCGGGATGATGTAACGGTAGGTGTTTATGTTAGTGATATCTCCCGTGAAGGTTGACGCGAGCAGGGGAAGCACCGAGACGACAACCACGGAATTAAACAGATGGCTGAGCTTTTCGGGGTAGCAGCGCACCAGCATTCTTTCGTGAGGGTCGGGTGAAATGGTGCTTGATATGGCTGAAGCTCCGCCGGTATAGGTAAACATACCGTAGAGAGTAAAGAGCAGATAGAGCATCCACACACGCTCATAGAGCGGCTTTTCGTAAAGAGGAAGCCAGCAGATAAGCAGCACGAGTATCATCGCCGGGATAACGTTCGGGTAGGCAAAGAGCTTGTATCTGCCGAGCTTCGGCAGCCACTTTTTGCGTATGAATATCGCTCTGGCTCCGCCGTAACCGCAGACAAGCCAGTGAGCGCCGAATATTTTGAGAGTGTTTCTCATGTTTATGCCGGGGAATGATTCGAGATAATTCCTGAGTCTGTCGGGGAAGGGGATAATA
>JAEEGL011470088.1_pt1 | contig 10300 bp, 14 predicted proteins | sample 9134231 | NCBI WGS metagenome assembly JAEEGL01 (sample SAMN16246548, study PRJNA631951) | gut metagenome | biome: gut microbiome; feature: rumen; material: fiber-attached | host: Bos | place: Iran: Karaj | collected 2018-10
AGTTCCATACACATTCTGTTTCTTCTGGTGAGAATTAAGTATTAGCGAGGTTGTAAAATGAATAAGAATTGATATGGCAAAAGAAACACCAATTGGTGGCATTGCTTTGTAAAAATAATCCGTATATCCTTTATCAAATGCATATTTGAAAACACCGAGTAAGAATACCAGCGGATTATAAAGCCTGTAACCAGTCAAAAGAATCTTGAGAGGTTTACCGACAACCCTCTCATCATAATTCATCATTCCAGCAAATTTTTGGGTAGATATAAAAAGACCGGTTACTACAATACAGATTGGAACAATCCAGTTCAATGCACGCAGCAGATAATATTTCCCATAGCTTTTCGGGTCACTGCGTACAAATTCTTCTTTTTTACCGAACAAAACAAATCCTTTTGGGCAGGCGGTTTGTTCATTAAAAAAATTATATAATTATTTATATTGTTTTACAATATATAATTTTCTTATTATACAATTGTATTAGTAATTGATTCCACTGATAAGGTCGTTGATAAAATCTTGCGATACAATGTTTTTCATTTTCTCTTGTACCGCTGAACAAAACTCCAATTCAAAACTTTCATTTACTTTTTCAAGCAATTCCTGCGGTGGATTTTGTTCATTAGTAGCTGCATACGGAGCTAATAATATTTCAGATTCTTTGCCACAAGATAAACCATATTTCCTGCAAAAATTACTGTCACCAAGATGTTTTCTTGCCAGAGCTTTTAAAAGCATAATTTCATTTGTTTGTGTCATAAAATATTCCTTACAGATATAATTCATTTTTTCATATCTGTGATTTAATTTTACAGTTAAAATATTTTATGTCATTAAAGCAACTCTTTAATTTTTCAGTCAAATCTTCGAGCGAAACGTTTCGCTTGGTTTTTTATTTGCCTATCTCAATAACTGGGAAAGTAATAAATCTACATTCAAATTAACATAATCTCTAATGCTTTCTAATCTATTAATAGTAATTTTCTGTTCTTCATTAAAATCAATTTGATTATTTACATAATGAAATTCTTTTCCAGTTACAAGCCAATCTATAGAAACATTCAGAGCATCGGCTATCCGCACGATTGTATCAATAGGAGGCATTATATTTTTTGATTTCCAAGTACCGATAGTTGAATTTGGAATATCTGTTAATGCACAAAGACTTTTTCTTGTTCTTCCTTGTTGTTTGAGTAATAAATCAATACGATTCATAAATTCAATTCCACTACATATCCGATTTTTCTTCATTTATTCCACCCTGAAGCGAAACATTTCGCTCCTAATCTCTTACAATAATATTTTTGTCAGAAATCTGACGTGCCATTGTTGAATCATTTCCGTTCTTTTTTATCATAACATTTTTACCCTGCAAGTTTTCCTTATGCAGCTGCCATACTGGAACATATACACGTTTCTTTCCTGTGTTTATTATAATTGCATCATTCCAGGCTTCATTCTCATCAAAGGTAATAACCTTTTCAACAATACCTCTAACATTACCACCAGTATAAAGCTCAACCGGATTTTCCGTGTCTTTTTGATACTCGTCCAGGTAAGTATTATATCTTCCTGCAGCTGTAAGAATATCCTTAAACTTATCAGAAACAATCCATCTGTTTGATTCTTTATCGAGCTTTGAAAGTTTTAATTCAGATAAGAATGAAAGACGGCTTTCAAATTCCATTGATAGCTTATCCCTCTGAATAGAACTATGTTCATCAAGCGTTTTCAATATTTTTTCATCAAGCTCGGTCCAGCGTTTTGTTTTAATTGCATTTTTCTTTGCAAGTTCAATCTGTTCTTTAGTACGTTCGCCAATCATTTGTGTAGCTGCATTTGAACACATAAGCCGCATAAGTTTTATTGTGTCCTTATTAAAAAAAACATCTTCTCCATTCAGGTCCTTGCCATTAATAACTACATGAGCATGTCTATGGTCCGTATCGTTATGAATACATCCCTTCCAGCAAAGCTTATAACCAGTCTGATTTTCCACACGTTTTATATATGACTCAACAAGAGTTTCAAGGTCTATATTCTGACTTTCTGGTGAAATGATACATTTGAAATTCAAGGGTACTTTATTTTTCTCATACTCTTCATCACTAATTCCAAAAAGCTGCGGTTTTTCTTCAACATAATCCTTATTCTGCTGTGGCATATAATAATTTATGTATTTATCATGACTTGCAAGAGAATTGGAATAAGACATCTTGAATGTAACTCTCTGATTCTGCTCAGGAAACTTAAATGCTGAACCTCCGCCACCAAAACCGGAAAAAGAAGAATTATTATGACTGTGCTTTACTTTCGAATAATGCTTAAAAAGTCTGTTAAGAGTCTCCAGATCATCCTTAACATAAACAGGTTTCTTGAACTTGATCTTGTCATCATCAGAGTATTCATTCTTATTAGGCTTATGCTTGAAGATGTCTTTTTTCATAAATACTACCTTTCTACTTCAAGCGAAACGTTTCGCTCCAGGTTCTGGCGTGATACTATTCCTCCACGTGAACAAAGCTGCTTGTTATACTGATAAGTAAAAATCAATTCTTCAAGTTCTTTGTTTTCCTTGATTACCCTAATACATGGAAGCATAAGTTCATCAAGAACTTTGTCATATTGTTCCATAGGGACTTCATCAAAACTAATATTCAGGATGCTTAAAAGCTTTTCAAAATCTTCTCGTTCAATAATGTTGCTGGCTCTGATTATTGAGAAAAAGGCTTTTTCTTTTAATTTCTTTAGATATGGAATTATTGCATTTTTGTCTTTAAATAATAATATATACAAATATGGTCTGATTATTTCATCGTCAATTTCAATTATTAATTCTCTTGTAAAACCTGCAAAATATTTACAGATAATTAAAAGACCTCTGCTGTACATTTTATGCCATAAATCCAGAAGTATATTACATACTGATTCATAATCATTTTTTGAACATTCTCCAAATGATATTTTCATAATATACAATTCCAAGTTTTTCTGTTTGACCAGCTTCTTAATTTTATTTTTTGTTTTCTTTTTGAAATCCTTAGTCACAATATCTCCTTCGAGCGAAACATTTCGCTTATTTATGAATATTTCAAGAAACTATATAAATTATACATTTTAATCCATTATAACACAATATTTATATTTCTATTATAGCAATATTCAATATTAAGAGATTTTTCATAAATATTTGTAAACAAGCGTATAATAGAAGAAAAAAAATAATGTATACAAAAAAATGAAAAGAAAACATATAACTCTATAAAATAAATAGAGTTATCATAAGGTGTATACAAAACTTTATCTTGCCGTAAAGGTTAAGAAGGGTTTTCTTTTTTTCTTTTTTAGTTTTTTGAGCGAAACGTTTCGCTAATTTTAACTAATATAAAAAGTATTTTGATATATTCATAAAACAGGCTTTTTAATGATGTTTTTTCCAAAAATATGTGTTATATTATAATCTGTAGAACTTAAACACGGAGGTGCAAAGATGACTATAACAATGCAAAATGTTGATGATTCTTTTTTTGAAGTTCTGAAAAGTCTCGTTAAATTACGAACTGGTGTAATAATGAAAAGTGAAGATACTGAAAGAAATATATGCTCTCCATCAGAAGAACACATAAAACAAATAAATGCTGTTTATGATAAAATACCTGTTGAAGAACAAACCTTCACCTGCAATGCATCAAAAGCTGCTATTTGGGAGATGATAAAAGATGATACGTGGTGAAATATGGTTAGTGGACTTCGGAATCCCGACTGGCAGCGAAGCTGGATATAGACGTCCAGCTGTTGTTATTCAGAATAATGATTTTAATGAAAGCAACATTTCAACCTGCGTTGTTGTTCCTCTTACAAGCAATTTGATACTAGCAGATTACACTCCTAACGTTCTCATTCCTAAAAAGGATTCAGGACTATCAAAGGATTCTGTAGTAATAATTCCATTAGTAACAGCAGTAAATAAATTTGCGCTAATAGAAAAACTTTCCGTAATGCCAAAAAACTACATGCAAAAAATTTGCAAAGGTATTACTGAAGTTCTTGAATTAGAAGAAGGACTATAATATTTTTTGGAGCGAAACGTTTCGCTCCAAATACTCTTGATTTTTATTTTAATTTATACAAAACTATAAGTATTGAACCGCCTGCCCAGAGGAGATTCAATGCTTATACTCACCGAGAAATCAAGCGTCGCGAATGACTTTGCGACTGCCTTGAAGTGTCCAAAACGCACAGGCTTTTTTTCTGATGGAAACACGGAAATAACTTACTGTGTCGGACATCTTTTTTCTTTGCAGCAACCGGCTTTCTATGACGACAAATATAAATCCTGGAAAGAGATTCCCTGCATACCTTCAAAGTTTTCTTATTATGTTAATGAATCAGCAAAAAAACAAACAAAGCTTGTAGTTGAGCTTTTACAAAAACACAAGTTTGACGACATTCTTATTGCAACAGATGCAGACCGTGAAGGAGAAGTCATCGCAAGAGAATGCCTTGAATATGCCGGAATAACAGACTTAAAAAGAATCAAGCGTTTCTGGGTATCACAAGCCCTTACTCCAGAAGTTGTACTGGATGGCATAAAAAAAGCAAAACCTTTATCTGAGTATAATAAACTTGCGTTGAACGGATTTGCCAGGCAACATTCAGACTGGCTCTGCGGAATTAACTTTACCAGATATGTTTCTGTTGCAGCCAACAAAAAACTTTCAATCGGTAGAGTAAAAACAGCTCTACTATCAGCAATAGAAACAAGGTGTTCCAAAATTGAAAACTTCAAAAGTGAAAAGTATTATGAACATTACGCTTCTTTCGGAGCGAAACGTTTCGCTCAGGACTGTAAAGGTATTTATTTTGATTCTAATAATACTACTCAATTTAAAGATGATTCTATCAGTCATGAACTTGAAGCTGATATTGATAAACCTGCCAACGTAATTGAAAACAAAACGGAAAAGAAAGAAACTCCTGCACCACAGCTTTATAATCTCAATGCTGTACAAAAAGATGCATTTAAGTTCTATGGTTTATCAGCTGATGAAACTCTTAATATAATACAAAAGCTTTATGAAGAATATAAATGCGTATCATATCCAAGAACTCCATCAAAAGTAATGGGAAGCGGAAACGTTGAATTATGCAGAAAGATTTTTGAACAGTTTTCTAAAAATGATTCTGACTTTGCTTCTGCAGAAAAGATTTCTGATATTTCAATTGCAAACAAAAGATGTTTCAATGATGCAAAACTTGAAGCCCACCACGCTTTAATTCCTCTAAAAGAATTACCTGCTGCTGCTAATGACAATGAAAGGAATGTCTATAATCTAATAAAAAATAGATTCAAAATTGCTTTCTGCTCGTCATACATATATAACAAACAGACTGTTGTGCTTGCAGTAAATAATCACAATTATACAGTTACTGGTAATCAGGCTTTAGATTACGGATGGAAACAGTTCGTATCGAGCGAAACGTTTCGCTCAGAAGATGAATCAGAAGAAATATCACAGCCTCTTGAAAACATAGATCTGAACAATCTTTTATGTACAGGAATCGAAACAAAAGAAAAATTTACAAAACCACCAAAATATTACAATGAAGCTTCAATCCTGACCTTTATGGAAAATCCTAAAAGTATTGATGAAAATGCACCAGGTAAGCTTGTTGGATTGGGAACTCAGGCAACAAGACATACTTTTATTCCAGAGCTGATTGATAACGGTTACATTATGATAAATAAAAAAAACATCATGGTAACTTCTTTAGGTCGAATTGTTATTAACGCAGTACGCAATTCCTCAATTAAAACTCTGTCCAATATCGAAGAAACAACTAACTGGGAAACAAATCTTGAAAATGAACCTGAAGACTTTGAAAACGATATAAAAACTTTTGTAAGCCGAAGTGTAAGAGAAGCTTTCAAAATAGAAATGCCTTCTGATGAAAAACAGATTCTCTGTCCGATATGCAAGCATCCTTTACGTTTTGGAATAACAAAAAACGACATAAAAAACTGGTACTGTACCGGCTACAAAGAAGGCTGTAAGTTCACACTTTGGGAAACAACAGCCGGCGCAAAGCTCACAGAAAAAGACGTAGCCGCACTATGCGAAGGAAAACAAACCGGAATCAAGCACTGCATAAGCAAAGCTGGTAAACCTTTCGATTGCAGATTCAAGCTTGATGAAGAAAAGAAAATCAAATTTATTTTTGAATAAAAAATAAAATATTAAGGAGTTATATTAATGGAAATTAAAACTTATGATGATTTTTACAAGTTTTTCGGTGATTACCCAAGAGCTTATGATTTAGTTTATTCGGTAAGTGATAATGGACACGGCAAACCTGGTTATCGAGGAAAAGGCTATCATGTAATCATTGAAAAAGAAGAATGGGATAAAAATTATTTAAAAGAAAGTGTAAGTGTTATTTTAAGAAGTAAAAGCGGAAGGTGGGATGATGGAAGTAATGATTGGATTGTTCAACTAATCATTGATGAAATCGCAGAAATTGATAATGACTTTTATCAAAAGCTGACAAACGAAGAATGGTTCCAGAAAAACATCAATCCTGATTATGCTTGTGTACAGGATTTATACAGTGATTATGAATACGATGAAGACAAATACATAGAAGAAATCCAAAGTGGAAAATATGCCAACTATGATGATTATATACATCACCTTGCAGAAGATTATATAAATTACCTAAAAGAACACAATAAACAAATTTAAATAATGTACTCTATGGTTTCGCTTTCGTTTGAGTATAAAAACCATAAAAACGAAGTCGCAGGAGTGGTTGACGATTAAACGATGAAATTTATCTGCTGATTAAATTAACGTCAAATTGTGGTCTAGCCTGATTGTACCATGACCAAATAATTAGGTAACTTAATTGTATTTTTTAGGAGGTACGTATAATGAATCCAATGAAAATCAGTGATGAGTTTTTTAATTATCCAGAATCGTATGAGGTTTTTGAAGCTGAATATGTAGACTATCATTTCAGAATTGTATTTAGTCAATGGGTTGGTTTTTTTTGCGATGTATTAAATGCAGAGGAAAGATACAACATCGTAAAAAAAGAATTTGAGAATGATATGGAATTAAGAGATTTTGAACCAGTTCTTATTTTACATTATGTGCCAATATTTTTTCCATACGAAGAAATGGAAAAAGGTATTTCGTTGTATTTAGGATTTCGAAATAAAGATGGAAATGAGTATGCGGACTATACAGAATTGTTTGACTGTGAGGATGTTACTTTGCTTGATATTAATTTTGATGATGATGCAAAAGAAGATTTGTGTAAACTTGCAAATTTACTATTCTTAAGAAAAACTGGAATGACCTGTTATGAAACTATGCTTGAAGATGAAGACTTTGATTTATTGGAAGAAGATATATATGATGTCCGCAAGTTAAAAAGAATGTCTAGACAAGCCTTAACAGATTTAAATAGCATAAAAGTAGAAGAAAAACTTTCAGAAATAAAGGACATATATAATGAACTGTAAAAATGATTTTTCTGAAGTGAAAGGTAATGCAATATATCAGCGTATTCATTTTTTATTAAAAGAAACAAATATTAATACTACGAAATTTTATCAAGAAACAGGTATTACGCGACAGGCTCTTGCCAGATGGAAGCAGGGAAGTTTACCTAGTTCTGATATTGTAATAATAATTTCAGAATATTTTCACGTATCTGCTTATTGGCTATTAACAGGGAAACATTGTGAACAAGCAGATATTCAAACATATAAACAACGTTTTTTGTTAGAGCTTGAAAAGTTTAAATCTGTTATAGAGCAACTATAAAAATAAAATTAGGATAAACATGAATCAAACAGAACAAATATTTGAGATAGGTGATTATGAAAAGAATCCTCTAAGCGGAAAGCAAAGCATTCGGGACAGATACCTGGTTGTTAAGAATACTGAAGGACAAACTGTTGCAATCAGGATTCCTTACGTTGAAAAAACAGATAATGATACTCCTGATACGATAAAATCAACTGTCTCAAGAACTTGCAGTATGTGCGTATTCTTCAACAGTGATAAATATTCTACCAGCAGCTTTTGTTCGATAAGAAAAATAATGAATCCTTCTAATCCAGGTTTCTACTTCAAAAATCCGCAGGAAAAAAGCTGCGAACAATTCACACAGATGCAAGAAAAAAAGGAATCATAAATGTGATACGAAAACAATCCAAAAAATGTCGAGCGAAACGTTTCGCTCAAGGAGAATAAACAATGGAAAAAAATGACAGTTCAAACAAAACTTGTACAAATGAACAAAAAGAAGATTTATTCTGGGGTGATTTAAATCCAGAGCATAAAGCAGTAAACATTTATACAAGAGAAGAATACATTGACAGGTTTGGAAGAGAACCAACGGATTCAGAAAAACTGCCAGTTACTAATTAAATAATAACTGACAGTAAAATGATTTGTATTACAGATTCTCAAAATCAAAAAGACTATTAACAACATTAAGCATTGGTTTCACAGTTTCACACATTTCTGGAATCATTATTCGAGTGTAATACTCAGTCATATCAGTTGAAGAATGGCCTACAACTTTCCTTACATCATCAACAGATAAAACAGTCCTCATTCTTGTTACATAAGTAAATCTCAAAGAGTGGGGGACATATTTTTTACCAATAAGTTTAATACCGCTCCTTTTTAAAACTATTTTAAAAGTATGTTCGAGATGACTATTTGTATAAGTCCTGCCATTTTCATCAAGAAAAAGATAATCATCTGGATTCATTTTATCAGTCGCTACATGATATGCAATCTCAGATAATACTTTATAAGGCACTGGAACACATCTAATTTTTCTGTCCATAGCATTTCCTTTTTTGTTGTAGTTTGTACGGAATCCGTTACCTTTTAGAAAACCATCAACAACAAGTATACCTTCATGGAATTTAAACTGACGGACCTGGACAGCTCTAGCTTCTCCAAGTCTTAGACCACAAGCAGCCGTAAGACAGAACAACAGCCATTCAGTATAAGAATCCCAGATATTTCTGTCCAAAACATCATTAAGTTCTTTTTCTGTAAAAACATCCGGTTTAACAGAATTCCTTGCAAACTTTTGGAATTTAGGTCTTGTTACAGGGTGTTCACATTTCCAAATACTTTCATCATAAATATTCAAAAATGTTTCCAAATAAAAATTCTTCCAGGAACCTGAATGTCTTTTATCATTCAAAAGATACCTTTCTATTTTTGATACAGGAAGTTCATTAAGCAACTCATCACCAAATTGATTTATAATAAGTTCTATAAATTGGCGTTTCTGATTTATTGTCTCTGAACATAATTTTTTTCCAAAATCATTGTATCGTTTTAAATGCTGACTTTCATAAAGAAACATATCAGCTGCAATATTTCTTATCAAATACTGATTTTTTTTCCTTAGTTTTTCTTTTGCCTTTTCAACAAATACCTCAGCATCATCTTTTGTCTGGCAATTTCTGCAGGTCATTTTGTGCCATTTAATACCATCAGAATAATAGAAATACCATTTTTCAACACCATTGATAGTGCAGCATTTCAATTCAAAGTCTTTCATAAAATTACCTCGTTTTATTGTATTTATATAATTCATAATAGCTATGAATTATGCTTTGAATTGAATTCACTACGTTAGAAGGAAGCGATATAAATTCCTTGTATGTTAGTGATAAATTTTTAATGAAATTATCTTTCTCATTTCCTGTAATAAGAAATTCTACCGTAACACCAAGTTCCATCGCCATCTTATATGCAGTATCTACTTTCGGCAGACATCCCTTAGAATTTAAATAAGATAACATTGTTGTATATGGAATTCCTATCTTTTTTGCAAACTCTTTTATTTGAATATCTTGAAAAAGAAGTTCATCTTTTAAATTATCCTTGAAGCTCATGAAAAAAGTATAGCAATTTTATTCACAAAAGATTTGACAAAAACGAAAAACCGATATAGATTATTAAATAACGACAAAATAGTATTATTTTGTTTCTTTTATTTCAAAACAAAACAATACATCATAACGAGAAATCATATTGTATTTCCTTATAAATTAAGGAAAATCTTGGGCAGTGAGAGGATCGAACTCCCGACATTCTGGGTGTAAACCAGACGCTCGTACCAGCTGAGCTAACTGCCAGAAAAAAAAGCCGGCAGCTACCTACTTTCCCGCCACGAAGGCAGTATCAGCGGCGCAGGAGAGCTTGACTTCCGTGTTCGGAATGGGAACGGGTATTGCCTCTCCGCCATGGCCACC
>JAEEGL011944734.1_pt1 | contig 10300 bp, 7 predicted proteins | sample 9134231 | NCBI WGS metagenome assembly JAEEGL01 (sample SAMN16246548, study PRJNA631951) | gut metagenome | biome: gut microbiome; feature: rumen; material: fiber-attached | host: Bos | place: Iran: Karaj | collected 2018-10
GTGGAGAAGCAGACACAGCGAGAGCCTTGCCCTCTGTCCGCCCGACAGAGTCGATATCTTCCTGGTCACGTCATCTCCGAACAGCAGGAAGCGTGCGAGCATGTTCCTTGCATCCGCTTTCCTGTCGTTGCCGATTATCTGAAGCAATTGTTCTTCCGCGGTGAGCTTCGGATCAAGGTTCTCATGGTTCTGCGAATAGTAGCCGATCTTCGCCCCGGGTGCGACCCACAGTTCGCCCTTCGAAGGTATCTCGCCGAGTATGGCCTTGAGCAGAGTGGATTTGCCGGCACCGTTCGCTCCGAAGATACCCAGTTTGTCTCCTTTCTGGATATCGAGGTTCACTCCTTTGAGGATGGTCCTGCCGTCATATTCCACGGAAAGGTCGTTGGCCATCAGCACATTCTTTCCCGATTTGTGTGCAGCCTGTATCTTGATGGAGATCTCCTTCGTATCCTCCGGTCTCTCCTTCTTCTCCATCTTGGATATGAGCATCAATCTGGTCTTGTAATCGCTCATGTAACGGCGCTGGTCGTGGAACATCTGTTCCGCGATGGCCTCTTGTTTCTTCTTCTGGGCCTGATATTTGTCATATTCCTTGTTGGCCCTCTCTATATCCAGGTTCTTCTTCTCCACATATGCGGAATAGTTGCCTTTGTATTCCCTGGATTTTCCGTTCTCGATCTCGAGCGTCCTGAGGGAGATCCTGTCAAGGAAATACCTGTCATGGCTCACCACGAGCACGGCACAATCCGACTGAAGGATCTGGTTCTCCATCCATTCCACCGTGCTGATGTCGAGATGTGACGTGGGCTCATCCATTATCAGCAGGTCGCAGTCATCGATCTGGACGGTCAGTCTGGTGAGCATGATCTTGGTCCTCTCTCCTCCCGAGAGCGAACCCATCTTCCTGTCCATGATGTCCTTGGCGAGACCCATCTTAGCGAGTATGTCGGTGAGTTTTCCCTCGATCTCGGAATCGAATTTGGATATCTTCCCTTCGAGGTCCGCATTCTCTTCCGCAAGGGCATTCCAGTCGATGTCGCCTCCGGACATCATGATCTCGTCGATTTCGGCCATCCTTCTCTTGATCTTGGTGATGTAACTGTACGAGCCGGTGAGGATGTCCCTTACCGTGGAATCGTTCTCGTAATCTCCGAACTGTCCCATGTAACCGATCCTGTCGGTCCTTCTGGTTATCTCGCCGGTATCTTCCTTCTCCTCACCCAGGAGGATCTTCAGGAATGTGGATTTGCCCGCGCCGTTGTCTCCTACCAATGCTACACGGTCGCCCTCGTTGATCTGCAGACTGACGTCCTTCAGTACCTTCACGGGACCGAACGATTTGCTGACAGACTGGGCCTTTAGGAGCATGTTCCCTTCTGATGCAGGAAGGATAGTTTATCTTTGCGGTGAACCCATCGCCGTCTCTGATGGGGGAATTATCTATGATGAAGGATATTACCCCAATATCCTTTCAGGCGGAGATACCTTGGGTGCATTGTTGGATTCTGTGATCGGTTTGGCCAAACGTGCCGGCGATATGATGGTCTCAGAGGCACCCGTGATAAGCAGGTTCAAAGGCACCAAGGAGAACTACGCCACAGAGACGGACGAGAGCATCCAAAGATTCCTGAAAAAGGAACTGCTGGCACTTCTTCCCGGATCCTCGTTCATGGGCGAGGAAGGACATGATTATTCCAAGAGCGATCTTCTTTGGATCGTCGATCCCATAGACGGTACGGTGAACTACGCGCGCGGTCTGTCTATGAGTGTGGTCTCGATAGCATTGGTGAAGGACGGAAGATCGGTCTGCGGTGTCGTCCACAACCCGTATCTCGGACATACATTCCATGCAGAGAGGGGAGAGGGAGCTTACCTGAACGGAGAGAGGATACACGTCTCCGATGTCAAGAGGGAGAATGCCCTCGTTTCCACTGCATGGTGCGCATACGAGAAGGAATTGGCACACCCGAGTTTCATGATAAGCGAGAGGCTGCACAGGGAATGCAGCGACATCAGGAGATTCGGTACCGCCGCATACGAGATGTGTCTCCTGGCGAAAGGATCATTGGACATCTACTTCGAAATGCTCCTGCGTCCATGGGACTATGCGGCCTCCAGTCTCATCGTAGAGGAGGCCGGCGGCGTGTGCTCATCGACGGACGGTCCGCTCGACATGTTCGACCAGTGTGCTGTCCTGGCATGCAACAGCAGGGAGAATCTGGATTATCTCAAGAGAGTGATCAGGGAAGAGGCCGGCGAGAGAAGGGACACCGGCAGCATCTGGAGGGATTGAGGTGGATGTGAATGAATTGGACATCTCTGCCGATATCGTCGAAGCTCTCAACGAACAGGGATACGTGACATTGCATCCGCCTCAGGCCGAGGCATTGCCGAAGGCACTGGCCGGAGAGAACCTTGTTGTCGCTGTCCCCACTGCAAGCGGTAAATCGCTTATCGCATACATCACCGCTCTCAAGGCGATCATCGAGAAGGGAAGGAAGGTACTGTACATCGTTCCCCTCAAGGCATTGGCATCCGAGAAGAAGGATGACATGGACAAGTTCGCATCGCGTCTGGGATTCAAGACCGCGATAAGCATAGGCGACCTAGATTCGGAGGACAGATGGCTGAACGATGCCGATTTCATAGTTGCCACTTCAGAAAAAGCAGATTCACTGATAAGGCACGGGAGCAAGCTGATCGATGACATCGGTCTGGTCATCGCTGACGAGATACATCTTATACATGATCCATCGAGAGGCCCCACATTGGAAGTCGCTTTGACCAAACTCAAGAGGAAGCACGGCGAGATGCAGATAATCGCATTGTCCGCAACGATCTCCAACGCGAACGATCTGGCCATGTGGCTCGATGCGGACCTGGTCAAGATGGACTGGCGTCCGATACCTCTCCACGAAGGCGTATACTACAACTGGGAGGTGACATTCGAGAACGGTGTCTCGTTCGATGTCCCTCAGGGGAAGGATGACATCTGGGAGATGGTCAAGCAGACCATCGATGACGGCGGACAGTGCATAATATTCGTCAATTCCAGACGTTCGACGGAATCGCTGGCCGTGAAATACTCCCCCAATATGAAGGCGATAGGAGGCAGACCGCTTTCCGATGAGGAGAGGTCAGTCATCGAAGGAGATGCGGACAGCACATCCCTGGGAAGGAAACTGTCCGCGTGCATAGCCTGCGGTATGGCCTTCCACAATGCGGGTCTGACTGCAAGGCAGAGGAAGTATGTCGAGGATAACTTCCGTAACGGGAACATCAAATGCATCGTCGCAACGCCCACCCTTGCCGCAGGTATCAATCTTCCCGCAAGGAGGGTCATCGTAAGGGACACCAAACGTTTCGAATCCAACTCCGGGAACACGCCGATCCCCGTGATGGAGATCAAGCAGATGTGCGGACGTGCCGGAAGGCCGGGATACGATCCGTTCGGGGAGGCGATACTTGTCGCCAAGAGCTATGACGATTACGAGAACCTTATGGACAATTACGTCCAGTGCGACACCGAGAGCATAATGTCGAAACTCGGTAACGAGAAGGTTCTGAGAAATCACGTGCTGGGTCTTATCGCTACGGGCGATGCCGGTTCCGCTGAGGATGTCATATCGTTCATCCGCGACACATTCTACGGGAGCGAATCCGAGCTGTATGGTATCGAGAGTGCGGTGGAGAACATCATCGACTTCCTGGTAGAGCAGGGTATGGCGGAGAGGTTCGGGGATGATGTCGGCATCCTTCCTTTCGGAAAGAGGGTATCGGACCTGTACATCGATCCGGAATCCGCCGTGATCCTCAGGGAAGCCGTGACGAAGATGACGCTCGAGACCGAGGATTTTCCCATACTCCTGGCTGTCGCCATGACCCCTGATGTCCTCGGTCTGTATCCGAAGAAGAAGGATGAGGACAGGCTCGCATCCCTTGAGCAGGAATGGGAAGGGAAGTTCCTGGTCGATCCCCCGCAGTATGATGATTATCAGTATGAGTATTTCATGGGTGATCTCAAGACCGCCTGGCTCATTGAAGAATGGGCATCCGAGACCGATGAGGATACGATAACCGAGATGATGGGGATAGGCCCCGGGGACATAAGGTCGAGAGTGGACATGATGGATTGGCTGCTCTATGCGATGACCGAGATATCCCTGATATACAGGCCGGAATGCACAAAGATGCTCCGCAACCTCGCCGTCCGCGTGAGATACGGTATCGGCAAGGAACTCATGGAACTCGTATCTCTGAAGGGCGTAGGAAGGGCGAGAGCGAGGATCCTCTACGACCGCGGAATAAGGAATCTGAAGGACGTCGCGAAGAAGGATGTCAACGAACTCGGTTCGATCCCGGGAATCGGCCAGGCGCTTGCCAGGAAGATCAAGGAACAGACCGGTAACGCAAAAGAAGAGAAAGAGGAGAGGTTCGTACCCACTCCGATAGATGATGAGGAGGAGGCCGTTCCGGTATCGAAACCGAAACAGCGCAACCTCTTCGATTTCTGAGGTTTACTGCGAGAGGATCTTCTCGACCGCCTCTACGCTGTTGGCGCATTTGATCGGCGGTTCGCACGAGTTGATGATCGTGTCGGGGTCCTTCAGCGCGTTTCCTGTACAGATACAGACGACACGCTCGTCCTTGTCGATGACGCCCATCTCGCGGAGCTTCTTCGCACCTGCGACAGATGCTGCGGATGCGGGCTCTACGCCGACACCCTCTCTCCTTCCGAGGAGTCTCTGCGCGGCGAGGATCTCATCGTCGGTGACGGATGTCGAGTAACCGCCGGTCTTGTAGATGGCGGTGAGTGCCTTCCTTCCGCTGACGGGGTTACCGATCCTGATCGCTGTAGCGATGGTCTCGGGGTTGAGCTCGGGGACGAAGTCGTTGGTCTTGTTCTTGAATGCGCTTGCGACGGGCATCGCACCTTCGGCCTGGATACCGGTGAGCATGGGCATCCTGTCGATCCACCCGACCTCTTCCAGCTCGGTGAGTGCCTTGTAGACTGCCCAGATGTTAGCAGCGTTTCCGACGGGAACGACGATCCTGTCGGGTATGCCGTACTGGAGCTGGTCCATGATCTCGAACAGTACCGATTTCTGACCTTCGGGCCTGTAGGGGTTGATGGAGTTCAGGAGGTACAGTTTCTTCTCCTCGGCCATCTTCCTTGCGAGTGCGAGGGCATCGTCGAAGTTACCGTCGATCGAGAGGACCTTGGCACCGAAGAACATCGCCTGTGCCAGCTTACCTGCTGCGACCTTTCCCGAAGGGAGGAAGACCGCACATTTCAGTCCTGCTTTCGCAGCGTATGCTGCGAGACTTGCGGATGTGTTCCCGGTGGATGCGCATCCGACGACCTTCATTCCCAATTCGACTGCATGAGATACACCGACGGTCATACCGCGGTCCTTGAACGAGCCTGTGGGGTTCGCTCCCTCGTACTTCACATACAGGTCAGCGATGCCGATCTCCTTTCCGAGGGCCTTGGTGCTGTAGAGGGGTGTTCCTCCTTCCTGGATGGAGACTGCGTTCTTGGGATCCACAGGGAGGAAGTCCGAGTATCTCCAAACGCCGATGGGCTTCTTCTGCAGGTCAGCAGGTTTCTTCTCCTTGACCGGCTCAAGGTCCATCTTGACCGTGAGGAGGCCGCCGCACTTGGGGCAGGTGTTGACGAGCGGGTCGTCCACATCGCATCCGCAATCCCAGCATATTACTTTGTGATTTGCCATTTTATTCCCTCTTGCAACCTTCGCCCCAGGTCGTCACCCAGGTGTCGCATTTCATATCATTGTCATTGTAAACTTTCTTGACCGCTGCCGCGATCCTCTCTCCGTTCTTCTCGGATTTCTTGAAGAACGAGATGATGCAGGGTCCTGAACCGCCCAGGAACGATGCCTTCGCACCCTCTGCCATCGCTGCCTTCTCAGCATCCTTGAGGTAGGGTACGAGAGGTGTCCTTGCAGGCTCGAATACCGCATCCTTGACGGAGCGTCCTATGAGATCCACATCTCCGATCTCCATTCCGTGGACCATGCTCGATGCATTCCCGACATGGAATACGAGGTCCCTCACGGAGACCTCAGCGGGGAGGACCTTCCTGGAATCTGCAGTGAATACCACGACATCAGGCATCGCTATGACGATGCCGAGATCCTCCGGCGGTCTTATGGATATGACCTCGAAGGGCTCGTACGAACGGATGATGGTGAATCCTCCGAGGATACAGGGTGCGACGTTGTCGGCATGGAATCCGCCGGACGTCACGTTCTCTGCATGCGCTGCGCAGAGGACGACCTCGGTGGGTGTGAGCTTCTCGCCGGTCAGAACGTGGGCGAGATATGCTCCGCCTGCAGCGGATGCTCCGGATGAACCGATACCGCTGCCGGGCCTGATTCCTTTCTTGATCTTGATCTCGATACCGAAGTCCGCTCCAGTCCTCCTGAGGACCTCTGCTGCCGCAATGCCGACGGAGTTCTTCTCGGGGTCGGTGGGGATGCTGTCGCTGCCAGGTCCCGAGACCTCGCTTATGACGATTCCTGAATCGATCTTCCTTCCCTCGATGGTGTCAAAGGGTTCGTTGAGGGCCAGTCCGAATATGTCGAAACCTGCTCCCAGGTTCGATGTGGTGGCCGGTGCGTGGATCCTTACCCATTCGCTCATGGTAATCACATGTGGTGTTACCTCGTACCTCTACATCGCTAATATAATTAACGTGCACGTACGAGGGTCAGGGTTATATCGTCGGTATGGGATGACCTCTCATGGTCTGCAAGGTCCAGGTTATCGGTCTCAGAGGCGGCGCATCGTTCGAGAGGATGGTGGAGCACTTCACATCTCTCGGGGGAGAGGTCGTCATAATGGACCCGATGTACGTCTGCGGGAAGGACCATATCATCTCTGCGGTGAGACATGCCGAGAGATCCTTCGAGCACGGCACCAACCGTTCCAAGACCCTCCTGACCGAGATACTCCTGTATGCTGCGGGCGAGAGGCAGATATCCAAGGCCCTGAACAGGATGAAGCCCAAGGAAGGATGCAAAGAATATGCACTGGCACTGTTGGATCAGCCCGACGATCTGAAGCTTGATGACATCGGTATGGAAAGGGACGATTCCATCCTCGATTCGACGGATGCAAAGGCCGAGGCAATGGGATTGGAAAGGTCGTTCGGCATAAGCAACGAGGATCTCGCATTGGAGATGGTCGCACTGCTCGATCTCGCCAAGTACTGAGTCATAGAACATTCTTACTACGTTATAGTCGCGGCCCGCGTGATAAATTATATAAGTAAAAACGAGAATGGGCGGAATGCAGAAGTCGATTGACGGCTGCCTTTTGACAGAATTCATTCTGGAAGGTAAACAAATGACTGAGGAAGCCCTTAAAACCGGAACAACAACCATCGGAATCAAATGCAAAGACGGAGTCATCATGGCATCGGAGCAGAGAGCTACGATGGGCAACATGATCGCTCACACACAGGTTCAGAAGGTCTACAAGATCGCTGACAACCTCGGAATGACCATCGCAGGTCTCGTCGGAGACGCACAGCTCATGGTAAGGTTCGTTCAGAGCGAGGCTGCGATCTACGCGATGAAGAGGGGCTCGCCGATGTCGGTCAACGCTGCCGCAACACTCGTCGCAAACGTCATCCGCCAGGGATTCTACGTGGGTCTCATCGTCGGAGGATACGACAACAAAGGGCCTCACATCTTCAGCATCGACGGCGCAGGAGGTTACATCGAGGACGATGTCATCTCCGTCGGATCCGGTTCCGTCTTCGCTCTCGGTGTCCTCAAGACACAGTATAAGCCCGAGATGACCATGGAGGAGGGAAGGGACCTCGTTATCCAGGCACTCACCGCCGCCATGACCAACGACAGCGCATCCGGTAACGGCATGCTCATCTCGTACATCGACAAGGACGGATTCAGATTCCTCGACCAGGAAGAGATCAAGGCACGCTGCCTCGAGCTCGGTTACCCCTGGCCCGGAAAGAACTGATCCCTTGACACAAACCCTTTCCTCAAAACGGTTTTTTCACACACTTTAAGTGGTTCATAACATGAGTGCAGACAGATTCGACGGTCTCAGAGAGGAGGTCAGGCGCAACATTCCCAGCGGAATCGACATCACCTCCATCGATTTGGAAGGTCCTCTGGTGGTCATATACACGAAGGACTTCGACAAGTTCTCCGAGAACAGCAACATCACAAAGGTACTGGCAACACAGCTGAAGAAGAGATTCGAGATCCGCCCCGACCCCAAGACACTGGGCGCAACGGATGAGGTGGAGGAGAAGATCAGGGCGAGGATACCTGAGGAAGCCGGTGTCACAGGCATGTTCTTCGATTACGATACCGGTGTGGTCACCGTCGAGGCCGTCAATCCCGGATCCATCATCGGAAAGGGAGGACAGCAGCTCAACGACATGAAGAAGGAGACCGGCTGGAACGTGCAGGCCGTACGTTCGCCCCCGATCCCTTCCAAGACCGTGAAGGAGGTCCGCGGATACATCAGGTATGCCCGCGACGAGCGTGCAGAGATCCTCAAGCGCATCGGAAGACGCATCGCCCGCCCCACATACGACAACGGTGAACAGTACGTCAGGATGACCGCACTCGGAGGTTTCAGGCAGGTCGGAAGATCCGCCACCCTTCTGATGACCAAGGAGTCCAAGATCCTCATCGACTGCGGACTGGATCCCTCAAGCGATGCCACCCCTTACTTCAGCGTACCCGAGATACAGCCTCTCAGCGATCTCGATGCGGTCGTCATCACCCACGCCCACATGGATCACTGCGGTCTGCTCCCGGCACTGTTCAAGTACGGATACGACGGGCCTGTCTACTGTACCCCGCCCACGAGGGACCTGATGGCGCTGCTCCAGCTGGATTCCATCAAGCTCATCTACGGCGAAGGCAAGAAGATCCCCTTCGACGCGAAGAACGTCAGGGACGAGGTCCTTCACGTCATACCCATCGGATACGAGAAGACAACGGACATCTCGCCCGATGTAAGGCTCACGTTCTACAACGCGGGACACATCCTCGGATCGTCCATCGCACACTTCAACATCGGGAACGGATTCCACAACGTCGCGTTCACCGGCGATACGAAGTTCGAGAAGACATGGCTGTTCAACCAGGCCTGTAACAAGTTCATCAGGCTCGAATCCATTGTCGTTGAGTCGACATACGGAGGACGCAACGACATGCAGCCCAGCCGTATGGACGCATCCAAGGAGATGTTCGACCTCCTCAAGCAGGCGGCGGATTCCAACGGAAAGGTCCTGATCCCCGTCTTCGCGGTCGGAAGGTCGCAGGAGGTCATGCTGGTCATAGAGGAACTGATGCGTTCGGGACGTCTGCCCAAGATGCCCGTCTACCTGGACGGTATGATCTGGGAGGCCACTGCGATCCATACCGCATACCCCGAGTACCTGAACACCTCGCTGAAGACGCAGATCTTCCAGCAGAACGAGAACCCGTTCCTTTCACCCATCTTCAAGCGTGTCGAGACCGCCGAGATGAGGGAGGAGATCTGTCATTCCCCCGACCCGTGCATCGTGCTCGCCACCAGTGGTATGATGACAGGCGGACCCGTCATGGAGTACTTCAAGGAATGGTGCGACGACCCCAACACATGGCTGCTGTTCGTCGGATACCAGAGCGAGAACTCCATCGGACGTACGATCCAGAGGGGAAGGAAGGACATCTCGCTGAACGACCGCGGTAAAGTGATCAATCTTGACATCAAGATGAACATCGAGACCGTGGACGGATTCTCCGGACACTCGGACCGCAAGCAGCTGATGAAGTACATCTCCATGCTCGAACCCAAGCCCTCGAAGATCGTCGTCGGCCACGGTGAGGACAGGAAGTGCGTTGACTTCGCTTCATCCCTGTATCAGAAGTACAGGATCGAGACGAAGGCACCGCTCAACCTCGAGACCATCAGATTGAAGTGAATGTGCCAGACGGCATATGAACGTCAATTGGCACATAGGTCGATACCGTCCCGAGTCCATACTTTGATCGGATACGGGATCGTAGAAAGATATAGAAGGGTCCGGCTTGCGCCGGACATATTCGTTCAGTGGCAGCCGCAGTCGCATCCGCAATCGCAGTCGCCTGCGTCGCAGGAATCACCGAGGCGTGCCCTGATGTGCTGGAGCTCGTGGCAGAGCGTGTCCAGTGTGATCATGAGGGATCCGTCGGTGACGAAGCTGCACTTGCGGCAGTCCCCGTCCTCGCAGATGAGATTGTTGAGCTTGCAGTGTCCGTCCTCA
>JAEEGL013027528.1_pt1 | contig 10300 bp, 9 predicted proteins | sample 9134231 | NCBI WGS metagenome assembly JAEEGL01 (sample SAMN16246548, study PRJNA631951) | gut metagenome | biome: gut microbiome; feature: rumen; material: fiber-attached | host: Bos | place: Iran: Karaj | collected 2018-10
CGTGTTCAGGCGCGCGGCGGCGGTTGCCGCCGCGTGCGCCGGGATCGCGGCGGCGACGTGGGCGCTCTGGCCCGTGGCTCCGAGGGAACCGACGATGGATGTGCGGGGATTGCCGCAGATATCTTCGATCGGCGAGTTCGTTCGTTCCCGCGTGCCGGAGGAACTGAGCGGCATCACGCACGTGGACGGCGATAGCTACTACGCCGTCAGCGATGACGGTAGCGGCGTCTGGCCGATGCGGATTGGCATTGACCGGGCGACCGGCGTGATCACGAACTGCGTGATGGGGCAGAATGTGCGCGTGGGCGGGGACAACGAGGGCATTGCCTGGAACCCGCAGAGCCGCACCGTGTTCGTGACGGACGAGAAGTCGCATGCGATCAGCGAAATCAATCCCGAGACTGGACAGCTCGTGGCCGAGGTCCATCTTCCCGAACACCAGTGGAAGTGGCGCAGCAACCGCGGGCTGGAGTCGCTGACCCTGTCGCCCGGCGGCGAGTTCCTCTGGACGGCGAACGAAGAGGCGCTTTCGGGCGACGGAGACAAATCGAGCAATCAGAAGGGGACGATCGTGCGCCTGACGCGATTCTGGCGTGGCGAAGGCAACAAGTGGATGTACGACGGAGAATGGGCCTACCTCACGGATGCCATCGGTGGCGGGAAGACGCGGCGGATGCGTTCGGGCGTGTCCGCCCTGTGCGCGCTGGAGGACGGGACGCTCCTCGTCCTCGAACGCGAGTTGAGCCGCAAGGGCGTCGATCCCTCGTATCGGGCGCGCCTCTACGCCGTGCGGCCAGGCCGAGACGAGACCTTTGACATGAAGCGTCGCATTGCCAAGAAACTGCTCTTCGGCGCGGACACGGGTTCGGCGAACTACGAGGGCGTGTGCCTCGGGCCGGTGCTGGACAACGGCGATCGCACGCTGGTTATGGTGTCAGACGGCGGCGACGCGGACGACGAGCGTCTCTACGTGCTCCGCATGGTGCCGATGCAGGAGGTGCGGCGATGACGCGCGATTTCAACGACGATGCTGTTCGCCGTTCCCTCGAAGATGGATATGGCATATTGGTGCGGAAACTTGAGCCGCTGAATGGCCATGCGCATTCGTTCAACTTCCGTGCGGAGACGGTGGACGGAACCGTCTTTGTGGCTAAATGTCTTCTGGCGGCGAACGCGGAACGTTTCAAGTGCCTCGTTGCGCATACAGCGCCGTCTGGCAACGCCCTCGCCGCGACGCGGATTTTCGACGGGAAGGTTGTTGGCTTCGGGCGTTGGAAGGTGATGGCCATCAAATGGATTCCCGGAGAAGGGCGTGGCCCTGAAGAGTTGTCGGAAGACGAACTGGATGCCTTCCTTGCCGCATACGCGGAGTTCCTGTCGCATCTTTCCGACGACGGCGCGATATTGCCGGCCCGAGACGGCCTTGCCCTCAAGCGGATGTTGCTGGCGCGCCTTCATGGAGGCAATGCGCCGGGGATTGCCCGCGAGCTGAACAAGATACAGGACGATTCGCTCACCCTTGCGCCAGGGTGTCGGTGCATTATTCACGGCGATCTGCACAAGGGGAATTTCCGCTTCGACGGCGGAGTTGTGAGCGGTTTCTTCGACTTGGAGGAACTGCGTTACGGTACGCCGGCCGAAGACCTCGTGCGTTATGTCGTGTGTAGCGAAGAACATCGAAGGTGGTACGACCTTCGCGGCCGGCGGAGGCTGTTTGGCGTGTTCCGCCGTATCGTGGCGAGGACGTCCTATTCCCATGACGAATGGATGTTCGCGATAAACGGTTGCCTTCTGTGCAAGCTCGCCAAGAAGGTTAAGTCGAATCGCCTGTCGGTCTGGCGACGGATTAATTTGCGCACCCGGTTCCGGTTCTACCGTGAGTTGCGCAAGATCGTTGAAAGTGTGGTGGCAAATGGCTGATCGGGCAAACGTTTTGTGCGCCAAGTGGGGAACGAAATACGGTGCAGAATACATTGACAGGCTCTATGCGGGGGTTGAAAAGCACCTCCGCCGCCCGTTCCGTTTCGTCTGCGCCACGAACGAGCCGGTAGGAATCCGCAAGGAGGTCGACTGCGTGCCGCTTGACGCCGACCCGCACGTGCAGGGCCGCATCTGGCCGAACATCCACGCAAAGCTAACCTTTTTCCGGCGCGGGTTCGCGGATCTGGATGGGCCAACGCTGTTCTTTGACGTGGATGTTCTGGTGACTGGCCCCCTCGACAAGTTCTTCGACTACCATCCGGGCGACTTCTGCATCATCCACAATTGGGTCGAACGGCGCAAGGCCCTGTTCCACCGCCCGAAAATTGGCAATTCCTCGTGCTTCCGTTTCGACGCGGGTTCCGACGCGGCCCAGGGCGTGTACGAGAGCTTCCTCCGCGACAAGGAGGATCCGGCGCTCGACAGGTATTTCCGCAAGGGATCGCAGAAGTTCCAGACGCGGGCGATGTTCGAGCGCGGTCGGGTATGGTGGTGGCCGGAAGACTGGGTGTGTTCCTTCAAGCGGCAGTGCATTCCGATCTGGCCGCTGAACCGTTTCCTCGTGCCGCGAAAGCCGAAGACGGCGTCGGTGGTCGCCTTTCACGGGAATCCCGACATTCCTGAAGCGATTGATGGATTCTACTGGCACAAGGGCAAGAAGATACCGCCATATCTCACGTGTCGGCCCACGCCGTGGGTCCGTGAACTCTGGGAGAATCCATGAAATCGGAACTGCATCTGTTCATCCTCTGGGAGAAGGCGCGCCGCGTCGAGGCGAGGATACTTGAAGACCTCGGGCGCCAGAAGGACATTGAGGTTGTCGGGAAGTGGGAGTTCGCCTTTCCAGGGCCTGCGGCAGAGGTCTACCCGGCATTCTACGGCGGGAAGAAACCGTTGGACGGACGCCTCAAGGCGCGCAAATGCGGCGGTGGCAGGTTCCTGCTTGTTGTCGTGCGCAACTTGAATCCCAGCTATGGTTCGCGTTGGGCGCGCGACGACAAGTACTATCTTGCCAACGAGCTGATGTACGACCTCAAGGCGCGCTACCGGGAATGGGCGGGGCGCAAGCATCGCGTACACGGAACGACAGACTGCGACGAGTTTGCACGCGACATCTTCCTGCTCACCGGCCATACGGCTGAAGAGTGGGGGCGCGGCGTGCCGGACGACATCCGCCTCAACATACCGGCACGTGCGGAGTGGAGGTACATCGTGGACGGCGCAGGTGCCGATCTTGGGCTTGCCGACTGCCGCGTCATTTTGGAGAATAAGTACATCAACGACGTATTCTTCGAGGGGCGCTTCAAGGAACGCGAAGCCATCGTGAAATGCTCCTCGACGTGCGCAGAATCGATCGGAAACGAGTTCCGCCTCGCGTCGCGTCTCCGTGCCGTCGCGCCGCTTGTGGTGCCGGAGCCTCTGGCGGTCTGGACGTCGGATGACGGACGCCGGGCGTTCGTCGTGACCGAGAAGGTGGAAGGGCCGTCGTTGACGGAACTGCTCATGCGCGGCATCACGGATGAGCAGGCGAACGGGTTCGCGTCGGACATCCTCATGCTGGCGGAAGCCCTGAGCGCGACGGGCATCCTCCACCGCGACATCTACACCGACAATTTTATCCTTGGGGCGGACGGGCATTTGAAGGTGATCGACTTCCAGATGGCCATCGACCGGAACGACTACCACGAGGACCCCTGGGTGGCCGCACACCCGAAGTTCCTCTACGTCGTGTTTGGCGTGAACCACGACACGCCCTGCGGTTGCTGGGACGACCGCGCGGCCCTCGACGCCGTTCTCGCGCTCCTGCCGGCCACCGACGCGGTGGCGCGGGCGCGTCGCAAGCTGGCGGCGATGCCGGACATCGCGTTCACCGCACGTCCTCCGCTTGGGGCTCGATTGACATTGGGCGCGTATGCCATCAGCCTCATGATCCAGTCGCACGTGCCATGGCGGTCGCGCAAGCGGCGCAACCAGGCGCGCAAGCGCCTCGATACGATCCGCGCGCGTGGCGGGACGGATGTTGACGGACGCGACCCTGAGGCCGTTAGCGCGGGGAAGGATGCGACATGATTTACGCCGGACTTATTCCCGTTATGGCCGTGGCGATCTACGCCCTCTGCAAGTGCACGTGGTGGTGGCCGCGCTGGCCGCGCGGCGTGCCGTCGTTCCTGATGCTCCATTCCGTTTCCGACGAGGTGGTGGATGCGTCCTGCCCCAACAACACGATCCGGCCGCAGGAGCTGGAGGCGTTGATTGCTCGGCTCCTCAAAGGCGGCTACAGGTTCCGGACGTTCACGGACGCGGCGTCTGATCCGGGGCCATGCGATGTCGTCCTGACGTTCGACGATGGTTATGTCGACAATTACGTGGAATTACTTCCCATTCTCAGGCGACAGAACGTACCGGCAACCTGCTTTGTCACGAGCCGTTTTGACGATCCGAGGTTCCTGTCCCGCGAGCAGCTGCGCGAGATGGACGCGAGCGGTCTGGTCGAGATCGGGGGACACACCTCGGGGCACTGCGTCCTCACGTCCGTAGACCTTGCCGAGGCGCGCGAGCAGATACGTGCGAACAAGCGTGACCTTGAAGCGGTTCTCGGACACCCGATTGCCTCGTTCGCCTATCCCTGCGGCGGCGAGAACGACGATATCGTGGCGGAGGTCGTCGGGGCGGGCTATCGTTTTGCCGCCGCGATGGTCAAGAAGATGCGTCCGGTCGAAACCGATCCGTACAGGATCCACCGGCAGATCATCCCGCGCGGCATGAAGACGTGGCAGGCCTACCTGCTGGCCACGCGGGGGAAGTACAAGATATGAGAATTGTCGTCTACAAGGATACCTTTGCGGCTCGGCGCGGAGCGGACATGGCCGTGCAGTACCTGGTAGACGGCCTGCGCGTGCGCGGGCACGACGTGGCGGTGGTCACGGACGAAGATGCCGACCGGGAGGGGCGCATTGCGGGCAGCGAGGTCTGCATTGCCGCCGGGACGAACGAGATGCTGTCGCTGACGGACGGCGGGTGGATCCGTCCGCCCGTGAAGACGATCCTCCAATTCCACACGTACCCGCTCTATCCCTTCCGGCATTGGCTCCGCCGCTGGCGGCGTTGCCGCGCCATCCGGCGGGCCATTGCGCTGGCCGACGCGGTGCAGGTGCTTTTGCCCTCGCACGAAGGCGTGCTTCGGCGGAAGGTCGGGTATCGGGGACCCGTGTACGTGATTGGCAACGCCTCGCGTTTCGAGGCGTGTGACTCGCATTCCGATGACGGGCGGACGATCATCTACCCGGCCGCCCTGAACGATGAAAAGCGGCAGTCCCTTCTGATTGATGCCTTTGCGCGCGTGGCGGGCGAATTCTCGGAATGGCGCGTGGTCCTGTATGGGACGGGGAAGGCGTCGTACGAGGAAAAACTCCGTGCGCGCGTCGCGGCGGCGGGGCTGGGAGACCGCATCGTGTTCGCGGGGTACTGCGATGATCTGACGTCCGCATATTCTTCTTGTTCTTTTGTCGCGTTCCCGTCCGCCAACGAGGGCTTCCCGCTGACGGTCGTCGACGCGGCGGCGTTTCGCAAGCCGGTCCTTGGGCTGGCGGAGACGCCGGCGGTCGCGGAGATCATCGCCGACGGAGAGACGGGGGTTCTGTGCGGCTCGACGGCTGCGGCCTACGCGGGCGGATTGTCCCGTCTGATGCACGATGCGGACCTGCGCCGCCGGCTGGGCGAAACAGCCAAAAGCCGTTTTTCGGCGCTTTATTCCCGCACCGCATTTCTGGACCGGTGGGAAATCGCCCTGAAAGCAGTTTGCGGAAATTGAAAAGCAAGGGTTTGATGTGGCGGAGCAGGTTAAAACAGGGTATAATAACGGCGGTTTGTCAAGGTAAAAGCCTAGAACATGTCCGCACAACTGACAATCATTCGTCTTGTGACCGCGTTGATTCCGATCAAGCGCGTGCGGCGGCGCTTGCGCGATCGCTGGATGGCCGCCGCCCGCGCGCGGCGGCTGGCGCGCATGTTGCCGGTTGTCCGCGCGCGCTACGCGGCGCACGCGGCGTCGTGCCGGGAGAAGCTGGCGGCGGGGAAAACTCTGCGGGTCTGCTTTCTCGTGTGTGATGCGTCTATGTTCTCGGCCGAGCCTGTGTACCAGGCGATGTGCCGCGATTCGCGGTTCGAGCCCTTCATCGCCGTGGTGCCGCGCGTGTCGCGCGGGGAGACGTTCCTGCGAGAGACGCAGGAGAAGACCGTGGGCGTACTTGCCGCCCGCTATCCCGACGTTCGTTGCCTGTACGATCCAGAAACAAAGACCGCGCAGCCGCTGGAGGGCCAGGCGGATGTCATCTTCACGTCGATCGTCTACGACGACCAGACGCTGAAATCGTACACGGCGTTGTCCCTCAGCCGTTTTGCCCTGGTGGCTTGCATTTCGTACGGCTATAGCGGGATGTTCAAGGTCAACGCCAAGCGAACGATCTTCTTGCCGGAGATCGCGCTCATGTGGCGCTATTACGTGTCCAACATGCAGACATTGCGCTTGTGGAAAGAACTCAACCCGCTCCTGGCGGATACGACGGCCCTGAGCGGGTATGCGAAGATGGACCGCCTCGCGGGGATCAAGCCACGCCCGCAGCGTCCCAAGACGATTGTCCTGGCTCCGCATCATTCCTTGCCCAACGGAACGGAAGGATTGACTCTTTCGACATTCTTGACGCATGCGGATTTCTTCCTTGAATTGCCGACGCTCTATCCGGAGGTCCATTTTGTCTTCCGGCCGCACCCCCTGCTGTTTGTGAGGCTTGCGTCAAGAGACTGGTGGGGGCCAGAGAAGGTCGCGGCGTACTGCCATGAGATGGAATCGCTTCCAAACGTCGAATTCCAGCGCGGCGGCGACTATTTCGAGACGTTCGTCAATTCCGACGCGTTGATTCACGACTGCGGATCGTTTCTTGCCGAGTATTTCTACACGGGGCATCCGCAGTGTTACCTGTTGTCCAGCGAGGAAACGGTGGACCGTGAATTCCTGCCTTTCGGCAAGAGGTTGGTCGAACACGTCTATCGGGCGTTCTCCGCCGCCGATATCAGGCAGTTCGTCGAGAAGGTGGTAATCGGCGGGGATGACCCTGGCAAGTCGGAGCGCGAGTCGTTGGCGCAGGAGGAGGTTTGCATCAACTATCCGCATGCGGCCGAACGCGTGATTTGCGATATGCTCGAATGCATCAAAGGAGACAGGTGCCATGATTGACAAGGATTTCTGCATGAGCAGGTTCCTCGCCTTCCGCTACATCGAGCGGGAAGAGGACAATTTCTTTCCCGGCTTGTCGCACAAGGTCTGGCAACGTCCGCCGGATGACGTCCTTTCGCCGATCAGGACCGCTTCCGACATCGAGCGGGTGGCGCGCGCGCACATCGAGAAGTTCTATGTACCCGGGCGGACGGCGATCTTCCTTTCGGGAGGGATTGACAGCGCGATCCTCGCTTCGTACCTGCCGCCGGGCACGAAGGCGTATACGTTCCGCTGCGTTGCGGAGGGCGCGATCAACGAGACGTCTCAAGCGGCCAAGTATGCGCGCGCGTGTCGTCTTGACCATGAGGTCATCGACATGGAGTGGCGCGACTTCGAATCGCTGACGCCGGAGCTGCTGCGCTTCGACGGCGTGCCGTTCCATTCGATCGAGGTGCAGCTACTGAAGGCGGCGCGCCATGCGAAAGCGGCGGGTTTTGATCGCCTGATTCTCGGCGAAAGCGCGGACGGCGTCTTCGGAGGGCTCAGCGGGCTCCTTTCGCGGGATTGGGATCTGAATGGCCTGATGGGGCGCTATTCGTTCGTTTCTCCCGGCATGGCGCTTCGGAAGCCGGTCGACGTGTCGGACGTCTATCGGCGTTATCTGCGGGAGGACGGCAAGATGGACATCGAGGCATTCATCCGGGGCGTGTTCTGCATCGAGTCCGCGAGCTCGTACCTGCATGCGTTCGAGCTTGCGGGCGTGACGGCCTGCATGCCGTACGGACAGATGCGCCTGGCCGAACCGCTTGACCTGGCACGGGTCAGGAGAGGAGAATCGAAGTACCTGCTGCGGGAACTTTTTGCGCAGCGCTATCCCGAGATCCAGATTCCCGAGAAGATTCCGATGCCGCGCGCGACGACGCAGTGGTTCGCGAGCTGGACGGGACCGCATCGCCCGGAATTCATCCCTGGATGCCAGCGTGCGATGACTGGAGACCAAAGGTGGCTGGTCTGGTGCCTGGAATGTTTTCTTGACGCATACGAGAACGGAGTGCTGACATGAGCAAATGCATAATTGGCTACACGAGCGGTGTCTATGATCTTTTCCACATAGGCCACCTGAATCTGCTGAAGAACGCAAAGGGACTTTGCGACAAGCTGATCGTCGGGGTGTCCGTCGACGAGCTTGTCGCCTACAAGCACAAGCAGGCGGTCATACCGTTCCAGGAACGGCTGGAGATCGTGCGGTCGATCAAGTATGTGGACGCAGCAATCCCGCAGGACGACCTCGACAAGTTCAAGATGTGGGAGAAGCTCCACTTTGACATGCTGTTCGTCGGGGACGACTGGTTCCAGACAGAGCGCTGGCAGGCGATGGAGGCGAAGTTCAAGGAAGTCGGCGTGCGCGTCGTCTACTTCCCCTACACCAAGGGGACGAGTTCCACGATCCTGAACGCGACGTTGAAGCGGTTGCGTGAGGGTTGGGGGCAGTGATGGTCGAGCTTGTCGCGTTCTTGCTGACATGGTTTCTTTTCCCGCGCCGCTTGCGCGCACGGGCGTCGAAAAGGATCGTATTCTTTCTTCACGGCATTCCGGTCTGGCGGCGGGCCAAGCGCGTGGGGAAGGGGCTTCACTGCAACGGGTCGGTGCATGTGACCCGACATACGGAGCTTGGCGACCATGTGCACTTCAACGGCATGAAGGCGAGCGGGAACGGACGGCTCGTGATCGGCGACTGGTTCCATTCGGGCGAGGGCCTGCGCATCTTCACGCGCAACCACAACTACGACAAGGGCGATGCGATTCCCTACGACGAGACTTACATTGCCAAGGACGTCGTCATCGGAGATTTCGTCTGGATAGGCGCGCAGGTGATTCTGCTGCCTGGCACGACGATCGGCGAGGGGGCGATCATCCAGGCGGGCGCGGTGGTGCACGGCAACATCCCCGCCTACGCCATCGCAGGCGGCAACCCGGCCAAGGTGTTCGCCCAGCGCGACGTGGAGCATTTCAAGCGGCTGAAGGCCGAGGGCAAGTTCCACTGAGCATCCGGGGCCTGTTTTTTGCTATACTGTCGCCATGTTCGAGAACATGCCCGAAAAGATATTCAGCGTGGGGGCGTTGACGCTCTCCATCCGCCGGAACCTGCTCGCCAACAACGCGAAGCTCTCCGGCGCGTGGATCGAGGGGGAGATCAGCGGCTTCAAGACGTATTCCTCCGGTCACCGCTACTTCACGCTGAAGGACAAGGACGCGCAGATCTCCTGCGTGCTGTTCGCCTTCTGCGTGCCGGGATGCGACGAGGCCTTCCGGATGAAGTTCGTGGAAGGCGATGCCGCCGTGAACGGCCTGAAGGTGCAGGTGATGGGCGAGCTGGACCTGAACATGTCGCGCGGCCAGTACTCGTTCAAGGTGAAGCGGCTCAGGCTTTCGGGCCTGGGCGACCGCATGGCGCAGTACAACGCGCTCAAGGCGAAGCTGGAGGCGGAGGGGCTGAACAAGCTCGACCACCCCGAGCTGCGCCGCCCGCTTCCGTTCCTGCCGCACCGCATCGGCATCGTCACCTCGCCGTCGGGCGCCGTGATCCACGACATGTGCGACGTGCTCACGCGCCGCTTCCCGAACCTGGAGATCCGGCTCTTCCCCGTGAAGGTGCAGGGCGAGGGGGCGGCGAACGAGATCGCGGGCGGCGTCCGCTACTTCCAGACGAGCGAATGGCGGCCGGACGTGCTGATCGTCGGGCGCGGCGGCGGGTCGGTGGAGGACCTGTGGGCGTTCAACGAGGAGCCGGTCGTGTACGCGGTGGCGGAGTCGGCGATCCCCGTCATTTCCGCCGTGGGGCACGAGTCGGACACGACGCTCTGCGACCATGTGGCGGACCTGCGCGCGGGGACGCCCTCGATCGCCGCCGAGCGGGCCGTGCCCGTGAAGGCGGAGCTGGCGGCGCAGGTGTCCGATCTGGCGGCGCGGCTGGCGCGCGCGCTGCGCCAGTACGCGGAAGGGCAGGTGCAGCAGCTCGACTATCTTTCCCTGCGTCTCGAACGGTCGCTGGAAGGCGCGTCCGCGCGCGTCGAGCGGCGCGTGCGCGACGCGTCCGCCCGCCTC
>JAEEGL013633221.1_pt1 | contig 10300 bp, 7 predicted proteins | sample 9134231 | NCBI WGS metagenome assembly JAEEGL01 (sample SAMN16246548, study PRJNA631951) | gut metagenome | biome: gut microbiome; feature: rumen; material: fiber-attached | host: Bos | place: Iran: Karaj | collected 2018-10
ATAGGTAGTTAAATGAGTTTCTACTATTTCCCATCCTCCCCATACATGAAAAATTACATTAGATTTTCCTCTACAAGATTGACTAATTTCAAAATCAAAAAGTGGAGAAGATTCTAATGTGCTTAAAATATTTTCATATGACATTATTTCTTCTATTTTATAACTATAAATTAAAAATATTAAATGTATTATGGATAATATAATTGAATATGCTAAAATTAAATAACTTGCCAACATAATAAACTCCATTTTACAATATTTATGAAAATTTTTATTAAATTTTTAAATTAAATTTATAATATTATTTAAATTCATATTTTATAGGAATTTTTTATTTAATTTGTTTTAGTATTTTAAATATTTGATTGTTTATTATTATAATTATTATTATAAAGAATGAAAAAAAATATTTTTTAAAATTATATTTAATCAAATATTTAATAAAAATATAAAATCTAAATATTTTTTTTTATTTAATTTTATATAATAATGAATCCATATTAAAATTAAATTAAATTTTATAAATAAAATCTTAATTTTTAACTTAATTTTAATTTTTTAAATATATTAAATATGTTTCCAAATAATTTTATTTAAATTTAATAATATAAAAATATTTCGTATATTCAACATTTTTTCATATATTTTTTATTGTTGTTGACCTCCTCTTCCTCTATTATTATTATTATTCATTTGATTTCCTCCTCTAATTCTCATTTCTCTTTGACCACCTCTTCCTCTTTGAGGAACATTTCCTCTATTATTATTATTATTATTATTTCCTCTTCTATAAAATCCTCTATTATTTCCTCTTCTATTAAATCCTCTTCCTCTTCCAAATCTTCTTCCTCTAAAACCAGCTCTAAATCCTCTTCGACCTCCCCTATTAAATCTTCTTCTATTAAAGTTACCTCTTCTACCAACCATATTTCTTCTCATTTGTTGTCTTGGTTTAGGCGCCATAAAACTAGTATTAGTATTATTTGGTCTTTGAAAAGTTAATATACAGTCCATACAAGGTAACCTAATTATTCTATTTCTTTCACTTGGTACTCTATATCTATTTGAATAATTTCTTTGAATTGTATATATTCCTATTTTATTTCGAATAATATCAACTATTGAACATAATTTTTCTATTCCTTTTGAACGGGCTTTTAATGTTACTCTATTAAAATTTCTATATAATAAAAGATTTGTTACTCTATTTATTAAATTGTTTAATTCTTGACCTCTTAAATCACTTCTCACTCCAAATTCGCCTCTTCTTAAAGGAACTCTTCGATCTAAAGGAATTAATCTTGGATAGTTATAATAACGCTGTGGTGGTCGAGTATCCATATAAAAATAATTAATTTATATTTTATTTTATATTATTATAATTAAATTTTTTATATAATTTATATTATTAAATTTATATATATTTTTTTATATACAAAAATCAAAATTTAATTTAAATTTATAATTATTATTATTAATTATTAATATGAATAATTTTTTTTAAATGCATAAAAATTACTTATTTAATTATATTTATATATAATTATTATTAAAAATAATAATATATTATTTTTTTTTATAATAAATTTTAAAATACCATTTAAACATATAAGTTCCTAATAAATATTTTTTATTATTTAATAATTTATTAATTAATGTTTCAATATTACTAAAATAAACAACTAAATTCATTAAAAAATATTTTAAAAATTTTTTTTTATGAAATTTTTTTTTCCAAAATTTAAAACATTTATTTTCAATATTTTTATTATTATATTTATTAATAATATTTTTTAATTTTGTTATTTTATCTATTTCACATATGCTTGAGCGATTAGAAACATTTGAATCAGTAATAAATCTATTGTAAGTTTTTAATGTTTTATATTCTTGAAAAGAAGAAATAGATGAAATAGATTTATTTAAATTATTATTATTAAAACTTTTATTATTAGAAGCATTTTTTTTATTTTTGAATTTTAATTTAAGAATTTTTTCTCTTTTTTTATTAATTTGAATCCATTTTTTAAAATATTTTTTTAATGAATTTGAATGATTAAATAATAATAATAATTTTTTATTTCTTTTTTCAATTAAAGAATTAAAATCAAAAGAAATTATTTTATTTATATTTAAAATTTTTTTATTATTATTATTTAAAATTTGAAAATTATTTGAATTAATAATAAAATTTTTTTGATTTGAATAGAAATTTTCTTTAATTGAATAATAACAAACATTTAAATAAAATTTATTAAAATTAAATAATAAATCTGAATGAAAATTTTTATGAAAAAATTTTAATAAAATTGAATTTAAAATTTGTTTATTTTTTTTTTTTAAAATTTTTTTAAAATGATTAAAAATTATTCTTAATAAAAACGGTCGATAATAATTTTTTATTGTTTCTTCTAAAATTAAAGGAAATTTTACCCAATTTTTTTTATTATTATTAATAAAAATTATTTTTGTTTTTTCTTTTTGTGATTTTTTTACCCAATTTAAAATAAAAAATGTTTTATTTTCAATTTTCAATATTTTATTATTTAAATATTTATTTTCTATTTTTTTATTTTTAATCATAAAATTTTCATTTGATTTTATTTGAAAATTTTCATTTTTATTTTCCTTTGAATTAAAATTATTTTTATTTTGATTTATTAAATTAATTTCATTTGAACTAATTTTTAAATTTTTAAATTTATTTTTATTATTTGAAGAATTGCAAGAAAAATTTTTTATTTTATTTACAGATAAATTTTTAAATTTTTTATTATAATTATTATTTATTTCAATTAATTTTGTATAATTTTCAAAAAGATTTTCATATAATTTTTTATATTCATTTTTTGAATCATTTTCATTATTATTAATTTCAGTTGTAAAATGTTTTGGTTCTTCTTCATTTATTGAAATTAATGAAGTTGAATTTGAATTTATAATATTTAAATTTAATTTTGTTTTGTTTAAATTTTTTTTAATATTTTCTGAAAAATTTAATTCATTATTATTATTATTATTTTTCTTTTTTATTAATTTTGATTTATTTAATATTGAAATTGTTGAATTATATTTTTTTAATATTTTATTATTATTTTTTGAATCTTCTTTTTTTATTTTTGTGTTTGATATTTTTTCTTTTATTGAATTATTATTTTTTTTTTCTTTAAATTTTAAAAAAGAAATAAATTTATTATTATTATTATTTTTATTTCTATTAAATAAATTTATACAATAATCAAAAATTATTTTTATTGAAAAATATTTTTTTAATAAATTATTTAATTTTCTTCTTAATAAAAATCCTCTTAAATTTTTTTGAATTAAAATAATATTATTTTCAAAATTATTATTATTTATATTAATATTTTCAATAAATTTATAATTATTATAAAAATCATTATAAATTTTAAAATTATTTTTATTAAAAGATTTATTTTTATGAATAAAATTTTGTTCAAAAATTTCAATATTATTTTTATAATAAAAATTTTTAAATATTTTATTTTTATCTAATTTTAAACTTTTACATTTTCTTATTTTGTTATTATTTTTATATAATAAATAATTATTTATCTTTAAATTATTCGAATATTTTTTTAAATATTCAATAATATTTTTATTTTCTTTAAATTTATTATTAAATAAAATTTCATTTTCATTATTATCAATATTATTATAATAATCTTGATTACTAGATTTTCTATAAGTTGGTAAATTAAAAGAATTATTATTTTTATTATTGTTTTTATTATTATTTTTATTATTATTATTATTAATATTTAAATTATTTTTTTTATTTAAATTTATACTTTTTTTCAAATTTAATTTATTATTTTCATTAAGTTCGTTATTATTTTGATTGGAATTTAATTTATTAAAATTATTTGTAAATGAAATTAATGAAATACTATTTGATTTAATATGTTTACTTTTAAAATTATTATTTTTTTTCATTTATTTTTTATAAAAAAACATTAAAAATAAAATATTAATTATAAATTTTTTTTATTATTAATAATATTATTATAATTAGTATTTAATTTAATTAATAATTAATAAATTATTTTTTTTAAAATATGAAATAGAATTAATTAATGTTATTTAATAATTATTATATTAATAATTATTAAAAAAATTCAAAAGAAAAATAAATAAAAATAAATGTTTTATAATGCAATAGAAAATAATAATAAAATTAAAATAAAAAAAATCTATGATAATAATAAAATAAAAGAAAATAAAAAAATTTTTATAAATTCAATAAAAAATAAAACTTTTAATAGTGCCAAATTAATTAATATCAAACATAATAATAATAATAAAAATGATTATAAAAATAATAAAAATGATAATAATATTAGATATAATAATAATAAAAATAATAATAATAATAATAAATATAATAAAAATGATAATAATAATAAAAATAATAATGTAATTAATAAAAATGATAATAATAATAATAAAAATGATAATAATAATAATAATAAAAATGATGATAATAAAAAATATAATAATAATAAAATTAATAAAAATGATAATAATAATGATAATAAAATAGATAATAATAATTATAATAAAAATGATAATAATAAAAAATATAATAATAATAAAAGTAATAAAAATGATAATAATAATATTATTATTATTAAAAAAAATAAAATTAAAGATTTTATCTTCGAAGAAATCTCCCCTGAATCTATTAATATAAAAAATGTAAATGAATTAAGTGAAAAAGAAGAAGAAAATTTAATAAAAAATATTGAAAATTCAATTATTGAAAATCAAAATGGAAAATTTACTATTAATATTTCAAATTATTTTAAAAATAATAATAAAACTTTTAATAATGAAAATAATTTTGATAAAAATGAAATAGTAACAACTGAAGCATCAAATAATAAAACATTAAGTATAGAAAAAAATAAAAATAAAAATGAAATAAATTCAAAAAAGCAAATTAAAATTTCTTTTATTTCAAATGTAAGTTTGACTGAAAGAAATAATAATAAAAATATTAATTTATATAATAATAATAATAATAGTAATAATTCAAATGTTTTTAATAATTTTAAAAATATTCTTAACAAAACTTCACATTTAATTTCACAAAAAAATAATGATAATGAAAATAATATTAATAATATTAGTGATAAAAATGAAAATAATAATAAAAGTAAAATAAAAACAACAAATAATTATAAAAATGATTTAAATTATAATTTAAAATATAATAAACAATATAAACCAACTACAATAAAAATACAAAAAAATAAATTTTTAAATACTAATAATTTTTTAAAAGATAGTTCATTAAATAATTCAGAAAATAATAATAAATATGTCATAAACAAAAATATTATGAATAAATATAATAATTATAACGCATTTAATTCAACAAATAGCAATAATAACAATAATAATATTAACAAAAATAATAAAAATTGTTTAAATTTATTTTCAAAAAATAATTTTACATCTTCAAAATACATAAATAAAAATTTTTTTAATTTATCATTATCAAGCATACAAAATCAATCAAATATTTCAACAATAAGCATAAATAGTAAAATAACAAATAAATAATTAAAATTAATAATTTAATATTAATATAAATTTATATTATTTATTTATTAAATTATTATTAATTTAATAAAATTTAATATTAAAAAAAAAAAATTAAATTTATTTTATATATCTAAAATCAAATATGATAGTTGATACATTTATTCCAGCATCATTTGAAAAAAAAGAAGCTCGAGATAAAAAAGAATTAGAAGATAAACAAAAAGCACGAGAAGATCAAAAAGCAAAAATAAAAAAATTAAGAGAAGAATGGACAAATAAAGCCAAAACATATCATGAAAATTACTTAAAAGCTGAGCAACATTTAATAGATGAAAAAAGACTTGCAAGAAACTCTGGAAATTATTACATGGAACCTGAAGCAAAAGTTGCTTTTGTTATTAGAATAAAAGGTATAAATCACATTAGACCTCAAGTTACAAAAATTCTTAGATTATTAAGATTATTGCAATTAAACAATGGCGTTTTTGTTAAAGTTAATAAAGCTACAATGAATATGATTAAAAGAGTTGAACCTTATGTTGTTTATGGTTATCCAAATAGAAAAACAATTTCTGATTTGATTTATAAAAGAGGATTTGCTAAAATTAATCATTCTAGAATTCCTTTGAGTGATAATATGATTATTGAACAAAATTTAGGAAAATATAATATTAATTGTATTGAAGATTTAATTGAAGAAATTTATCAAGTTGGACCACATTTCAAAGAAGCTAATTCATTTTTATGGACTTTCAAATTAAATAATCCTCGAGGAGGATGGAGTAATAAAAACCATTCTTTCATTAATGGCGGAGATTGGGGAAATAGAGAAGAAGAAATTAATTCTTTAATTAGAAAAATGAATTAAATAAATATTTAATAATTTAAATAAGAATTTTAAACAAACATTTTATTAATTTTTTTATTTTTTTTTTATTTAATATTATTTTATTTATTTATTTTATTTTATAAAATACTTATATTAATATTTACATATGTTTGCAAATATATAATAAATAAATAATAATATAAATATATAATAAATAATTATTTAATTAGTTTTGTTATTTATTATAATAAAATAAGCAGAAAGTTTATATAATTAATATTAATATTATTATTTATTTTTTATAAATTATAAATTAATTGCTTTTTATAATCAATAATATTTTTGTTTTGGTTTAATGAATCATTATTATTATTATTGTTATTTATATTATTCATATTATTATTATTAACATTATTATTTATAATATTATTGTTATTATTATTATTATTAAAAATAATATTATTAAATTTATTAATTTTTTCTGATTTTTCTTTATCTAAATGACAACGATTACAAAATAATCTAAAAGCAAAATTTAAATTTTTACAATTATTACAAATCCAATCGCCTTTTCTTTCAGTAAAAGGTTTATTTTTTTTTTTAGTTTCATTTATATCTTGTTTATTATTATTATTATATTTTTTATTATTATTTACATTATAATTAATTTTTTTTTCAAAAAATTTAGATGAATTATAATTATTATTTATATTAAATAAATTATTATTATTCATATAAAATATATCATTTATAAAAAAATTATTATTATTTACAAAATTATTAATATTTGAATTAAAATTAATTTGATTATTAATTTCAAAAGATTTAGTTCTATTTTTATTATTATAATTTAGAGAATAATTATTATTATTATAATTAATACTTGAATTTAAATAAATTTCTTTTTTAATAAAATTATTTGAATTTGGAAATTCTTTGTAACGATCAACATTATTATAATAAAGCATTAAAGGTGAAGAAAATTTTCTATTTTGATTATAAGTATTTGTAAATGAAAAAGGATTTTGATTTAAAAAAGAAAATTGATTTACCTCATAATGAGAAGGTGAATGTGATGCAGTTGATGAATTACTTTTTTTATTTAAATCATTGTCAGAATCTTCTTCTTCATCTTTTTTTAAAAATTTAGAATCATATTTTGATTGAAATCCTAAACATTCTTCTTCTGAATTTAAAAATTCAGTGTTGTTATTTTTTTCATAGACATTAATAATTTTAGAATCCATTTTGTTTTATATAATAATTTATAGAAAATTATTATTATTTTATTTAATTTTATTAATTTTATTTATTTTTTTTATAAAAATTAATTTAAAAATTTTTTTTTCTAATAAAACTATATTAAAATTAAATAATATATTTTTAGTAATAAAAAATTATAATTTCAAAATTAAATGAAAAAATAAAATTTGAAATTATAAATAATAATAAATAAATTTTAATATTAAAAAAATTTATATAAAATAATATTTAATTATTTTACTAAAAATACAATAAAATTATTTTTAATTTTCTTTTAAATTTAATTGAATTTGATTTAATTCATTTAATTGATTTTTTAATTTTTGATTTTCTTTATTTTTTATATTCAAAACAATTTTCAAATAATTTAATTCTTTATTTTTATTTTTAATATTATTTTTTAATTCATTTTTTTTAATTTTCTATTTAGTTAAACAAAAATTATTTTTAATTAATTTTTCTTTATTTATTTTAAAATTACAATCAATTAAATTAAATTGAATTTTTTTATTATCATTTAAAATATTTTTTTGTTTATTATTTTCTTTAATTTTATTTTCAAAAAAAGTTTTTTCATTATTAATAATTTCAAATTTATTAATATAATTATTTAAATATTTTTCTGGAATGTATTTATTTAAAATATTTATTTCACTTTTTGAAAATAACATAAATTTTTTTTTTTGTTATTTTTGTTGATTTATTTTCAATTAATTTTAAATGATTTAATTCATTTTCTAAATTTATTCTTAAATTTTCACATTTTTTAAAAAAATAATTTTTTAATTTTTTATTAGAAAAATATTGTTTTTTTTCATTAATAAAATTATTATTAATAATTTTAATGTTATTTAAATTATTTTGAGAAAAACATCTTTTTAAAATTTCAGTTTTTTTATTTTGAAAATTTAATTCATTATTAACAATAATTAATTTTTTATTTAAAATTTTTTTAATATTTTTACAACTTTTATGTTTTTTTATATTTAATTTAATATTATTAATATTTTCATTTAAATAATCAATTTCATTATTTAAATTATTTAAATTTTCTTTTAAATTTATTTTTGTATTTTCATTGTATTTTTCTAATAAATTTTTTTTATTTAAAATTTGAGTTTTTAAATTTTCTATTTGATTTAAATATAAATTTTTTTGATTATTGATTGTTTTTATTTTATTTTCTAAAGAAATTATTTCATTATTAATATTATTATTTTTTAATTCTATTATTTTTTTATATTGTAAAAATTTATCAGTTTCTTTTGAAATATTTTTTAATTGTTGAATAATATTTTTATTTTCTTTAGAAATTTTTTCAAGTTCAAAATTTTTTGATGAAATTTCTATATTAAAATCGTTTATTAATTTAAGAGTTTTTTCTTTTTCGTTATTAATATTTTCATTAATTGTTAATAATTTTAATTGAAGTTCTTCAGTTTTTTTTTCAATGTTTTTAATATCAATTTTATTTTCTGATGAAATTATTTTATTATTATTATTTTCATTATCATTTTCATTATTATTAATATTTTCATTATTATTTATAGAATTATTTTTTTTATTACAATCATCATTTTTCATTGATGTAAATTTATTATTTTTTTTTTTTTGATTTTTATTCATTTTAATATTAATTTTAATTAAAAAAATTAAAAAAATTTATATTAAAATAAAATATTTATATAAAAAATTTATTCTATTTCAAATAATTTATTATTTAAAATTTTTTTTGCATTTTTTATTGATAAATTATTTAAATTAAATAAAATTTTTGGTTTTTTATAAACATAATTTTTAATTTGAATTTTTTTCAAATTATTTTCATTTATATTTAAACTATTTTTATAATTTTGACTTAAATTATTAATTTGATTTGCAATATATTCAAAAGTATCATCTTTATTATTAATAATTTGAATTTTATTAATATTATTTATATTTCTTGCTTTTTTATATCTATATAAAAATAAATCATTTATTTCTGTATTTTTTGAAGGACTCTTTTTTTTAATGAAAATTTTTTTAATATCTGTTAAATTTTTAATAGATTTATTTTTATTGTAATTATTATAATTATTATCAAAAGAATTATTAATATATTTTTTATTATTAAAATTATTGTTATTATTATTTTTATTATTATTATATTTATTATTATTATTGTTTTTATTATTATTATTATTATTTTTCTTATTTTTATTATTATTAATTATTTTATTATTATTTTTATTATTAAAATTTTTATAATTTTTATTAAATTTATTGATTTTTGAATGAAAAGTTAATTGAATATTTTCTTTTTCAGATTCTTTCAATGTTTTTAAATGTTTATTTTTATTAAAAGTATATGAATCAATACTTAATTTTCTTTTATTATTTTCTCTTTTTGAATTATTTTTTGAATAATTTTGATAGGTAGTTAAAATATTTATATTATTTTTATTTAATTTAATAATATTATTATTATCAAAAGAATTAGATTTAATATTCGATGAAAATGTATTTGTATTTGCTTCATTACAATCTTCCCAAAAATTTTCAATTTGTTTTTTTTCATTTTTTGGTTCTTCAAAAGATTTACTAAAAATTTTTGCTATTTTATAAATATTCATTTTCATTTTTATTAATTTTTCA
>JAEEGL013695167.1_pt1 | contig 10300 bp, 9 predicted proteins | sample 9134231 | NCBI WGS metagenome assembly JAEEGL01 (sample SAMN16246548, study PRJNA631951) | gut metagenome | biome: gut microbiome; feature: rumen; material: fiber-attached | host: Bos | place: Iran: Karaj | collected 2018-10
CGCAAAGAGCCTCTAACTTTAGACCAGGCTAGAGATATCCTTTTATCATCTCCAAGAAACACCCTAGAAGATAAGAGAAACTACGCTATTTTACTCTTACTTTTAACTAGTGGTATGAGAACTATAGAGATAGTTAGAGCCTCTATAAATGATATCGTTTATCAATGTGGATATATGGCTCTTAATATCTGGGGAAAAGGTAGGCAAGAAAAGGATAGATATACTAAACTCCCTTATGATTTAGAAAAGGCTATTAGAGAATATCTAACCGCTAGGGGAGAAACCTCTCCAGATGCTCCTCTTTTTGCCTCTATAAGCGATAGAAACAACGGAGAGAGATTAACTACTAGGAGCGTATCTAGAATAGTTAAGAACTCCTATAAGAGAATAGGACTAGATAACCCCCTCTTTACCGCCCATAGCACTAGGCACTTTGTAGCGAGTGAACTTATCAAAAGTGGGAAACCTATAGAGGAGGTAGCGGAGCAACTAGGACACACCAACACCAACACAACCAAGATTTATATACACGCTCTAGATAGAGCCAAACTTAACAACGAGGAAACCTTATCTAATCTACTTTTAAAGGAGGCTATGTAATATGAATAACCAGGAAAAAGAGAGAGTAGTTTTAATCAAGACCTTAAAGGATAAATATTGCGGAAAGCAAACACGCTCTAGCGATATTAAAAAGGTAATTGATTTATACAAGTTATCACCAGAAGAAACTAGTTATATTTTCTTTGATGCGAGATAGGAGGCTTAAATATGACTTTTAGAGAACTAGATAACCTTTTTAGAGAACATAATAAGGAAAAAGGTATTATTAGACAATTTGAAGATAAACACCCCTTAAAAGCGGTAATAGTCTTTAAATCTAGCAACTGGGAGGAGCAATACTCCCTAGAGGATAGGAGTTATATTATCCAAAGCGATAATAAATACTTTATTAGTGGTATGTGTGGAAACTCTATCTTTTCTAAAACATTAAGCGGAAAAGATGAGGGGATAAGGTTAGATTATTACCTAAACGAGTGGGAGATAGAGGATATCTACTTACTGGAGGAGAAATAATGAGGGCTAAAGTTATAACGATAACATTATCTAAAGGTGGAGTGGCTAAAAGCACAATATCTCAATACTTAATAGAAAAGTATCGCTCCAAAGGATACAAAGTTTTAGGGATAGATTTAGACCAACAAGCCAACCTAACAAGCGTTATGAGGAGAGATAATACTCCTTATTTCATCTATCACGCTCTAGAGAAGAATATCCCTATTGATAAGGTTATAGATGAAGATTTTATCTCCAGTGATAGAACTACTACTCTATTAGCGGATATTGATATAAACCACTTTAAAGAGGTAATTAACCCAGTATTAAAAAACTATGATTATGTGATTATAGATACCTCCGCCAAGATAGATAGACTTACTTTATCCGCTCTGGCTATAAGCGATAGTGTAATTATCCCAACTACGAGCGATAGTTTTTCTATCTCTGGTATAGATGCGGTTATTAGAGCCTATAAGAGTGTTAGAGAGATTAACCCTAACTTAAAAATAGAGGGGATACTCTTTGTTAGATATAACTCCAGGCTATCAATAGCACAACAATTAAAAGAGAAACTAACTAAAGACTTAAAACCTCTCAATATTAAGGTATTTAACACCAATATAAGAGAGAGTGTAGCGGTAAGAGAGGCACAACTCCTAAAAGAGCCTTTACTTAAATACGCTAAAGGTAGCAACGCTCTAAAAGACTTAAATAACTTTTATAAAGAACTTAACGAGGAGGATAAATAGTTATGAGTAAGAAACAATTAGTAAAAGAAGAGCCAATTATTAAAGAGGATATTAACGAGTTTTCAACCCTACTAGGTGGAGTAAACCAACCAGGAGAGAAGAAAGCATCTAAACCCAAAAAGGAAGAGATGACTAGATTTAATGTTTATTTAAGCGTTAAGCATCTGGATAAATTGAAACTTAAAGCGGTTAGAGAGCATAGAAAGATTAAAGAACTACTGGAAGAGGCAATTATCCAATACCTAGATAAAGAGTAAGTGTATTTCGGCAATATTCTAATTGCGGACATAGAAATAAGGAGGAGATATTATGATGATAGACTATAGAAAACGATATCAAACTATTAAAGATAAGGGAGAAGAACTATCTCTCAATATTTCCTCATATCTGGATAAAAAGTATTTCCTATTCTTTAATAACTCCTACTACGCCAACTTTAGAGAGATACCGCTTGAAGATTATATCAATATCAAAAAGAGTAAAGAGGATATAGGGCTATTTCCTATCATCTCTAAAACCTTTGAGGGCATAGAGCCTATTAAAGAGGGCGAGGAGTATTACTCTTTAGGATATAAAATCACTAAATATTTAAGAGTGGATGATAAATATAACTTTGAAGATGATAACAACCTACAAGAAATGACTAAAGAAAAGGTTATAATGAGGCAATATCTACCTTTAGAGTTATCTTATTTATTCAATACTCATAATGAGGCATCCATAGAGGACACCCTCGCACGATATATAAAAACTATTTTTAATACTCCTTTAAATGATGAAACACTTAAAAAGGAGATATCTAAATCTTTTAATAAGTATGCTTTAATACTTTCTATTATCTATGGTGGTGGCTTTTTACTCCACCCAGAATATAAAGCACCGAGCAAAGACACAAACTTTAAGGCTCATCTATTAACCGCTCTATTATTAGAAAAAGGCTCTTTAGATGCTATACAAGAGCAAATCAAAGAAGATAGAGAAAGAGTTTTAAATAGTAGCGGAGATGATGAACTAATAGCACACTGGGGAGGCATCCCACCTCAAGAAAAAGAAAGAGATATCTCTCTAAATGTTTTTAAACACCTCGTAGAACATATTAAAAAACTCGCTAAACCAGAAAACACGCCTAAAGATAGCGTGATTTATGAAGAGTTAGCATACAACGAGATAACTAAACAAACTCCGCACAAAACGGAAAAAGGAGAAGATGCTATCTATCCTTTAACATTAACAAGTAGTGAGGATAGTTATTTAAGGCTCTTGTGTATGTATCTTAATTTAGTTATTTCTAACTCAAGAACTATAGAAGAAAAGAAGATATATATAAATACTCTGGAGAGCGTGCTTTCTAATAACGAAATCTTTAAAGACTACGAGGCAAAGTTTAACTATCTTGTATCTGGAGAATATAAACAAGTAGAGAAAACTCCAACCGCAAGCGAACTCTATCAAGATGAAGATAAAAAGAGTTATCTACCCTCCTCTACAATGACTTTAGACATACTTAAAGTTTTCAACTTTACTACTCAAAAAGTAAAGGATGAGGAAACACTAAAAGACATAGATAATAACCTATCCAACTATAGAAAATATTTAGAAATAGATAGCCTTATTTCAAAGAATAATAAGGAACTTATAGAGGAGATGAAAGCCAACAACTCCGCAAAGGTTAAGGAACTAAAGAACACTATCGCCAACCTTACTATAGAAAAGGAGAAGATAGACACCTCAAGAGTAAATCAATACGGAGTAATAGGCTTTTTAAAGATAGGAGATGATTATCATAGAACTTTAGGACAACTACCTATCCCTATCTCTCCAACAGATAGCGATATCATCCTAAATAAAAATACTAAAATCTCCGCATCTAATAGCATAATCAAGAGAATAGGGGATAATAGCCAGATTATAACCGATTTATTACTATTCTTTATGAAAGAGAGCATCTTTCAAAACTCTTTTACATTAAAGATAGAAAACTGGAAGATAGAGAGCCTTATATTAGGCGATAAATATAAAGATGCTACTCCAACGGAGAGATACAACGCCAGAAACAAAACCTTTTTATACTATTGTGATACCCTCGCAAGAACACTTTTACAAACCTCAACGAGCGAGAGTGAGGCACAAAAGCACAAACAATATTACTCAAGGCGTATGAAAAAGTTAGGAGCGATTATCTCAAGCGTAGATAATACTAACTATAAGTATGTTAAAGTAGTGTTAAATGATGACTTTTATAATGTAGTTATAAACGATTTAAAAAGTTATGCTCCATTAAGTAAGAATATAGACAAGATACCAACTCCAAGAGCGAGGATAACCGCCTACTTATTACATATCTTTTACTTTTATAACAATAGAGATACTGGAAAAGTGGAAGATTATATCCTCCATATATCCTTTAAGAGTTTAAATGAATATAACCCAGTTTATAAGAGCAACTATTTAAGATACTTTAAGAACACCGCAAGAGAAAAGTATTACACACCTATTTTAGAAGATTTAGAGGAGATGCTATCCGCTGGAGTTATTGAGGCATATACGCCACCTATACAAGACTATAGAGCAAGAAAAGTAAATCTTGATATCAACTACATATTAGAGATAGAGTTTTCAATGAAACCGCAAGCCTCCAAGAAAAAGGCTAAATAGATAGACTTTATCCTATATCTTTGATATAATGTAAGTAGTAAGAGAGAGCCTTATTAGTAGCATAATTAAGTATCCTATCTCTTACTTTTTTTATGCTTTGATGCGAGGCACAAAGGCACAAAGGCACGAAAGCACACGATAGTATATACATAGTATATAAATATAGATGATGCTTTTAAAATTAAAACATAATTAAATTGAAAAATTAAAATCAAACAAGAAGAACACCCCTCCCTATCCGCCTCTCAAGACACCCCCACGATTTATATATAAGAAAATGGATAGACATAAAAACCAATTTTAGAGGTTATTTCATAGGATATCGCTACTCTTAAATAAGTAAATAATGATTTACTATCTATGATAGATAAATGATTATACTAATTTAAAAACTTTGCGACACTTTCCGTTTTTAGATGCTACCAGAAAGCAAAAAAGGACAAAAAAACCGACAAAACTACAATACCCCCTCCTATGCGGAGCAACTGGGGGAGTGGTATTTATATAAATTAAAGTGGCTCATTAAATACGCCCATTTTTTAAGGCATCTTATAACACTTTATATTACTAACTAATTATGATATAATTAGCATATAAGATAACTACTAATAAGGAGGTTATTCTATGGATAATAACGAGAAAAATATCTCCCAGATGATAAGGGAGCGTATCCGCCAAAAGTTAAAAGAAAATATCACTACTGGAGATTTCTTAAACACTAAAACGGACACTATTTTAAATACGCTCGTAGATAGAACTCTGGAGGATGCGATAGACAACCCTAACATAGATAAATTGATAAAAATTGAGAAATTAGCGGAGGGCGTGGAAGAGTGGAAACCAATAGGAACGGACTAACCGAGATAATAGCAATATCTAAAAGTGAGCCTCGCTTATATATCTTTGCTAAAAGCAAAAAGGAGAGGATATCTTTTACCGCCTTTGATTTAGTAAATAGTAAGGAGATAAGCGTTATCGCTACAAAAAATGTTAAGTATTATCTCAAGAGAACTTTAAAACCTAATGAAATGTGGCGATTAGAGGGAGAGTTTAATATGGATAAATCAACTCTTTATCTGGATAGAGCCTTAAAAGTTTTTGATGAGAAAGCAACTAAAGAGGTGGCTACTATGATAATTGACTACTGGAAAAATGAGGGGGCTTTGAAAGGAATAAGAGAGTAGATAAGATGCTCTCTTTTTTCTTTTAAAATCTCGTTATTTTTATAGGAGGAAATGTATTGTCTTTCTTTTAATAAATCTATTTCTTTCTTTTATGTTTTCTTTTTCTTACAAGTGAAAAGTAGCAAGATTTACCCTTATATTTATATAAAATCTATTACCCGAAAGGTGAAATCTATTACCCGAAAGGTGAAATCTATTACCCGAAAGGTGAAACACACAAAAAGTTATATATAAATATATAAAACGAGTAGAAAAACACACTATTAAATATTATTAAATATTATTAGCGTGTGTGAGGCTAACTTTACAAGCCTCAACACCGCATCTATATTACTGGTAGGGAGTGAGGGATATCCTCATCTCCATATATTAAAGACAATATGCGGAACACCACCGCAATGGAGGTTAAACCTATGACTTTAGATGAATTAAAACAATTTCTCCCAGACTATCTAAAAGAGAGAAATCTATCCTCAACAAAGCCTTTTAAATGCTTAAACCCTCAACACGAGGATAATAACCCCTCTATGAGTTATGATAGAAAGAGAAATATAATACATTGTTTTTCTTGCGGAACTACATACACCATAATTGATTTAGTTATGGCGGAAGAAAACCTATCCTTTAAGGATGCGGTAGCCTTTTTAAATAATAAATACGGAGGTGAGCCTCTACCTACTGGATATAATAAAGAAAAATTATCTAAACTCCCACGCTACGAGGCGGAACTCTCACAACTGGATAATTTATCCGCTATCCGCTATTTAGAGCGTGAGCGAGGCTTTAAACACGCTTTAGAGGTAGTTAAATTAGCGAGAGTAAAGAGTGATGATAATATTATTTACTTTCCTCACTATCACTTTTTAGATACTGGAGAGGATAATCAAACCTACACGATAACAGATTATCAAGCGAGATATTTCTCTCCAACAACAAGACAAAGATACAAAAGAAAGGGAGCAACTACTCTCTATGAGCCTTTAAGCATCCTATCTTTATATTATCCGCAACTCAATATTGTTATATGTGAGGGCGAAATTGATACATTATCTATTTTAGATATCAAACTGGATGATATAGAAAAATATAAAAATCTATGGAGTATCGCTCTCTCTGGAGTGGCTAATACTCATCTTTTAGAAGAAACACTAAAGGAAATACCAGAAGAAAAGCGAGCCTCAATACACTTTATACTCGCTTTAGACAACGATAAAAGCGGAGAAGAGGCAAAGAGAAAGGTAGAGGAAATACTGGAAAGCCTTAAATATCCATACTCTACTATGAACTTGTTAGCATCTACAAAAGATGAAAATACTATCTATCACGATATAAACGAGGCTTTATGTAAAGATAGAGATAGTCTTTTAAGTAATCTCTCTACCTACATAAGCACCTTTGAAACTCTGGAAAGCCAAGAAAAGACAACTTTAGAGAAACGAAGAGAGGAGTATTTTAGTAAAAATACCGCTAAAACCCATTTAAACGCCCTTTTAAGCGACTTTTCTAATAAAGTAGATAATTTATCTATCACTACTAATTTTGTGGCTTTAGATAGCCTTTTCTATGGAGTGAGTAGAGGAGTAATAACTCTGGGGGCTTTATCATCTTTAGGAAAAACAACCCTTTTACTCCAGATAGCCGACCAGTTAGCAAGCAACAACGATAAAGATATTTTATATTTCTCGTTAGAACAAAGCGGAAAGGAATTAGTTAGTAAATCTTTATCCAGATTAACCTATCTTAATGCGAGAAAGAGCGATATCCCTACGAGAAAGGCTAAATATTCAAGTAGCATCCTATCTACAAAGTTAGGAGAGAAAAATCACTACAAAGACTACTCTCAAGATGAGGAGATATTGCTTATTAAATCACTATCTCAATATGAAACCATAGCGGATAGATTATTTATAATTGAGCCTAAAAATAGCATCTCTTTAAGCATAGATGATATAGAGAACGCTATTAAAGAGCATATCGCTATTACTGGAAACACCCCTATTGTATTTATAGACTATCTCCAGATTATCGCCCCAAAAGATAACCGCTTGAGTGATAAACAAGTAGTAGATATGAATATATCTAATTTAAGGCGTATATGTAGCGTTTATAATTTACTTGTTTTTGCTATTAGTAGCGTATCAAGAGCGAACTACTACACCACCATAGATATTAACTCTTTTAAAGAGAGTGGGGCTATTGAGTATGGTAGCGATATCTTAATAGGTATTAACTTTACCGCTATAGAGGAAGAGGCTAACGCTAAAAGCGAGGCTAAAGGAGATACCAACGCTATTAAGAAGATGATTAAGGAGGAGAAAGCGAAATCTCCAAGAGCGGTATTTCTTGAGGTATTGAAGAATAGAAACGGAAAGAGCGGAGAGAGATTTTATTTCAACTATTATCCAGAGTTTAACACCTTTGTAGAGTTAGATAATAAAGGCGGAGATGAAGATATTAACTCCCTTATTAGAACTATTGAAAAAGTAGAAGAAACTCAAGAGGAGAGCCTACCTTTTTAAGCACAAAGACTAAAAAGCACATAAGCACATAAGCACAAAGGCACAAGCGAGTTATGTATATAAAAAGAAGAGTTATAGATGCGGAACTAATAAAAATAATTCAATATCCAGAGATAAAAACGCTATCTAATAAGAAAGTGGTAGCCTATTTTAAAGGTATTATCCGCATCCCAGATTATAGGAATATTGATAAAGCCTTTTTTGATACCTCGCTCTACTTTGTGGAGATGATAGCACCGCCTTATACTTTGAGGCTCTGGAGATATTTCTTTCAAATATGTAAAAAAGAGCCAACTATGGAGATTAACTTTATTAAACTCTATGGCTATGCTTATAAACCTAATAGAGAGAAAATAGCGTTTTATGTGTGTGAGGCGTGCGAGCGAAAAAAGAAAACAAACTTATTAACTCCAAAGGATGAGAACGAGAACTTAACCGCCCTTATGATAAGTATTTATAACTCCTATTATGAGGGGGAAGAATATATAAAGGGGAGATATCCCTATATAGATAACGAAAAGAATAAGGTTAGAGCATACTTTTTTAAGGATACAACCCCTAAAAGCATCCTTTACTATAAAGACATATCGCAAAAGATTAAGTTATTAACCTTTCAAGATTTATCTCCTTTGATTAACCCAAAGCACAAGAAAGAGTTAGAAGAAAAACCTATCTTTTATCAATTATTAGATACTCTGGCGGATGAACTATCCCCCCTATACCGAGATAAAGGGAGGGGCTATGTAATTAAAGAATTATTAAGAGGCTCTACTTATAAGGCACAAAAACCCAAAAGCCCAAAGGCACAAAAGCCCAAAGAGTGAGGCTATCTTTTCTTTATATTCTTTTCTATACACTACCTAAAGCAATAAATTAAGTGATTATTTCTATCTTTCTATAAGCGATATATGGAGAAATCACTATCATAAATACGGAAAAGAAAAGAGAAATATTTTTATTATTTTTCGTGGTATTTCGTATCTGGAAAACATTATTTTTTAAGGAAATAGATACCGCTCTCTTTCGTGCGTTTTAATACATTTTAGATAATTTATTCTTTACACGCTCACGCCCACCGAAGCGACATACACGCCTATATACACGCTTTATTTTTATCGTGTGTGGATGATGCTTAACCCTTTTATATGCGTGTGTATGCGTTATATTTTTTACTTATACATACTTGTTATTAAGAGTTATTAAAAAACATATTTCAGTTATTTATATTTAGTTTTTGAAACAATAAAGAAATTGCTATTAGTTTATTTATATCGTTATTCTGGAGGCAATTAAAACAACACTTTAAAAGCCCTCGCACACACAGGGATATATAAAACTCCCTTTTATTTTTTAAGGGGGATAACGCCCCTCTAACCCACCTCTAAAAAGTGATACCCTCAAATTACCCCAACCCCCCTATGTTAAACAATTAACTTTTAATTAAAGTAGCGGTGGCGATACCTCTAAAATACGGAGGACAATTTTTTTAGAAATTGATTTTTTGACTTTAGCACAAAAGCACAAAAGCACAAAAACTAAAAAGCCAAAAAATATTTACACAACTCTAGAGAGGCACTATAATAAAGATGCTACTAATAAAGGAGGATACGATATGAAAACATTATTAGAAATTAGCACACTAGAAACCCCAACCGCTCCTAGTGTTTTTTATTACCCAGAGAGTAGAAGAGAACTAGATATCACTACCCTAGAAGATGATTTTATCAACTGGCTAGAAACTACTCCAAACACCATAGAAACATATAAGAAAGCGATAAGAGTATTTTTCTCCTATCTTAATGAGAGAGGTATTAAAAACCCCTCCAGAGAAGATTTAAAGAACTTTAGAAACTCTTTACTAGAAACTAGAAAAGCGACTACTACCGCTAGTTATATCAACGCTTTAAAACAATTTTATAGATTTTTAGATTATAGAAATATAACTCCAGATATCACAAAGCATCTAAAAGGGGCTAAAGTATCAACCAAGATACACCGCAAAGAGCCTCTAACTTTAGACCAGGCTAGAGATATCCTTTTATCATCTCCAAGAAACACCCTAGAAGATAAGAGAAACTACGCTATTTTACTCTTACTTTTAACTAGTGGTATGAGAACTATAGAGATAGTTAGAGCC
>JAEEGL014248771.1_pt1 | contig 10300 bp, 7 predicted proteins | sample 9134231 | NCBI WGS metagenome assembly JAEEGL01 (sample SAMN16246548, study PRJNA631951) | gut metagenome | biome: gut microbiome; feature: rumen; material: fiber-attached | host: Bos | place: Iran: Karaj | collected 2018-10
CTTGAAGAAGAAAAGCCCCGCCGTTGTCAATGTTATGCGTCTGAAAGGGACACTCGAACAGTACCTGACTGATCTGAATCGCGACACGCAGGAAACCTACGACCTGATGATTCGTCAGTACGCCGAGATCGAAGGCGTTACCGAGGACCTCAAACGAAGCGATCAAATGGAATATACCCGCCGCATGAACTCCATCCGCAACCGCGTCGAAGAGTTCATCCTGCACGATTTCGTGTACGCATAATACCAACTGAATACTCCACCCCGAGCGGAGCCGGTATCGGCTCCGCTTTTTATATCAAGAATATTTGCAAAATATTCTGAAAATATTTCGTTTTCCTATTGACAAATGTCGAAAATAGTTGTAAAATATTTTCAAAATATACCAGGAGGACTATTATGGAATCAAAAAATGAAAGATTTGTACGAATCGCCGAGGCAAGGACAAATAAAATAATAGATATGATTCGGCTACTTGGAAATTGTTCAAATAAGGGTACTTACGAGTATTCTAAAGAAGATGTAAGGAAGATTTTCACTGCTATCGAAACAGAGCTAAAGACTGCAAAAGCAAAATTCGATTCATCCAGTGATGATTCAATCAAATTCAAACTGAAGTGAGGAGAAAGTATGGCATTCTGGTATTTTCCTTCTAACGACCATGGAGAAAATAAAGGTATAAACGATTCAGGAGTTGCTACATTTAGAGGAACACCTCTAAAATCTCTTGCGCGCGAAATATGTCAAAACTCTCTTGATGCTGCAACAGGTAAAACCGTGCGGATTGATTTTTCGTGTTTTGATATCCCGACAAGTAATATTCCTGATGCGAAAGTATTAGAAGAAACGTTTGAAAAATGCTCAGCTTATTGGGACGGGCAAAAGGCAAAAACCACAAAGGATTTTTTCAAAAATGCCTATGAAAAAATAACCGCCAAGACAATCAGCGTTTTACGTATCAGTGATTTTGAAACCAAAGGTCTTACTGGTTCAAGGAGAGTTAATGATATTAATACTGATTGGATGAGATTAACTAAATCATCCGGATCTTCCGATAAAAAGGGACCTGCTGGAGGTTCGTTCGGTATTGGTAAATTTGCACCATTTGCATGTTCAGATTTTTCAACTGTATTTTATAGTACATATGACATTGAAGATGTGTGTGCGTATCAGGGTGTCTCCAGGCTTGTAACTTTTGAGCGCGATGATAAAGAAACCACTCAAGGAATTGGATATTACGGCAACGAAAAGAATACCCCTGTGTTTGAAGCACTAAACCTTGACCCCAATTTTAGCAGAGACCCTGGCGATTACGGAACAGATGTGTATGTCTTGGGGTATAGATTTGCAAACGAGGACTGGACTACCAATATTATTATTTCAGTTTTAGATAGTTTTTTGGGAGCTATTTGGAATGAAAAACTGATAGTTAACGTTGGCGGTATTCAGATAGATAAGGCCAAACTGCCTGATTTGTTGGAAGAATACGCCGAAGCATTAAACGGCACATATGTTTTGGAATACTATCAAGTTCTTACAAACCCGGAGACAAAATGGTTTGAAGAAAACCATCTTGGATTGGGGTCTATTCGGCTTGGATATTTGTTGAACGGCAATGATTTTCATAGGAAAGTTGCAATGATTCGACAAACCGGTATGAAGATCAAAGATGGTGATCGTATAAACGGTTTCATTTCATTTGCAGGCGTTCTATTTATCGAAGGCGATACTATCAATGAAAAACTTAGGGCTCTTGAGAATCCTGAACACACAGAATGGCAACCCGAAAGATCTTCTAATCCGTTTGAGGCTCGGCAACTTATCAAATCAATAAACGATTTTATGAAAAAGCGCCTCGAGGAATTGGTCGAGCAAGGCCAGCAAAATGAAATAGATGCTGTTGGAGTCGCCAGCTTTATTCCAGACGCTTCAGAAGATGATAAAGATAGAAACAAAGAAGAAACTGTTTCAGATGCAGTTGTCGATATCGAAAAGAGAGTGATTGAGAGGAAATTCATACCCGATGTGACTTCTGTAGATAATGGGGATGATAATTCTGAAAGATCGGTAGATGTTACAGATGGTGACGACGACATGGATTGGGAGCATAATCCAGATCCCGGTCCACATCCTGACCCTCCGAGACCGCCAAAACCTGTTGATTACGTCGATGGAACGGATAAAACGATCAACGTTCCTAAGGAAATAAAACCGTCGAAATTCATGTATATTTGTAGTAATCCAGACGAGGGAAAGTATTTGATTGACTTTATCCCGTCGGTTGATTCTGATAACGGATCTTTGAGCTTTTTCCTTTCAGGCGAAACCGAAGCATACAAAGCCGGCATTTTAAGCGCTACTCAAATTGGAGGAACGCAACTGACTACAAAGGGAAACACAATACATGGGCTTTCTTTTAAAAATGGCCAACACATCAGAATCAATCTGCAACTCGATTACAAAGACTATTGCTCTATGGAGGTAAAAGCGTATGTTGATAAGAAATAAGTACTTTCCATATCCAGTAGTAGCTAAAGGGAACGATTCATATGCTACGTCCACTTTCTCGAGTGACGTTGAAATTGAGAGAATCGGGTATCAAATCAAATTTTCTTTGAAAGCTAATACTAATAATGCTGAACTCAATGAACTCATAAAGTCACAGAAGGCAGTTATTGTTCACCATATCGAGTGCGTTCAGACTTGTTACAGGCATGCAGTTTCAACTGATGATACCGAAACTACATTTCTTATTCATGAGAACAAACTTAATGGTGCTGTTCAAATCACAACTGTAATTGTTGCAAACGAAAACATAACCGGGTACAAAAATACAGATTTTTCTTCTGATTATAAAGGATTCTCGTTCAATATCAAACGAGGTTGCTTACTCGCGATAGGTGATTGCATCGAAATTGAGATTAATAAACAAAAGGATGAATTGGAGAACACCGCATCTATCTTCTCTATTATTCCAAATCTCGATCCGGATGAGACTACCATTATTGTTGACGCGAGTAGCATCAATTCCAAGATAAAAATCAGTATTCCTCAAAAGGGATGTAACATTTACAAAAACATGAGCGCCAATTTAGAAATTCAGCCCATAATGCATTCTATGATTATTGTTCCCGCACTGATTCAAGTGTTCGAAGAACTCAAAACAGCAGAATTGTTTGATTACGGCAGTTGCAGATGGTTCAAAGCATTGAAAAAAGCCTGTAAAGACAATTTGCATATTGAATTGGATGAACAAGGCATAAAAAATCTGGATTCTTATAAAACTGCTCAGTTGCTTATGGATTCTCCTACAATGAGGGCACTTGAATACTTGGCAGGAGGTTCGGACGATGAGAATTAAGTTTATCACCGAAGAAGGATTGCTTGCAGCAAAAAGCAATTTCAAAGCGATCTACAAAGAGATTATTAAAAAAGGAAGAACTGATCTACCCACTCTTCTAAATAACGCAAGTATAATAAAAGAAAGTCCCATTGAAATCGAAGATTTTTCCTTTGATATGTCTCAAGAGCGACCGGCTTCAACAGACGTCGAGAATATCCGGCGAGTGTATAATCACATGAAAGGTTTGAGCGAGTCTCAAGCTTCTGACGAGCGGATTTGGGTTGCATTTACTCTATCAGAAGGCCTCGATTATATGAAATACCGTTGGATGCCCGAAAACGAAAATGATAAATTTGACCGTTACTTCTTCAAAAATGCAAAACATGGTTACAGCAAACGTCCATTATTCCGAAATGGTGTTGCTCGTTTGTGGTGGATAGGTTATCATACATATGACAAGAATAGAGTCAATCCGTATGAGTTAACTGAATTTATTTGTAGAGACCAGGACTATATAAACAATCTGTTAGATATTGGGTTCGCAAGCAATCCCATAATCACCAAGGCTGTAATAAGCGCATTATTAGATGCAGAAAAAAGCGGAGTAACCATTAGCCGTGAGCTTGTCCGCTCTGTATCTCAATATGTTAACCTATTAGGCGGTATCTACATACTTGATTGCTTATCCTATGAGGAGATTTATAGCAAAATCAAAGAAAAATTAGGCTTTTAATTCAATCTGGAGGATCAATATGAAGTGTTTTAATTGCGGAAACGAAATAAGCGACAATACTATCGGAATTTGTCCGAATTGTTCGTCTGTGATTAATGCCGCCAAACAAAACTTTATATCTTATATTGGTTCTCCAGATAGTTTGGCTGGATACCAAAAATCATACAAGCTTCTTTTGCTGAAGTCTATTATTGAACACATTATAAATCATTCTGACCCGGTGGTTTCAAGCGTTATTGCCGATATTAGGGACTATTATACAAGCAGAATAAAGATGGGCTTACAAGCAGATTATGATGTGGACACACGAATTGCCAACATTGAATCCGCATCTGATTATGATGTTTTTGCAGTTATAAAGAGTCAGCCATATAAGGTAATAAACGAAAAAGGTTATTTGTTTCTGAATCGCAATGCCGAAGGAAAGCTCTCATTTGTCTTCAACGAGGATATTTCTGCGTCTATGTCGGAGAGTGAGTGGAAAAAACTCTTAGATATTATTGATGCAAAAATATGCTTGTATTTTCAGCGTTACGATTCGTCTAATACCGAAATCCGCCAAGATACTGCTACACCAGCTGAAAAAGATGGCGTCGAATCAACAATTGTTAATCCGGATCTTTCGATTCTGGAGATTGCGAATTTAAGCGTTAGGGCTAAAAATATCCTGGGGCGAAACAAGCTTTTTACAATCGGTGCAGTCATTGACTACGTTAAGGACAACGATTTGCTCGATTTGAAAAACATGGGCAAAAAAACATGCGACGAAATACTTTCGTTGTTGGGAAGTAACATTATTCAGATTACGCCGCAATCAGATGATGATAGTATAGCCACGTTATTTGCAGAAAACTCGTATCGTCTCTTTGTTAATTACTGCTCTAAAAATGGTTTAACACACCTGTCCGACCTCGAAGGAATGGATTTTTCAATATTACTTAGCGAGCCTGGATTCGGTGTAGGAAAACTCGATGCCATAAAGAAAAGATATGATGAGATACTGCAAAGAAGCCATAGTTCTACATCAAATGATCAAAGTAATTCTGTCGTCACAGTGTCTTCGGCTGATACAACACCGACAATTAACATTGATCAAAGCAACGAGGACTTAAATGTTTCTTGCTTGCGCTTTGTTGAAATATCGGCTAAGAGTATTGCAATATTCTTCGAAAATGGATATTCAAAGATAGGCCAATTGTCGACGATCACAATTGGCAGACTGATTCGCATGTTTGGTCATAAGGGACAGGCATATTTTGAAAAAATCAAACTGTTTGAAAAGCCGCTTCTTGAAATTGCTACTGACCTCTTAAACCAGCAAAAAACGAATCGTGAGTTTGACATTTTCATAGACAGAGCAAATAAAAAGACGCTTCAAGAAGTTGCAGATAAACACGGGTTGACAAGAGAACGTGTCCGGCAAATAGAATTGAAATTTGCACGGCAGTTTTCTCCTTTATTTATCGTACTTGTGAAGCATCATATGGCAGAAAACAATTCGTTTTATATTTCGACTCAAGATGTTCTTGAATTTTTTGATGACGATGATTTCGACACTGTAATAATGTACACGTTGAAAGAATCACCTGAATTGGAATATCTATCATTTGCTGATCTATTTGTTGACAAGAAGGCAGGAGATCAGGATACCTCTTCTAAGCTCTATGCATTGTCGTGCGACCTCATTGGAGACGAAGGAATAGATTTCTTTGAAAGTCTTCCGCAGATAGAAGAGATGTTAAACGACTCCGGATTAGACTATATTTCTCCTGATGATTACCTCAACTATCTTTTTGAAATCAATGCTTGCTTTTATGGCGATTATGTGTTTCTTAGAAAACAGCCATATGTAAAGCTGTGCCTGTTAATCATCAAAGAGCATTTCAAAGACGGTATTTATTTATATTCTGACGAAGATATCAATTTGTTACGGCAATACCTGCGGTCTGAATTTGGCGATATTGAATTGCCAGAGAAAAATCGGGCAATTAGCGCACGGCTGTCTGATTTTCTGATCACGTGTGATCGCGGAAAAGCCAAATTGATAGACTATATTAGCTTTGATCAGTCAGTAATTGAGGAAATAAAAAGGTATATTGACTCCAGCCCATTAAAGAGCCTGTATTTCACTGAGATCTTTAATGAGTTTGAAGGTGTTTTGGCTTTCACTTCTGACATTGTCAATTATCACGGTTTACACGGCATTTTAGCGTATCTTTATCATGATGAGTATGATTTTTCGCGAGATTGTATTACCAAAAAGAACAGCGCTGCGACAACTTTAAGTCTTGCTGAAAGAATAGACTTGTATATCAAAGAAAAGGGGCATGCTATCAATCGAGCTGAGATTAGAAACTTAATCGGCGGAATGTCAGATATTATGCTAATTAATGCAATCAACGGTTCACAGACTTTGTTGCAATGGGATTACAATAGTTATAATTCAATGACAAACATCGTTATCAGCGAAGATGAAAGACAGCTTCTATGTGATATGTTGGAAGACATTTTTCAATGCTTTAATGGTTACTGTAGCGATAGACTAATCTACGAAAAAACAAAAAAAGAGCTCCCTGAATTTATTGATTGCAATCACATTGAGAACTCGACCAATCTTTATTATGTTTTGCAAAAACTATTTGCGACGGAATACCAATTCAGTCGTCCTCATATCTGTAAAAACGATATTGTAAGTTCTATGACGACCAAGAATATTGCACTCTATTTGCTGGGCACAACGAAGATCATCAGCAGAAAAGAATTTATGAAAATATCAAAGAGTGTGTTTTGGTCCGAAACAACTGCAGATATGATTTTTTCTGAGTTGGAAAAAGACTACATAAGGATTTCCGAGGATACGTACATTCTTAATGAGGATTTTTGCATTTGCGAAGATGATCTTGAATTGATAAAACATCATATTCATTCAATCCTGAACTCTACTGGCTATCTTTCTATGATAGGCTTTTCAGAGTTTGAAGATTTTCCGAGAATCCATTATGAATGGAACTCATTTTTACTCATTTCGATTATTAGAGTATATGGCTTGGGCGTGCGGGTTATATCACCAGCGATTAAGGATCGGCGTTATAACAAGGAAATAATTGTTGGTGACGATTCGGAGTTCAACAAACTGGACGATATTGTTTATTCTTTGCTCATCAAGAATAATATTGGAGTTATTGAAGAATCAAACCTGTTGCCGTTCTTGGTTGTTCATCATCTTATTGCAAAGATTATCCCAAAAGAATTATATGATTCTCAAAAGTTACACTATGCCGATGGCTATTTCAGGATCTAAGGAAAGAAGGAGCGGTCACGCCGCTCCTTCTGTTACTCCTCCATAGCTGATATTCCAACCGAGAAATCCATTAAAAAGTGCTCATCGTCTAATTTTGTAAAAGTAATATCTGATCTTCCGTATTTTTCAAAATGCTCTTTCTTAATCATTTCTCCTTCTTTTAGTCCCAATCGATTTCTGAAGTATCTGCCAATCTCAGCGTTATCACTCGGAGTTGTGATTGCTTTGTCGTTTGCTTGCTCAACTCGCATGATAAAACACTCTCCATCATCTGCGACAACGGTAAAATAACGCTTGTTTAACGGGAAGAAACCAGTTTTGGCAATTTTAGAAGGAAGTGGTATGTAAGCTTGATTAGGGTCTCTTTTCTCACGCTGACCCCAGTTCAAACTTGAGGATGTTGGAACCTCGCCGTTATTGCTCAAAAAAGATATTATTTGTTGCTCTTCTGAATTGAAATCAACCATTGTGGATTCATAGCTATAATTGGGGCTTTTACGATAAATCCTAATATAGTTTTCGACCTCATTCGCGGTGCAATATATGGTTTTTCCTTCAACCTCATTAAAATATGCTACAGCTTCATCTAAGTTGCATTCAGTGATAAACTCATCACAATCCTTGCTGAAACCTTTTAACGTATAGTTTGCCGATCCAGAAAAAGCTTTATAAGGCTTCCCATTTTTAATCCATAAATAGAGTTTTGAATGAACCGCTGGGGATTTATAAACATATTGACAGCTAAACGAAGAATAATCTGGTCCAAAATCTGCTTCTGAAAGCTTCTTGAATCCCGAATTTGTTACTTTGCTTAATCCATCAAATGGACACATTCCTACGATCAGCTTAATTTGGACGGGCTGCAAGCCCAAATCGGCTAACGCTTGCATATGCCAGGCAACCATACTTGGCGATGCATAAGCTGATACGATGCGCAATTCATTTGCACCTTCTTTGGCAGGTTCAAGCAACACTTTGTTCTCTAAGTCTGCATCAAATTGCCATCTATTATCATTCTCTCCATTGAACATGTATTCTGTTGCGTTGCAATCGACAGAATCATAGTTTATGTTGGCAAATGATTTTAGTATAGCTTCAAAAATTATCCGCGCCCCTTCGCAAGGGACAGCCATGCCTATTTGTTTGCGCACACTCTCTTTATTCCCGTAAAAAGTAAATGTATCCGGGAAAGTTTGCAAGCGCGCACGTTCCCTGTTAGTAAGCGCTCTTGGCTCAGACCAATGATAAATGTGGGTGCCTCCACCTCCACTTCCCGTAACCGTGTATGCTGGTTTGGTTGGATCTAATCGCTTATAGATTTGACTTATTCTTGCTCCCAAAACATTAAGTTGCAAATTTTCCGGCAAATCAGCGGTAAAAGCGTTTTCCCCCGGCTGAATATAACGCAACCTTTCGACAACTGCAGCTGATTGACGTGTTAATTCGTTGTTTGTTGCATCTGCCGGAATCGGCGGGTCTTCAATAGCCTCCTTACAGGTTTTAAGTTTGTAATTCGCAGGGGAAGGAATTTTGAACTCAACGTTTAGATCATTTCGAATTCCAACGATGATGATTCTATGCCTTGCTTGTGGGATGCCGTAATCTTCAAATTGATATAAATGAGGATACAGATTATACCCTGCGGCCTGCATTTCACCCAGTATTTTAGAAAATGCACGGCCTTCGTTTGCGTTTCTTAAACCGCCCACATTTTCTGCTAAAAACCATTTGGGCTGAAAGCGAATTAATGCTTGTACGCCGTATGAATACAGCGGGCCATAATTGCCTTCCATACCCTTTTGTTCTCCGACAACACTGTAATCATTGCACGGAAAGCCGAAAGCCAAGGCATCAATAGGAGACAATTTGGAATAATCTAACTGCCTTACATCTCCCTCGATAACACTGCTCCTATTATCCGGGCAAATATTATTCCTATATGTTTCACATGTGTCGTGATCATAATCGTTTGCCCATTCGTGGACAATCCGAATATCTTTGTTTTCTATTGTGGCATTTGTTGCTCCCCATGCGATCCCACCAGGGCCGCAGAACAATTCTCCTAACCTAAAAATCATTGCTTTTTCCCTTCAATCCAACTATATAATCAATCTCTTTCTGTATGTGATCAACATCTTCTTTAGATAATCTTTGAGTGTTTTTGAAAACGCCATGTTCTTCTTTTAAGTAGCCAGCCTGTAATAGTATTGACTCAAAATCTATACCATAAAATTCAGTCAGTTTGTATATTTCATCAATTGAAAGTGCTTTAATGTTGCCCTCCTCGAATCGATGTAGGCGGCTATCAGATATTCCGGTTTTATCATATACGTTTTTAAAACTATGCTTTGTTTCGATCCTAACGCTTTTTAGAACATCACAAATCAAGTAATCACCCCCAAATGTCATTATAACACATTTGCTGCGAAAATGCAATACATTGCTGCGATTTTATAACCCAATTCTATTGATTTTTTCAAAGAGGAATGGTATAATTACTGAGTATTCTACCGCTCTGATTTGTAATAAAAAAATGAAATGAGACTATTGTTATGACCAAATACACATTTTCAACTCAATCAGGAAAAGCATACTATTGCAATTCCATTCCCGCTTTTATAAAAGACAACTCTTCTTCGATCATCGGTCAGCTTGTGCGGCACTCTTTCGAGATCAACAAGGATCAGTCTGACGCATGGGAAAACCAGATCAATGAATTACAGATCAGGCTTGAAAAGTGCGGTGTTGAAGGGGACATCATTTTTGAATATGACATAGTGCGTCTCGGGAAAAGAATTGACGTTATTATGCTTATTCGACACATGGTTTTCTCTATGGAGTTCAAGAACGGAAAAGATATCTTTACCGCTCAAGATGCGCAGCAGGCTGAAGACTATGCAATCGATATTAAGAACTTCCATAA
>JAEEGL014456150.1_pt1 | contig 10300 bp, 7 predicted proteins | sample 9134231 | NCBI WGS metagenome assembly JAEEGL01 (sample SAMN16246548, study PRJNA631951) | gut metagenome | biome: gut microbiome; feature: rumen; material: fiber-attached | host: Bos | place: Iran: Karaj | collected 2018-10
ACAGGAACCTGCGAGGCCATCGCAGAGAAGATCGCCTCGAAACTGGGCTGCGAGGCCCTGAATGTACAGGACCTGACAGCCGACATCGTGGCCGCCAACCAGAACTTGATCCTCGGCACCTCGACATGGGGCGCAGGAGAATTGCAGGACGACTGGTACGACGGTCTGAAGACACTCCAAGGTGCCGACCTCAGTGGTAAGACCATCGCCCTCTTCGGCTGCGGCGACTGCTCAACCTACAGCGACACCTTCGTTGGCGGCATGGGCGAACTCTACAACGGAATTAGGGATAGCGGTGCCAAGTTCATCGGCAGCGTAGATACCGACGGCTACACCTTCGATGACTCGGAGGCCGTGATTGACGGCAAGTTTATCGGTCTGCCCCTTGATGACATCAACGAGGACGACAAGACCGACACCCGCATCGAGGCCTGGCTTACCGCCATCACTCCAAGCCTTTAATCACAGGTATAAAAATCATAAATCAGTATTTGTTTAGTTTAGTTAGAGGTGGTTGGCTGAGATGGTCAGCCACCTTTTTTATTCATCGTATGAAGCCATCGAATGCCACCATCATCGGCACCCGATGACGATGACATGGCTTATCGGACTGCTAATCTGTCTAATAGTGTCTGGCAACCTTCTAATACGTCGCGCCAAGTAGCCTCAAAGTTGCCTGTGTACCAAGGATCTGCCACGTCGCCAGGTCGTCTGGTGAAGTCCATCAGCATCACGATTTTCCCTTCCGGATCGCCGCCGCAGATGTTCCGCATGTTACGGATGTTCCACGAGTCCATGCCAATCAGCAGGTCGTAGCGGTCGTAGTCCGAGCGCGTCATCTGCCGTGCCGTCTTTCCTGTACAACCGATGCCGTGCTCCGCCAGTTTCCGTCGGGCAGGGGGATAGACGCTGTTGCCTATCTCCTCCGTCGAGGTAGCCGCCGACTCAATGTAAAACTCATCTTGGCGTCCTGCTTTCCTGACGAGATCTTTCATCACGAACTCTGCCATCGGGCTTCGGCAGATGTTCCCGTGGCACACGAATAGTATTCTATGTTTAGTGTTATTGTCCATTCACTGCGCAAAGGTACGAATAAGCGAGCGAAATACCAAATAAAATGGATATTATTTACACTCACTCATTCTTCACGAATGACATCATAATTGTATATAAATAATTAATAGTGTGTGACTTACCTATATGATGTCAATTTGATTGACATCATAATGAGTTCATAAATTGAGGCGATGATGCTAAATTTTTCCTTGAAAGTCTTGCAAATCGCCTCAAAATGTTGTAACTTTGCAGTGTGATTAAAATCATAAACCAACAAGGATATGAAAATAACACTTATCAATTCAGAGAAAAACGAAAAGAGGTACACGCGTGAGGAACTTGAAGCGTTCGTGGCGCAGTTGAAAGACGGAACCTTCCGTCAGCAGTATGCACGCGACTATACCAAGGAAGTGTGCTTCGCGGCAGAATGGATGAAACAGGGTGGCGAACTGAAGGCCAAGAGCCTCAACAGTCTGGTCCTGCTATCGTTGGAGAACCTGCGCGATTTGGCAACCGCCGAAGAATACAAGCGACAGGCAGTCCAGCAGCCCTATACCCTACTCTGCTTCCTCGGTCACGATGGCCATTCGCTCCACATCGTCTGTCCCTACACCGTATCCGTCAGTATACCGACGGATACGGTCCAGCTTAACGCCTTCCGCAAACTGCACTACATCTACTCCTCGCAACTGGGTACGCCATTGGCAGAGCAGGAGCCGACGTTCGGAACCGCCTGCAAGGTCAGCTACGATCCGAAGCCGTTTTATAACCCTTCGGCTATCGCCATCACCGTCTCTTCCGAGCCAGAAGACACCCCCGAGTTCCGAAGCATGCAGGAGGACATCAGCGACTACAACTATCCCGAGGAGATTCCTGGTCTGACCGTCCATGATAGTCGCCTGCGCCGTTTTCACGATTGTCTCGATGCGGCCATCGAAAAGCATCATGACATCCGCGACGATGAGGAGTACGCCACTGCCGTGCTCGAGCAGTTGGCCGACGGCTGTCGTCAGATGGGCCTGCCCCAGGCCTGGTGCGCCCGCATCGCTGCCTTCTTCCCGCTATTCGCCGACAGCCTCGGCCGCGACACCATCGAGTCTGTCTTCAAGAGCGCCTATCTCCGTGAGACCCTGAAGACCATTCCGATGAAGTTCACCCGTCCTTCTGCCCTACTCGCCTTCAAGACCGAGGCCTATATGAAGGAGCACTACACCCTGCGCCTCAATGTGATGACAGGCACACCCGAGTATCGCATGAACGCCGTGGGTTATGGTTTCCAGCCGTTGGATCAGGCCGCCCGTAACACCATGGCTATCAAGGCCCTGAAGGCTGGTGTCGACTCCTGGGACAAAGACCTGAGCCGCTATATCGACTCAAATCTGATTCCTAAGTATTATCCGATGGAAGACTACATCAAGCACCTGCCCCGTTGGAACGGCAAACATGACTATGTAGGTGAGCTGGCCCGCAGGGTAAAGACTGATAATCCGCATTGGGAAAGTGACTTCCATACCTGGATGCTCTCGATGGTAGCCCAGTGGCTCGGCAAGGACCGTCAGCACGGCAATGCCATCGTCCCCCTGCTTATCGGTCCGCAGGGCTCTGGTAAGACCACCTTCTGCCGCCGTCTGCTGCCGGAGTATCTGCAGATCTATTTCAACGACCGACTGTCGATGAAGAACGACAACGACATCTTCCTCGCCATGTCGGGTTATGCGCTCATCAACATCGACGAGTTCGACGCTATGTCGAAGTCGCAGCAGCCCATCCTGAAGTATCTCATCTCGAAGCACGACATCAAGTTTCGTCCGCCGTATGGCAGGACGATGGAAGAACGCCAGCGCTTCGCTTCGTTCATCGCCACCACCAACAACCGCCGTCCGCTGATGGATCCCACTGGCTCGCGCCGTTTCATTTGCGTCTATGCCAAAGATATTGACAACACCGGCCTCATCAACTACGACCAGCTCTATGCCCAGCTCTACGCTGAGCTGCAGCAGGGGCGCCGCTACTGGTTTGAGGACGAGGAGAACGCCCGCATCATGCAGCAGAACGAGCCGTTCCAGCAGGTGAATAGTTACGAGCAGATGGTTGAGCAGGTTTACATGGCTCCTGAGGACACGCCCGATAATGCTCCGTTCATGTTTGTGAAGGATATCATGCAGCGGCTCTCACAGCTCTTCCCAACCTTCTCAATAGGGAAATATACGGACAGAGAAATCGGAAAGAGGCTACTTGCTATGGGTTATCACTATAAGCGACAGACCAAAGGATCATCCTACCAGATAAAAGAGAAGCCCTCTTAAAAAGTAAAACAACTTGTTTTACCTTCGTCCAGATAGTCTTTAAACACTGAAAAGATGCTTCTTTCGAAAGTAAAACAACTTGTTTTACTGTTAATGATGACGTATGATGTCAAGCAAGATGACATCATAGCACCTAATAAACTGGTTTTCAATAGATTAAATCATATAATGATGTCAAACTAAAAAATAGTATAAAATTATGTCAGTACATATTAAGCTTGTCAAGAACAATATCAAGAGCAGTAGCTCTTATGGGAAATATTTTGCTAAGTCAGTTGGTCAGGGCGAGGTAACGCTCGATGAGATAGCCGCTGAGGCTTGTCGCAACAGCGGTTTCTCAGAGGGTGCCGTTGTAGGTGTAGTCACCGAACTACAGGATATCCTGAAACAGAGACTGTCCGAAGGCCAGACGGTGATCCTGCCTGGTATCGGCCGTTTCAGTCTGCGCGTGGAAAGCATCGGTGTCGATGATCCGAAAGAGTTTAACATCCGCCGTCACATCACCCGCATCGTATGCGGCTTCCTCCCCGCAGGCCGCCGCATTCAGGGCCGCCACATCCTCTACGATGTCTGCGAGGGTGTCAAAGTCATCTGGCAGAAAGGCTTCAAGCCGTAATTCTGCTCCTTGATGGCGTCCTTTATCTCTACCATTTATATAATTGGTAGAAGAAAACACATAAATGTTTGGTTATTACAGAAATAATAACTATCTTTGCCCCTGAATATAAATAGTATTACGCTTTACGAGACGGAGTGTTTCTGGCGCAGCCCGTTACCGATGTGCTGGTGCTGTCGGTAACAGTTTATATGATATACAAATTATTCAAGAATATGAATTGTCGTAAAGTATTGATTGTAGCTGGCGCATTACTGTGCAGCACGGCTGGCGCTCAAGACCAGCGTTTTGAGAACCCACCACAAGAGGCTCGTCCATATGTTTGGTGGCATTGGATTAATGGTAATACATCCAAAGACGGCATCCAGAAAGATCTGGAGTGGATGAACCGCATCGGCATTGCCGGTTTTCACCAGTTTGACGCTGGCGGTACGATGATGCAGGGTCTGCCGCCCGTGGTACCACAGACACCGTATCTGAGTGATGCTTGGAAGGATAATTTCGCCTACGCCATCCATCTGGCCGATTCGTTGGGCATGGAGGTGGGCATTGCCTCTGCTCCTGGCTGGAGCAGCACCGGCGGCCCTTGGGTAGAGCCCGCTGATGCGATGAAGAAACTCACCTGGCGCACGTTAGAGGTAAAAGGTAACGGTAAGAGCCAGACACTGACGCTACCCGAGCCGTACAAGACCATCGGCCGTTTCCAGAATGTGAGTGCCGGCATCTATGCGCCTGTGTTTGAAAAGATGCCCCAGTGGTATCAGGACATTGCCGTGGTAGCCGTACGTGTGCCAGAGGCAGAAAAGAGCATGCAGGAACTCGGTGCTACGATTACTACCAGCGGTGGAGACTTCACCGTGGAGCAACTTACCAACGGCGACATCAATGACGGCCATGAACTGGCCATTAACAAAGAAGGTACCCACGCTTGGATTCAGTACAACTTCCCCGAGGCTGTGACTATCCGATCCTTCACCTTAGTGGGCGGACAGGTGCAGGGGCAGTTTGATCCCGATCGTACCTACGACAATACGCTCTTGTGCAGTCAGGACGGCAAGACCTGGACGGAAGTGATCCGTGTGCCTTCTTCCAATTTAGCACAGATCACGGTGGACATCCCCGAAACCACCGCCAAGCATTTCCGTCTGACGGTGATCAACCCGCAGCCGGATTATAGTCTGATCTACTACGGCGCACAGGTAGTGATACCCACTGGCACCCTCATCCACGAGTGGAAACTGAATACAGTGTATAAGGTGAACCATGCCGAGGAGAAGGCAGGCTTCGCCTCACCAGGAGACCTGCTGGCACTCCCCTCCCCGACCACAGACGCCCCGGTGCAGGAGACCATCGACCTGACCGACAAGGTGAAGGACGGTGTCCTGACGTGGAAAGCGCCCGCCGGCAAGTGGCGCATCTACCGCTTCGGTGCTTCTCTCACGGGTAAGCAGAATCATCCCGCTCCGCCAGAAGCCACAGGCTTAGAGGTGGACAAACTGGATGCGGATGCTTGGAACCGCTACTTCCATACCTATTTGGATATGTACAAGGATGCTGCCAATGGTCTGTTGGGCGAGCGTGGCATCCAATATCTGATGATTGACAGTTACGAGGCCGAACACATGACGTGGACACCCAACATGGAACAGGCTTTCAAGTCAGCGAGAGGCTATGACCTAAGATTGTGGCTGCCTGCCCTTACCGGTGAGATCATCGGTTCTTCCAAGGCCACCGAGGACTTCCTCTTCGACTGGCGGGAAACCATCGGTGAACTCTTTGCCGCCAACTACGACCGTGTGAACGACATCCTCCGCGAATACGGGATGAAGGGCCGCTACACGGAAAGTCATGAGAACGCCCGCACCTTCGTGGGTGACGGTATGGATCCCAAGCGCACAGCCACCGTACCGATGGCTGCCATCTGGACCGTGGGTGCAGCAGAAAGCGTTGCTTATCAGGCCGACATCCGCGAGTCGGCATCAACGGCCCATATCTATGGACAGAACATCGTGGCGGGTGAGAGCTTCACCACCAACGGCATGCTGGGTGGTGCCTACACCTGGTATCCCGGCAATCTGAAGGAAGTGGCCGACGTGGCCCTGATGAGCGGTCTCAACCGTTTCTTTATCCATGAGAGTACTCACCAACCCTCCGATGATCTTCGGCCAGGCTTAGGCCTCCTGATCTTCGGCCAGTGGTTCAGTCGCCACGAGACATGGGCGGAATACGCCAAATACTGGCTCGATTACTTGGCCCGTAGCAGCTATTATCTGCAGGCCGGCCGCAATGTGGCTGATGTGCTCTGGTTCTATGGCGAGGACACCAACATTGCCTCAGCATACGGCAAAGCCCTACCCGATGTGCCTTACAGCTATAACTATGATTTCTGCAGCCCGCATGCGTTATTGAACTGTATCGAGGCTCAGGACTATAAAGTCATTGCTCTGGGTGAACACACGCAGAACATGAGTATAGAAGTGCTCAGGAAACTGCATCAGCTGGTATCAGAGGGTGTCTTCCTCATCGGAAAGGAGCCTGTGAGTATGACAGGCCGCAATGATCATGCCAAGGAGTTTGAACATCTGAAAGCCGACATCTGGCACGCCAACCGTACCAATGTCTGGAATGGCAGTGTGGCCGATGGACTCAAGCATTTTAATGTGACTCCCGACTTCCAGAGCTCCATCCCTGGCATACGCTTTGTACACCGCGTGGACGGTGAACGGAATATCTACTGGGTGCGTAACTTCAGTGGCCAGGAAGTAGATACAGATATCATGCTCCGCGATGCCAAAGGCACCCTCACCGTGATGAATCCCGTCAATGGCAAGCCCGTTTATGATGCGCTTAAGAATGGCAAGTTGCACTTAGGAGCCGATGATGCCCTCTTTGTAGTGGCCGATCCAAACACCACTCCCGTAGCGGGACCCGCGCCTCTGAAGTCGGCTGGCAATCTATCTCTCGACGGTCCTTGGACAGTTTCCTTCGAAGGTCAGGATGCGCCAGAAGGCACCCGTACATGGCAGACGCTCTCCTCCCTCACGGAATCCGACGAGCCTGACGTGAAGTATTTCTCCGGCACCGCCACCTATCAGAACACTTTTACCCTGTCCAAAAAGAATCTGCCCGCAGGTTTGTCTATCGACTTGGGCGAAGTAGGTCAGATGGCCGATGTCTTCATCAACGGTGAGCACGTGGACTTCCTATGGAAAGCCCCGTATAAGGTGAACTTCGTGGGGTATTTGAAACCCGGTAAGAATACCATCGAAGTGAAGGTAGTGAATACTTGGGTGAACCGTCTGATTGGCGATGGTCAGCCTGACGTGGAGGGTCACAGCTTCACACCCGTAGCCTTCTATGGGGTTAAAAGCCTTACGCAGAATATGGGGCCAGTCATTCCCTCCGGTCTGATGGGGCCTGTTCGCTTAGAATTACTCCGGTATCCCTCCAGATAAGGAAATGGAGAATACCTATATCTGATTAACCACATATTATAGGTTATTTGAGTGCGCAATACTTAAAACACTACGTTTTAGGTATTGCACACTTTATTTATTTGCCGTACCTTTGCGCCTTGAAAACAAGTCACGATTATGGCAAATATTTTAAAATCATTTTTCAGTCAGTGCGCACGGCCGACGGGTTCTCTCGGACGTGTCATGCTGAGTTTTATGAATTATACGCATGCCCCGCTGACGAACTGGGGCCTGAAACTTGTAGATGTCCAAGACGATTGGACGATGCTTGATGTGGGCTGTGGTGGAGGTTCGCCGGAGGATCTGAAAAAGCTGCTCGACGAAGCAGGTTTTACCCAGACGAAAATCCACCGTAAGAAACCAACGTATGCCACGATTATTGGCGTAAAGGCATAAAAATTGTTTCTTTGCAACTGGGTTGCGAAATATTCTTCGTTATATATAGATAAGTAACAGGGAACCCCATTGCTGGGATTCCCTGTTGTCCTCTCAGGGAGAGGCATATAGAGAGTGAATGGAACAACCTACTTGCGACCAGAGAAGTGACCAGACCTTCTGTTGTTACCAGAGGGATTGTGAGCTACGTTACGATCCTTATGGTTGTCAGAGGGACGATGTGCTCCGTTGCGATCCTTATGGTTACCAGAAGGATTGTGTGCTCCGTTGCGATCCTTGTGGTCACGAGCAGCAGGGCTGCTGTGAGGAGAATTGTTCATTCGCTTGTCAGCATAGTGATGAGCAGGCTTGCGATTGTTACCACCCTTATAGCTCTTGTAAGCCTTCGGATGTGGCTTGAGGAATCTTGCCCTGTCATAGTGATGGTAGACTGCGAATGTCCAAGTCCCGTTATGCCAAGTCATCGGACGATAGAAGTAGCTCAGCTCCATGTACTTGTCAAACTGCCAGGCAGTCAGCACAAGACGAAGGTCTGCGTTACGACGGTTCCACCAAGGTCCGTAGACATCAGCAGGGCTGTCAACACTCATCAGATAATCCAGATTGATCTCATAAACTGCATCAAACTGGGCTTCGTTCAGATTCAGTTCGTATGCCATCTTATCGGAAAGGAACAGTGCTTCGTTCTTTGCCTTTGTATAGCTCATTGCATTGGCCGAGATAGTCATGACCATCATCACTGCCATCATCATCATCTTCTTCATAATCTAATCTCCTATTCTTTAAAGGGTTCAACAATTTGTTTCTTGTTCTCGGTGCAAAGATCGGTATTTTTAAGACGCTAACAAAAGGATTATCCCTAAAACGGCATACGTAAAACCCTAAAGTTGATAGGGAAATATCCCTCCGAGTAAACCGTCCCATTCAGAATGAATATTTACCCATTGGTACGTTAATCTTCCCAAAATATTTCTATTTTACGATTTTTTTCGTATCTTTGTAGCCAAATTGCGAAATTATAGATTGACTGACCAGAGATTAGGCACGGAACCCATCCGCAGGCTGTTCGTATCGATGACGATGCCAGTGGTGTTGCAGCAACTACTCATGTTGCTCAACAATGTTGTGGACCGTATCTGGATAGCCCATATCCCCGAAGTGGGACAGCTGGCTTTCACAGCATCCGGGGTTTATGAACCTATTCTGTATATAATGATTGCGCTGGCCGCACTGACTGATATGGGCATCTCTCCACATGTTGGTTTGTTACTGGGTCAGGGCCATCACGACAGAGCTGAACGCACACTTGGCAGTATGCTGGCGTTCAGCCTGCTGTTAGCCATGCTCACTTTGTTGCTGGTCGAAGTATTTTGCCCCGAACTGATACGTATTTTTGGCGGTAGTCCACAGACAGCTGCCATGGCCGAGTGCTACCTACGCATCGCCACACCAGGCAATGCGCTTTGCATCGTGTCGGGTATGCTGACATCCTTTCTACTCGTTCAGGGATATTCCACCGAAGCTGCCCTTGTGATGGCCTCTGGCATCATACTTAACATGGTGCTCGACCCCATCTTTATCTTCCTCTTTGGTTGGGGCATCGCCGGTGCAGCATGGGCCACCACCATGGCCGAGATGACTTCTCTTATCATGGCCGTCGTGATGCTTGGTCGTGTCGGTAACCTGCATCCTCGGATGAACCTTCTGTGTCTGGAGTGGCGATATATAGCCCCTTGTCTGGCTCTGGGCGCAACACCTATGGTGGTGCTGCTGGCTCAGGTGGTGCAGATGGGCGTTTACAACCGGACACTCTACCACCTGGCAGGCGATTGGGGTGTCGGCACGATAGCACTCGTCATGATGCTTCACGACTTCTTTTACTTTCCTGTCTATGGCATGGCTTACGGTGCCGAACCCATAACGAGTTTCAATCTGGGTGCTGGAAAATGGCAGCGGGTACGGACCAATGTCAGGCTGTTGCTGGCAGCTACATTCGTCTGGTCGGTGTTGGTATGGTTGGTGATGTTGTTTCTGACCGAGCCAGTGGTACGTCTGGTCTTAGGCGATGGTCCGATGGTGGACTACGCCGTACCGATGGTACGCCTCTCGTTCATGGTGTTCTTCGTGGCTACGTTGCAGTTTGCCTGCCAGTATACGTTGCAGGCCATGAATCGGCCCGTCCTCACGTTCTGGCTTGCCATCACTTGCACATTGCTTCTGCTCGTGCCTCTCGTTTGGCTCTTGCCTCGCCTCCTGACGAATCATGCCGATATGGGTGTATTCCTGGCGCAGCCTGTGACCGACGTTGTGGTTGGAACAGTAACAGTCATCATCCTATTAAAATTACTTCAGAATTACAAGAACATTCAAAATAATAAAGTATGAAAAGTTTTTCACGATACGTTTTATGGAACTTTCTGATGCTTTTGTGCATACAGACACTGTTGACC
>JAEEGL014663450.1_pt1 | contig 10300 bp, 7 predicted proteins | sample 9134231 | NCBI WGS metagenome assembly JAEEGL01 (sample SAMN16246548, study PRJNA631951) | gut metagenome | biome: gut microbiome; feature: rumen; material: fiber-attached | host: Bos | place: Iran: Karaj | collected 2018-10
TAAATATGTCTTCTTGGACAGGCGAGGAAGTAAAGCTTCCATTCGATGACAAGGAGTACGCAAAACTACTAAAAGAAAAAATTAATGAAGAAAAACAAGACAAGTAATTGGAGGATTTATGGTTAAGATTTCAGGATTTTACGATGAAGCAAGTTCAGATTTAAGAACACAATGTGAATTAATTAAGTCATTCGGCGAGAGCTATCTTTGCCCAAGAGTTGTAAACGGTAGAAACATTTCTACATACACAGCAGAAGAATTCGAAAAGGAGATTAAGCCAGTTCTAGATGAATACGGCATTAAGTTCTCATCAATCGGTTCACCTATCGGTAAAGTTGGTCTATATGACGAAGAAGGCTACCAAGCTCAATTAAAGAAGTTAGAAGAGCTTGTTAAGATCGCTCAAATTATGGGATGTAAATATATCAGAATGTTCTCATTTATCGTAGACCCAAAAGGTAACTATGATGAATATTTCCCAATCGTTATTAAGAAGTTAAGAGGATTCCTAGAAAAGGTTAAGGGAACAGATGTAATTCTTCTTCATGAAAATGAAAAGAAGATTTATGCAGATACTCCAGAAAGAGTTCTAAAGATTTACAACGAGATTAACGATCCTCAATTCCAATTAGCATTTGATGCTTCTAATTTCATTCAATGTAATGTAAATGCTCCAGAAGCTTATGAAATGTTAAAAGATAAAGTTGTTTATTATCATATTAAAGACTGCTCACCAGAAAAGGTTGAAGTTCCAATCGGTTTAGGTGAAGGCGGATATGAAAATATGATTCACGATTTAATCGTAAATAGAAAGTATGATGGATTTATGACACTTGAACCACACACAGGTAAGTATGCTGAAGCTAAGATTATCTTCAACTGCTTCTTCTGGTTAACATGGATGGTTAAGATTGTTAGATACTGGCATAGAGTATTTAGAAGAATCGACAAGCAAATGAATATTGGTAAGTGGCAAAAGGTTGATAGACCAACTATTGTTACATGGCAATATCAAGGTTTAAAGAAATTATTAGACAAGGCATACGCTGAAGTTAAATAGGAATAAATAAAAGGAGTAATTATGGATAAGGTAAGATATGGTATTATTGGTGTCGGCGCACAAGGACACAAATACGCAGAGTTCGTTTATGATGGCTTAGATAAGAATGCTGTATTGACAGCTATTTGTGATGAAAAAGAAGATAGACGTCAATGGGCAGAAGGAAGACTAAAGGGTGTTAAGATTTTCGCTGACTATAAAGAAATGTTCAAGAGTGGACTTATCGATGTAGTTTTGGTTGAAACACCTCACTATTATCACCCACAAATTGTTAAGGATGCATTAGATGCAGGTCTTCACGTAATGAGTGATAAACCAGCTGGTGTATTTACTAAGGCTGTTAGAGAAACTGCTGAATATGCAAAAACAAAGCCAAATCAAATTTGCGCTTTACTTCTAAACCAAAGAACAAATAAGGTTTATAGAAAAGCTAAAGAGATTATTGAATCAGGCGAACTTGGCAATCTAAAGAGAATCGTTTGGATTATCACAAACTGGTATAGACCACAAGCTTACTATGATCAAGGTGGCTGGAGAGGCACTTGGGGCGGTGAAGGCGGCGGCGTCCTAATCAACCAAGACCCACACCAATTAGATTTATTCACATGGCTTGCTGGCGAAAAGATTACAAAGGTTTGGGCTACAGCTAAAACAGTTGGTAGAAAGATCAATGTAGAAAACGATGTTACAGCTTGTTGTGAATTTGCAAATGGTGCCACTGGTGTATTCATTACATCTACACATGATGCTCCTGGTACAAATAGATTAGAAATCACTGGTGACGGTGGTAAGATTGTTATTTCTGGTCCAAACGATTGGATGATGAAGATGGAATATACAAAGCTTGACGTTAAAGAACCAGAATTCTCTGCAACAAACAAAGTATTCATGGGTAAGCCAAAGACTAAGACATATACTTGTAAATATTCTTATTTCGAAATCTTTGAGAAGCTAATTAAGAATAGAGGTATGCAACACCCAGATGTTATTAGAAACCTATCTAACGTTATCTTGGGTAATGAAAAGAAGTTAATTGGTACATATGAAGAAGGATTAAATGGATTAACATTCTCTAATGCTATCCACTTATCTTCATGGTTAGGTAAGGAAGTTACATTACCAATCGATGAAGACTTATTCATCAAAGAATTAGAAAAGAGAAAAGAAGAAGAAAAGAAGTCTTCTAAGAAATAAAAGGATTATTTATGAGTGTAAGTTACAAAGATGGAAAAATTATTGTAGATGACGCTTATCATGCTGACGTTTGCTACGATGTTGCAAACAATTTAATCACAGCTCAATTTAACGGAAAAGGCGGCATTCCAAAGTATGCTGTTATGAACAAGTTTTCTGTATTTTCAGCTTTCTATAATTTGATAAGTGTTAATGGCGTAGCTTTTGACTGGAATGCTCAAAAGCACGTAGAGATGGTTGGTAAAAAGCAAGTTATTACTTTCTCAGCTAAAGACTTTGATATGGAAGTATTGCAATTCTTAGATCAAAAGAATAACTGCATCTATGTTCAAAACAAAGTTACAGCAAAGAAGGATATGGATTTCAGAGTTGTTAACAACTTTGGTATTAACTATAGTTCTTATGTAGAACAATTACTTGCAAACAGATTATCAGCAAAGACTATTGCTACATTACTTGGTGGATTTGTTAGATCTAAGAAGAATGGTTTAACAATCAACGAAGATGGAACAGGTTATATTAGAGGCGATGTACTAGGTGACTTCTATCTAGATATTGCTATTTCAACTGAACCAAAGGCATTAGAAGCAGAAAGAGGATTTGTTAACCAATTTGGTTACGGCTCTAAAATCGCTAAGGGTGAGACAAAGACATATAGATATGTAATATCTGCCGGAACAAGAACAGATTTTACTTATTGCGACGTAAATGCAGCTCTAAAGAACTTTGATAAAGCTCTAAAGGATACAGATTTATATATTGAATCATTAGAGTGCCCAGTTGAGTTAAAAGATGATTTCTTAAAGTCTTACTATAAATCATTATTAAATACATCATTATCTAACTATAAGGAACTTGGTAAGTTCAAGGGATTCTTAGCAGGTATTGTATATCAATTCCCAGCAAGAACATATTATAGAGATGCTTATTGGACAGTTCTAAGCGTATTGCCAGTAAGACCAGATTTAGTTAGAAATGAAATTATTACATTAGCAAATGGTATCAATTCAAAGGGTGAATGTCCATCAGCAGTTAAGTTCAATTTCAAGAACTACTGGGGCAACCACTATGATTCACCTTCATTCTTTGTAATGATGTTATACGATTACATTGCTCATACAAATGATAAGACAATCTTAGGTGAAGCTGTTTCTGCTGGTACAGTTCTAGATAGCGCAAGATTAGTTCTAGATAGACTATATCAAGAAGTAGAAGAATCTACAGGCTTATTATTAAAGGGCGGCGAATACAATAGAAGAGACTGGTGCGATAACGTATTTAGATCTACATATTGCACATACGATGAAGTATTGTATGCAAGAGCTCTATACTGCATGAGTGAAATCTATGCATTATCTGATGCAGAACTTTCTAAGAAATATTTAGATATGCACAATAAAGTAACAAAGAGTATTAATGATTTGTTATGGGATGAAGAAAAGGGCTGGTATATTAACTACAAGTCAGAAAACTTCACAGAAGATAACTTATCTATCGATACGGTTGTTGCCGCATTATTTGGCATTGCTCCAAAAGATAGAGCTGAAAGAATGCTTCAAAATATGGAGAAGTGGTTAGAGAGTAAGAATAATAAAGAACAAGTAGCTGGAGACTTCGGAACATTGTCTGTATATCCATTCTACAAGAATATACAAGATATCGTTCAAAAGTCATCACTTCCATACTATTATCATAATGGTGGTGATTGGCCATACTTGTCATCTATTTATGCTTATGCTAAATTAATGTATGGCATGGATTACATGTATCCACTAACAAGATGGTTTACATATAATATTGAAAAGGGCAATTATACTCCTATTGAGTTCTTTAGCCCATTGCAAAAAGATGGATCATTACTACAAGCTTGGTCTTCAACAGGTGCGTTTGTATTGAGCTATCCAAAAGGTGATTTCTTTAAGAAGAAAATTGATAAATTAGATAAATAAAACTGGAGGGTTTAATTGTGAGTGACGAAGCTACTATGAACAACGATGTTGTTGTTGATGCTGAGCAAGTAGCAGAAAATCCAGGTACTAATGCTAATGGACTAACTGAGCAAGAACAAGCTTTATTAGGAAAGAAGTATTTAAAACCTAGAGATTACTGGCTATTCAGTTTGGCAAGATTTGCATCAAGCGCAGTTACTGGTTTGGTACAAGGTTATTTGCTTTATTTCTACACATCATGCGTAGGAATTAACGCAAGTGCGGTTGGTTTGATGTTCTTAATCACAAAAATCTTCGATGGATTAAATGACCCAATCATGGGTGCTATCGTAGATAAAACTAGAACAAGATGGGGTAAGATGAGACCTTACTTGTTCTTCGGAGCTATTCCTTGGGGAATCGTAACTATAGCGATGTTCTTGCCACAAGTTTATGCTGGTATGAACATGTCTGGAAAGATCATATATATGTACGTAACATATATTGCTTATGGTTTGTTGGGAACAATCATTGGTGTGCCTCTAGATGGTATTCCAGCTGTTGCATCTCCAAACACAGACGAAAGAGCTAAGATTATTTCTATTTCACGTATCCTAGGAAGTATCGGTGAACAATCTGCTTTAGTTCTTCTAACAGCATTCTTATTATTCACACATGATGATTATTCAAGCTCATACATGTGGATGGGTATCGTAATTGGTTTACTAGGCCCAGTATTCATGCTATTAGGTGCTATGACAATTAAAGAAAGATTGGAACCAACAAAGGAAACACCTAGCGTTTGGGAAGGATTTAAATATTTATTTAAGAATAAACAATTTATGTTGTTGATTCTATCTAACTTATTAACATTCTTCAGAAACTTAGTTTCAGCTATGATTCTATACGTAGTATCTTACGTAATCGGTAAGGGATCTTTACAAATTGTATTCTCAATCCCAGGTGCCGTTGCGTCAATGCTCGGTATGATGATAGCGCCAAAGATGCGTAAGATGATGGATTCAAAGAAGCTATTTATCGTAGCTACAATATGGCACTCAGTTGCTCTAGCAGTAATCTTCTTTATTGCTCTCGCTGTTGGTGTAGATAACTTAAGAGAAACATGGGGCTGGGTATTACTTGCAGGATTAATGTTCATTGCGATGATTCCAGTTGGTATCTTAAACGTTATTCCTCACTTAATGGCTACAGATACATTGGATTACTGGGAAGACAAGACTGGTGATAGATGTGAAGGTATTACATTCTCATTAATGAGCTTAAGAAGTAAGATTTCTTCAGGCTTTAAAGATTATGTATTAAGCTTCTTGCTTGTATACTTCATGTTCGCTCAACCAATGGGCTATATCGAAGGCCATAAGCCATTACAAACACAATTTACAAAGACTGGTTTAATTATGATTTACACAATTGTACCAGCGGTTACAAACCTTGTATCTATTATCCCAATCTTATTCTATAAGTTGAGTGGTAAGAAGATGGCAGAGATTCAATCTAGACTTGAAATCTCTCGTGCTAAGGATGCTGCAAGATTGCATGCTGAAGAGAACGGAGTTTCATTAGGTGATGCTGTAGCAGAAACAGAATCTGCAGGCGTAGCTGTTGTGTCTGAATCTGTTGTAAGTGATGTAACAACACAAAATGAGGCTGAAATCATTGCTGACGCTACAAAGGAAATGGTCAAAGATGAAGAAGTTTTCAACGAAGAAAAGAAGGATTAAGGAGGGCAGGAAAATGAAAAAGAGAATATTACTTATTGTATCTTTAATAGTGTTAGTAGTTTGCACTACAACGATGTTATTTGCTTGCTCTTCTTCAGATAAATTCGATGGAAGCAGCTATGAAAAGATGGAAAAGTTCTATACTGATGCAGCTAAAGATGTAAAGAAGTGCGAAGAAACACTTGATGCTTTAGTAAATACAGTAAAGGCTTCATCTTTCAGCGCTACATTCAGATCTGAAAGAACATACTATAGTACAGCAGATGACAACAAAGCATTCAAAGGCGATGCTGAAAAGGGTGGCTATAACAACAATGATAAAGAAGATGGCACTAAGTGGATGGTAGATGTGGTTGATTATACAATTCTTTATAAGAATGGCGATTATAAGATCACAGCTGCTGTTTATGAGCCAATAGCTTCTGATGATTACAATGCTAAGGCAAAGAGAGACGCAGCTAATACATATACATACATGAAGAAGGGCGAAGAGCCTACTATCCTTCCTCAAGATGAAGCTGAATCAGCTAAGTATTACTGCGTAGACAAAATGTACGATGTTATCTTTGGACAATTCACAGATGATGCATTCCTAGAAGCATACTGCACAAGTGCAACAAAGGGATTTAGATTTGTTACAAACATGATGCAATATCAAATGGTAAGAGCATTCAAGTATACTGCTGATGGGGCTATTGATACAGCAAGCGTAATTAACTATACAGAAAACAAGGATAAGATCCTATTTAATGTATTAGAAGAATCTTATGCTGATAACGCTTTATCTTTCAAATATAACGGCGAAGCAAAGAATATCACAGATGATGATGTTTCTTACTGGGCTGCATATAACGAAGATATTGAATACAATCTATATAAGACAGCTGCTATCTACAACGATAGAGTAACAATGACATATAAGAACAAAACAAAGCAATTGAAGACATATGAATACTTTGGTGAAAGAGTTTTACCATTCTACGCACAAAAGAATGACTTTAAGACTTATAAGGTTCTAAAAGCCGTTGTAGCTGATTACACACACTTCGTAATTGAATTCAAATATGAAGATGTGACAATAGCGTAATCTTGTTCAGAAAGTGTATGTTGGGGCGAGTAAAATCGCCCCAATTTTTTTGTCCAAAAATACAATATTTAATAATGTTAATTAATAATATAGAGAGGCGAAAATTGTGTTCAAAAATATACACAAAATAACAAATTTTATGGACAAAATAGTTATTTTACAAAAATTTTTCATTCAAAGTTGGGCATTTTACAAAGGCATTACATACGCGTGAAACTTGGGTATTTACAAGATATACTCTAAATATATTAATATATTAGCGAAAGCTGGTTAACAGCTCTAAAAATGACAAAAAATGGAGGTTTATTATGAATAAGAAGGTATGGACTATACTACTATCAGTTCTTCTTATCGTTACAATGAGCGTTTGCTTATTTGCTTGCAACGGTACAGCAACTAACACAGACGACGAAGGTTCTTCATCTTTCAAGTACAGAGATGGTCAATCTGGCTCATCAGTAACAAAGTCAGTGCAAGTTAGCACAAATGCATCTTTTGCAGTAACATCTTCAGAAGCTATCAAGGGAAGCGAATTTGAAAAGAACATTAAGTTCGTTAACAGCAAGACAGGCGAAGCAGTTGCTTACAGCCCAGTTGTTGTAGATTCAAAGAACTTCAAGATTAATGCTCCTAAGGCTGGTTATGCTGCTGGATGGTATGAATTAGAATTATTAGATTCTCGTTTATCATTCTCTCAATACGATGGAGCTAAGAAGCTTTCTATCCTAGTTGTTGAAGATTCTGATGTAAACGCAGAAGTTAATTCAAATGTTGTTTATTTATCTGCTGGATCAGCTGCAATCTACGGATTTGCAACTCAAGGTACATTCAACACATTTAAGTTTGATGCAAATATTGCTAACCAAACAATTAAGATGGGCGACACTATCTTAGTTCAAGGTGAAGATGGCAAATATGCTGCATACAACATCTGGGGTGTTGAAGCTACTGCTGATGAAGGAATCTACACAGTTTCTTACACAACACCAGCTTATGATGAAATTTACGACAAGTTCGTTGCTACAAGTTCTGCAACACTAGAAGATGGCACAGTTGCATATGCTAATGCTGCTGAAGCTGTTGAATATGTTACAGAAGCAGTTTCTGCTGTTGGTTTCAATGCTGGACCAGTTAGAGTAGATGCTGATAAGGATGGCGACACTGTTACATTAAAGATCGCAGTTGAAGTTAATGACGTTCTTGGTGAAAAGGATGGCCCTAACTCATTATCTTTAATCTTAACATTCACAATCGCTTCTCAAATCGAAGCTGATACAAACATCAATATCGGTGCTTTAGTTGCTAAGGCAGACAACGATATCTCTATCAAGGCTACATTCACAAATACATTAACATTTGGTGTTGAAGTTAAGGATGGAGTTGCAATCAGCGAAGGTTCTGAATTAGACGCAATCATCACAAAGATTAAGAAGTTAGTTACAAAGGATGAAAACGCTGTTTCTGTTCCAGTATTCAATTGGATTGTTCCAATCGGTAATGGCGTAGCAGATGTTAACTTCCAAGTTAATGCAGTTATGGACTTCTCATTCAGCGGTAAGCTAGGTGTTGAATCTACAGCTACAGCAGGATTTGCTGCAGAAGTTAAGTACAACCCAGCTACAGGTGAAAAGTCAGCTAACGTTTATAAGACAGATGATTTCCAAATCGAATCAGTTAAGATCGACCTAGATGCTAATGCTGCTATCTACTTAGGTATTGAAGCTGCTATCAAGTTTGAATTGCTAGGTGGCGTTCTATCTGTAGGTATCGGTGCTGAAGTAGGTAACTACAACAGAATCTATGGTACAATCGAAACAACAAATCTATTATTAGAAGACAAGTCAGCTTTATATGGCTACTACTTTGAAGGTGGTATCTACTACGATGTTAAGTTCTTATACAGCTTAGCAAACATCAAGAGTGGTGACATCAGCTTCTTAAAGGGCAGACAAGAAAAGCAATTATACGAAGCAGGTTCTCAATACCTTGTTACATACCTAGCTGATAGCTCAATGACAATCAGCACAGTAGGACAAGATCTTGCTATGAACTGCACATATAAGAACATTGTTACAGGCGACAACGTTACAGATCTTGTAAAGATCGTAGATGCTTCAAAGGTTAAGGAAGTTGAAGAACAATCAGCTAACAACTATGTTGAAATCGTTGATGGTAAGATTTACTTAACAGCTGAAGGTTTAGCAAACATCGCTGCAATCTCTAACTACCAAGTTAAGGTTTCTGCTGATGGCGCTACAGCTTACATCACTGTAAATGCTGTTGATACAATCAACGCTCAAGCTGGTGCTCAAATCGACGTTGCTGGATTCACAGGCGCTAAGGTTGTTACAGCTGAATACGCTGATGGAACAGCTATCGATGGATTAACATTCACATCTACAACAGCTAGATTCTCAGCTCCAAATGCTGGTATCGTAGTTGTTAAGGTAAATGGCGTTGTATATGCTATCTACAATGTAGCTTAATAGTTAATAAACCGACACATAAAGGAGTTTGCAAATTGCAGACTCCTTTTTTTTATTCTTTAAACGCGATATAATATATTCAAAGATTTGGGGGTATATGAATTATGGGAAAAGTTTATCATGTTTCAAAAAGAGCTTCTGATGGCAAATGGCAAGTATTCATTCAAGGTAGTGATAAAGTAATTAAATTGTTTGATACTAAAGTTGAAGCAGAAGCATATTGTGAGCAAATGGCTAAAAACCAAGGTGCAACTTTATTGGTTCATAAATCTAAAGGTGCAAGTAAGGGAAAAGCTAGTGCTGCTAAAATCGTAAAAGGTAAAAAATAATATATTTTCCTTTAAAATAATATTTATGATTTAAGGTATTATTACGCGCGTGTTGTAATAATAATTATTATGATATAAAATAGTATCAAGTGAGGGTTTCATATGAAAAAGAACGATATTGAAGAATTTGACGACGAAATCATTGATGATGAAGTAATTGACGATGAAGTTGTCGATGATGATTTTGATGATTTCGAAGAAATAAACGACGAGCCTGTTAAAAAGGCTAAAAAGCCTGCAAAAGATTCAAAGAAGGCACCAGGAAAGAAGAAGATGAAAAAAGGCGCTAAAGTGGCTATTATCTCTTCTAGTGCTGCTGTAGCTGTTATTGCTATTGCTTTGGTAACAATATTTGTGATTCTTCCATTAGCAGGTATTGATTTAATGGGCAAGGGCGGTAAAGGCTCATTAAAGCTTGAATATGATCCAGAATCAACATATGGCTTATTCTTCTATGGGGACAATCATAAGGTA
>JAEEGL015419736.1_pt1 | contig 10300 bp, 7 predicted proteins | sample 9134231 | NCBI WGS metagenome assembly JAEEGL01 (sample SAMN16246548, study PRJNA631951) | gut metagenome | biome: gut microbiome; feature: rumen; material: fiber-attached | host: Bos | place: Iran: Karaj | collected 2018-10
AGCCCAGATCGGAATACAGGTCTTCCCGGTAGGTCCCTTTGGCCACCAGCTTGCCGATCTCCTCCTTGGTGGAGGCGATATCCTGGGAATAGGTCATGCCGAACCACTTGTCGTGGGAGCGGAGCACCTTGACCCGCGCCTTGCCCTTTTCCAGGAGGCCGCCGATATAGATCGGCAGGAGGAACTCGCCCTTGAGCTGATCCGTCCCGGGATCCTTCAGGAAGGCCGTGAAGGCCTCGCCCATCCCGGACAGGAACGCGGGCGTGAGCCCCCAGAGGTTCATGGACACGGTCTCGTCCCCGGTCAGTTCGCCCCGGTCGGACACGATCTTGTCCGTGCCCGCTTCCACCTGGATCTTGCCGGTCTCATGCAGGGTCTTCAGATACCCGTCCTCCGCCTCACAGATGCCGCGGGTCACGGTGCCGTTCTCGCTCAGGGTGTTCTTGAGGATGTAGCCCACCATGATCAGGGACGCGGGGTCATCCGGCGCGGTCTTATCCAACGCTTCCGCGATCAGGCGGAAAGCGTCCTGCCCGTAATAATCGTCCGCGTTGACCACAGCGAAGGGCGTCTTGAGCACATCGCGGGCACTGAGCACCGCCTGGCAGGTGCCCCAGGGCTTTTTGCGGCCTTCCGCGGGCTTGAGGCCCTCCGGCAGATCGTCCAGCTCCTGGAACGCGTAATCGATACGGATCCCCAGGGGCTTGACCTTTTCCTCCAGGCGGTTCCCCACCAGATCCTTGAACACGGGCAGGATATCCCTGCGCAGGATGAACACGATCTGCGTAAAGCCGGCGCGGATGGCGTCATGGATGGAATAATCCATGACCACTTCCCCGCCGGGCCCCACGGGCGTCAGCTGTTTGATCCCCTCACCGAAACGCGAGCCCATACCGGCCGCCATGATCACCAGAGCCTTATCCAATTCCGATCACCTCCAAGTGTATTGTAAGTTCATTATAACATCTTCTCATCCATTAATAAAGGGACTTCTGGCCAAAATCGCCATGCGCCGGTGAGGTTTTCGTCACCACCAGGCCTCCCCCGCCCGGTCCGCCGGATCGTCCTCCAGGGCTTCAAGACCGATAACGGACACGTTTCTGCATCTCTCGACACTGATCTGCCCGCCGCCCGTGCGGCATTTCTCACAGACGATGTCCTCGGCCTCAAAGCCCTCCTCGTCAAATCCCCCCAGCTCGATGGCGGGCACCGGGTGATCCTCCTTCTCCCAGTACTCCCTGGCCCATCCCGTCAGGCGGACCCGCCGGAGCGCCATGCGCGAAAACTTCGGCGGTGCCGCGGCGCCTTCCCCGTCGTCGTTGTAGGCCACCGCCCTTAAAGTGAACCGGGACAGGACGCAGTCGGTCACCGTGATGTCACGCACGTAGCCGCCGCGCTTTTTCGTCCCCTTGATCTGGACCCCGTACAGGGAACGCCTCAGATCGCAGTCCCAGATCCTGACGTCCTCCACGCCGCCGCTCATCTCGCTGCCGATCGCGATCCCCAGGCCGAAACGGCTCACGCAGTCGAAGACCCGGATGTTTTTCGCCGGCCGGGCGATGCGGTTGCCCTCGGGGTTCTTGCCGCTCTTGATGGCCACGGCGTCGTCCCCCGTGGAAAAATCACAGGCGAACAGGGTGCAGTCCTCACTGGAGTCCGGATCCCAGCCGTCGCCGTTCCAGATCCCTTTGGAAATGAAGGTGCAGTGGTCCGTCACGATGCCCCGGCAGTAGAGCATGTGCACGTTCCAGCCGGGCCCGTCCCTGAGAGTGAGCCCGGTCACGCGGATATCCTCGCAGTTGCTCATGTTGATGAGCCGCCCGCGCGCCCGGCCGGGCACCGTATCCGCGCTCTCACATTCCCCGTCCGCGGGCCCGGAGACCTTCAGGGCCGCCAGGCGGGCCTTTTCCCACGCGATGGTATGATCCGCCAGGGCCTTCCCGCCGCCGGCGATGACGCCCCCGCCGTAGATCAGCACGCCGCGGCAGTCCGCCCCGGCGGCGTGATCCATATGCCCCAGGTTCAAGAGGCTCTGCAGGCACTCCCTTTCGATGCCCTCGAACCGGCTGGGGATCATGGGCAGGTAATCCTTTGGATCCTCCGAACCCTGCAGGACGGCCCCCTCATCGATATGCAGCGCCATACCGCTGTGCAGCCAAAGCGCGCCGGTGCGGTAGATCCCCGCCGGCAGATAGACTTCCTCATCCGGCCCGCAGCGGTCGATCGCCGCCTGCAGCGCCGATGTATCCCACGCTGCCCCGTCCCCGGCCGCCCCGAAGTCCCGGACGTTGAGCTGCCTGAAAGGCCCCGGCGCCGTCACATGGATCTCGCCCAGCGTTTCCCCGCGGAAGCTGACCCGGGCGTGGCAGTCCTCCCCCGTCCCGAAGGGGCCGGCCGTGATGTGGGTGCGGTCCGCCGTCAGGCTCTCGCCGTTGATGACGATGTCGTATTTTTCGGGGCACTCGCCGCAGTCCGGCTTGTCCCACCACAGCGTGAGCGTCCCGCCGGCAAAGGCGTGGCTGATCGTCATTTGCTTTTCTCTCCTTTTCGCGCCGAAAATGATCCCCGTCACCAAACAGCGCCGCCGGGCCTGTGCCCGGCAGCGCCGCGGATCAGAAAGATGTTCACCGGTCCTTGTTTTCCCGGATCAGGCGGTTGAGCTCATTCATGAAGGAGGGGATGTCCGTGAACTGGCGGTACACTGACGCGAAACGCACGTAGGCCACCTCATCCATATCCCTCAGGCCCTCCATGACCTTTTCGCCGATCTGGGTGGAGGTGATCTCGGACTGCAGGGAATTGGCCGCGAACTGCTCCACCTCCGCCACCAGCTTTTCGATCTGGGCGGCGCTCACGGGGCGCTTGTGGCAGGCCGCGATGATCCCGCTGCGCACCTTCTGCGGATCGAACAGCTCCCGGGACTGGTCCCGCTTGATGACGAGGACCTGCTGCACCTCGATCTTCTCATAGGTGGTGAAGCGCCGGCCGCAGTTCAGGCAGACCCGGCGCCTGCGGATGGTGCGGTTGTCGTCCGCCGGCCGCGAATCCACGACCTTGCTCTCGATGCAGCTGCAGTACTGGCATTTCATACGATCTCCTCCTTATAAGCCCGGTATGATCAGTTGCGTCCGTAAGACTCGATGCCGCGGAAGAGCTCCGTCTCCCGGATATCCCGGGCCGTGGTGTACATCCTGCGGGTGAGGACGGCGCCGGTGCGGTAGTAAAGGCAGATGAAGGGCTGATCCTTCGCGAACAGATCCTGGATCTCATGGAGCGCGCCCCGGTAGCTCATATAGTCCGGCGCGGTGCGGAGCTTTTTGAACAGGTCATCCATCTGGGTGGACGAATAGCGGCTGTAATTGCCGGTATTGTTGCGCATCAGGAGGAAGCCGGGATCGGGCACCGGATCCATCTGGAACGCCGCGAGGCACAGGTCGTAGGACCCGGCGGAGAGCTTGCTGCCCGCTTCCTGGAAAGTGCCCGTGGTCACCTTGACGCCGAAGCCCACGCTCTCGAGCATGTTGGCGATCTGGCCGGCGGCGGAGACCCGCACGGAATTGTCCTGTTCCTCATAGACGTACAGCTGCACGTGGAGGTTGCGCACCTTGCCGTCGATGATCTTGTTGAGCATGCCGTCATCATCCATGTCCAGCCAGCCGTCCTCCTCCAGGATGCGGCGCGCCTCCTCCGGATCATAGCGGTAGGCGGTATCGCTGCCCTGGTACATCCACGTGCCCTGGTGCAGGGGCGTGTCCGTCCTGTCGGCCATGTCCTGGTACGCGCCGGACACGATCACGTCCGGATTGATGGCCAGGCGCAGGGCCCTGCGGACGGCCTCGTCCGTCAGGGGGAAGGAGTGCCGGTTGACCATCAGGGTCTCCAGCTGCTGGGTGCGGTAGGTCATGCTCATCGTGGTGCCGGACCGGCTGTACTGGGAGGCGGAGGAGCTCCTGGTCACGATGGCGTCCAGCCGGTTGTACTCATAGGCGTTGATCAGGTCCTTGTTGGTGTTGAAGAGCACCACGTTGATCTGCCGTATGAGGGGCGGGGCCTGCCACCAGTCATCATTGGCCGTCAGGTAGATATAGTCCCGCGGCGCGAAGCCCTGGAGATAATAGGGGCCCGTGCCAGCGGGGTTCTGATAGTTGAGCTGGTCTTTGGGCAGGATGGGGAAGGTCATGGCGAAAAGCAGCTCATAGGACGTCCTTGACGCCGTCACCACCAGGGTGTACTCATCCGTCACCTGGCAGGACTTGACCATGTACTTGAGGTTCGCGTACTGCCCCTGGCCCTCCTCCGCCAGGCGCAGGATCTCATTGAGGGTCGCGTAGGCGTCATAGGCCGTCATGGGCGTGCCGTCGTGAAAGGTGACGCCGCGGCGGATATGGAACGTCCAGGTCTTGGCGGAGTTGTCGCTGTCCCAGCTCTCGGCCAGCTTGGCCTGGGGCATATAGTCATCGTCCAGGGCGATCAGGCCTTCATACATCAGGGCGAACACGGACTTGATCTCCCGCTCCTGGGTATACAAGGGATTGGTCATCTCCGTACGGCTGGAGATCATCCCCACGTCGAACCTGTCATAGCTCTCACAAAGCCCCGCCGCGCACAGCAGCATGACCAGCGCCGGAAGAAGCGCCGCCCGACGGATAATAGTGCTGAAGATAGACCGCATAGGAATCCACCACCCTTTCCGCGTATACCCGGGTATCCTCCATGGGTATCTCGCTGATCTTGAGGGACCGGCCGTCCCCGGAGTATTTCTGCAGCCAGGCGTCCACGTTGCCCCATCCGGCGTGATACGCGCAGGCCACCAGGATGGGATCGTCGGTGCCCATCTGCCGGATGATGTACCTGAGGAGATAGCAGCCCATCCGGATCGCGTTCTCCGGCACGAAGACCGCGTCCGTGTCGCTGCGGGATATGCCGCAGTTGGGCGCCACCCAGTCGAAGGTATCGGGCATGAACTGCATCAGGCCCTTGGCGTTCTTGGAGCTGACGGCCCGGGGATCGAAATGGCTCTCCCGGTAGATCACCGCCGCCACGAAGGCCGGTTCCAGCTCGTACTCCGCCGCGTACCGCACGATCAGGTCGGAATAGGACGGGGCGTGACGCTGCACCTGAGCGGCGTACTGCGCCTCCGCTTCCAGACGGGCGCTGACCATCGCGTCCGCTTTTTCTTTTTTCTCCAGGGCACCGGCCCCGGTCACGAAGGCGCCGGCCAGGCACAGGATCATCACCAGCGCCAGGATGCCGCCGAAGGGAAAACGCTTTTTCGCCCGGGCGCGCCCGGTGCTTTCCTCTCCGCGGCCGTTCTCGCGCTGCGCCTGTTCACGCCGGCCTTTCTTGCTCCGCATCACCCTGGCGCGCGGCCGATCGTCATAGGGATCATGCCCATATGGGGGCTCCTGCATGCTATGCTCCTTTCGATGCCGTCAGTTCCCGGTAAGCTTCAAGGACCCGCGCCTGGGTATCTTCCTTCGGGCCGTCCGTGCGGATCACAAGGTCCGCCCTCTTCGCTTTATCCCTCGCGGGCATCTGGCTTTCGATCCTCAAAAGCGCTTCCCGCCGGGTGAGCTTGTCCCGCTTCATCACCCGCTTCACCTGGACCGCCTTGGGCACCCAGGTGCACCAGACCAAAGCGCACTCATCCGCCATGCCGCACTCATACAGCAGGGGGACGGACCAGAACACGAGCCCCTCCGCCTCCCGGGTCCTTGAGCGCATCTCGCTCAGGATCATGGGATGGAGGATCCCCTCGAGCACTTTTCGCTCCTCAGGGGACGAGAACACCCGGGCCCCCAGCGCCCGGCGGTCCAGGGTGCCGTCCGGGCGGAAGACGCTGTCCCCGAAAGCTTCCCGGACTTTCGGGAGCGCTTCGCCCCCTTCCCCGGTCAGGCGCCGGGAGATCACGTCCGCGTCCAGCACGAGAGCGCCGGCTCTTTGGAGCGTGTCGGTCACGTGGGTCTTCCCGGTGGCGATGCCGCCGGTGACACCGATGATGGTCGTTCCCGTCATTTCGTATCGTACCAGCTTTCTCCGGTATGCACCTCCGCCACCAGGGGCACGCGGAGGGGATAGGCCTTCTCCATGCAGTCCCTCAGGAGCTCCGTGACTTCACCGAGCTCCTCCGGCGGGCACTCGATGAGCAGCTCGTCGTGCACCTGCAGGATGAGCCGCGCCCGAAGGCGCCGCTGTTTCATCTCCCGGCTCACCAGGATCATGGCCAGCTTGATGATGTCCGCCGCCGTGCCCTGCACGGGCGCGTTCATGGCGACCCGCTCCCCGAAGGAACGGGTGTTGCCGTTGCTGCTTTTGAGTTCCGGCAGGGCGCGCCGCCGGCCCAGGGCGGTCTGGGTGAAGCCCTCGTCATAGCCCCGCCTGACCGCGTCATCCATATAACGCTTCACACCGGGATACCGTTCAAAATACCGCTGGATAAAATCGTGGGCCTCCCAGCGGCTGATCCCGATATTGCGGGCCAGGCCGAACTCGCTCAGGCCGTAGACCAGGCCGAAATTGACCGCCTTCGCCGACCGGCGCATCCCGGCGTCCACCTCGTCCATGGGCACGCCGTAGACCTCCGAGGCGGTGCGGGCGTGGATGTCCTGTCCCTTATTGAAGGCGTCGGTCATCCCCGCGTCCCCCGACAGGTGCGCCAGCACCCTCAGCTCGATCTGAGAATAGTCGGCGTCGCACAGCACCCATCCCGGCGAGGGGATGAAGGCCCGGCGGATCTCCCGCCCCATGGCGGTGCGCACGGGGATGTTCTGCAGGTTGGGTTCGCTCGAGGAGATGCGGCCGGTGGCCGTACCGGTCTGATCGAACATGGTGTGGATGCGGCCTTCCCGGTCGGTCTTGCGGATCAGAGCGTCCACATAGGTGCTGTTCAGCTTGACCACCTGCCGGTACTCCAGCAGCGCTTTGGCCACGGGATAGTCGTCCTGCAGCTTCTCCAGGGTGTCCGCATCGGTGGTATAGGCGCCTGAGGCGGTCTTTTTCCCGTGGGGCAGGCCCATTTCCTCGAACAGGACCCGGCTGAGCTGCTGGGGGCTGTTCAGGTTGAAGCCCCGGGTGCCGGCCAGATCGTAGACCTTTTCCTTGAGCTGCTCCGCCTGGGCGCTCCACTGGGCGCCCAGATCCTTCAGGACCGGAACGTCCACCCGGAAGCCCGCCGTTTCCATCTCATAGAGCACCCGGGCCAGGGGCATCTCGATCCGGGTCATCACATCCATCATACCGGCCTTCTCAAGGGCCGCGCGCTGCTCGCGCCGCAGTTTGAGGATGCCCGCGGCGTCCTCCCTCGCGAACCGGGAGAGGGCGTAGCCCTTCGCCAGGGGATCGAGAAGGTACTGCGCCAGCATCGTGTCCCAGAGGCAGTCCGGATGGGGCGCCTTATCCTCCAGGCGGTGCCAGAGAGACTTCACGTCGTGGGTGACGATGCCCTGCCGCTCAAAAAGCGCCCCGAGGGCTTCCATGGCCCCGTCGAAGGTGATCCCCGCGGAGAGCAGGCTGTCGTCAAAATCGAAGGCGACGCATTCATCGCCCCAGGCGACGCTCCCCTTCTGCGCGGTGATGTATACGGCCGCTTCCCCCCGGATGTCCCCGATGCATCCGGTCAGCTCCTCCATCCGGGTGATCACACGGGGCTCCGGGAGCGTTTCGGCGGGCGCGTCAGGCTCGGCGGGCGTGCCGCCGGACAGTTTCCTCACCCGGTCCCGGACGCCCCTTAACTGATAGCGGACAAACAGGCCGTCCGCGTCGGCCATATGGTCCGTCAGCCATTTCTCCGGCTCGAAGGGCACAGGCGCCTCCGGACGGATGGTGGCCAGCTGTTTCGAAAAACGGGCCAGGTCCGCGTTCGCGCGGATCTTCTCGCCCAGCTTGCCGGATATCCGATCTCCCGCGGCGAGCACCGACTCCAGGTCGTGATACTCGCTCAGCAGCTTCACGGCGGTCTTCTCCCCCACGCCGGGCACACCGGGGATATTGTCGCTGCTGTCCCCCATCAGGCCTTTCAGATCCGTGATCTGCTCCGGGGACACGCCGTAGATCTCCTTCACCAGGGCCGGCGTGAACAGGAGCGTGTCGGTGATGCCCTTGCGGGTGAAGAGCACGGAGCTCACGTCCGACACCAGCTGCAGCGCGTCCCTGTCCCCTGTCAGGAGCAGCGTGTCGATGCCGTGCTCGCGGTTGATCCGGCTCACGGTGCCCAGAATGTCATCCGCCTCATAGCCTTCCAGCGCCATGACCGGAATATGCATGGCCGGAAGCAGCTCGCGAATCAGCCCAAACTGGCTGACCAGATCATCCGGCGTTTTCAGGCGCCCGGCTTTGTATTCCGCGTACTGTTTATGGCGGAAGGTCGGCGCATGCTCGTCAAAAGCGGCAGCGCAGTACGCCGGTTCATACGTCTGCAGGACCTTGAACAGCATCATCAGGAATCCATGCACCGCGTTGGTGGGCACGCCATCAGCATCCATGGGCGGGAGCGCGTGATACGCCCGGTGCATCAGGGAGTTGCCATCCACAATCAGAAACAGCGGTCTCGCCATGTCAGCGTCTTCCTTTCCACGGGATACAGTTTAGTGAAAACAGTTTATTTAAATTCATACAGCATATATTCCGAGCCGCCGCGGCTCATGAACAGCCAGACAAGAGCAAGCAGGACCAGTACAACGAACAGCACTGCCACGCCCACTTTCAGCGGACTCACAGGCGCCTGGCCGTTTACTTTTCCGGAATCCCCGTTGACCAGCACTCTGCGCAGCTTCTTTCTGTAAACATATGTGCCCAGGTACATCGGGAGCAGCACCAGCCTGTAGCGGATATTCCCGTGCTCAGTCTGGAGCTGCTGCACCTTGGCTTCATCCGCGCCTGCCAGGATATTCCGCTCCGCCAGGGCGGCCATGCGCCGGTCCACCATGCCGCGGGCCTGTTTCCAGCCTTCCTGCACGTCGGCCGTGGGCTTTTCGCACGCGTATCCGGCAATGAACTCAGGTGTATACCGCGTGACGCGGCTCATATGATACGGCAGGACGCCGTTGATCAGGTCCTCGGGCAGCTTATCGCCCGCCGGGATCAGCACATCGTCGAAGTGTTCGCTCAGCATTCCGGATACAGCCTCCCAGCGGGTGAGCTGCTCCTTGTGCGTTTCTGTCCTTTCTTTACCGTCGCTGTCAGTCACCTGACAAGGCAGGTCCGATTCATAATGCCGGCCTGATTTGCCCTGATAAGCGGACGTCGCGTCGTCCGCATACATCCAATGGGCCAGATACACCGCGGTCAGGTTTCCGGAACCGGCCAGACGCCAGAGCGGCCAGCAGGCAAAAAGCCTAGGCCTCATCCAGTTGCGGAAGTTCTCCTGCGCCTGCCTGCGGGAAATCTGAAACGGCACCAGACTGTCCGGCGCGATTCCGTTCCCGCTGTCGGCTTCCGGATTGCATGTCCGGCCGCAGAACGGGCAGTTTTTGAGCTCCGTCTCCCCCGTCAGTACCAGTTCTGCGCCGCATTTTTCGCATTTTATGACCCGCGTGCCGTCATCCCAGGCCGCGTCCTCCCGCGGCGGGGAAAAGCGGATGTCGTACAGGTTCGGTGTCTCACGGTCAGCCTGAAACGCCTTCAGCGTACCGCAATAGGGGCATTTCAGCTGCTGGTCAGCCGGATCGAAGACCATCCTGCCGCCGCAGGCAGGGCAGGCAAACCGGCCGACACGCGCCGACTCATAGTCAAGCATCCTGCCACCCCCTTCTTACGAGTTATCGCCGCCGTTCAGCAGGCCTTCGCTCATCATCCGCACATATCCATCCCGGGAAATGATCGTCTTGCGCGGTTTGCTGCCTTCCGACTCGGAGATGATGCCGCGCTTGGTCATTTCGTCGATGATACGCCCAGCGCGGGCATAGCCGATACGCAGCGTGCGCTGCAGCATGCTGATGGACGTCTGGCCATCCTGCACCGCCATACGCACTGCTTCGCTCAGCAGGTCGCTGAACTCACTTTCGCGCATGTCGCTGACGGGTTCTGACGTTTCTTCCGTGTCACTGCCCGCGTCGGTGGGCCGTTCAAGCACATCCTGGATCGCATGATTGTAATCCGGATGGTATCTGGCCTGGATATTCTCCGCAATATGCGCCACCTCGTCGTCTGTGACGAAGCAGCCCTGCACACGCAGCGGCTTGGAGGCGCCTACCGGCAGGTAGAGCATATCGCCCTTTCCCATCAGCTTTTCCGCGCCGTTGATATCGATGATGGTGCGGCTGTCCGTGCCGGAGGACACGGCGAAAGCGATGCGGCTGGGGAT
>JAEEGL016155390.1_pt1 | contig 10300 bp, 8 predicted proteins | sample 9134231 | NCBI WGS metagenome assembly JAEEGL01 (sample SAMN16246548, study PRJNA631951) | gut metagenome | biome: gut microbiome; feature: rumen; material: fiber-attached | host: Bos | place: Iran: Karaj | collected 2018-10
GAAATGGTGGCGGCCGGACGTGATGTCCGGCGGTGGTGCCTCCTCGCCGCCACCTCACCCCGCTCCCTCTCCGTCATTCGCCGGCCCCGACCGGCGAATCTCCCTGTTCTTGTCCTCAAAACAGCCCTTATTTGAGGACAGCTCCGTTGCGGGCCGGGCAGGATTTGGCACCGCAGCCTCGCATTACGCGGCTCGGCTGCTGCGAGCGATCTCCGTCCGAGAGCTATGGGGCTCTCGGACGGAGTGCTCGCTGCCGGAAAGCGCGGTAGCTGCCCGGCGGGTGCGTGGTAAACTTTTTTCAGGACGATACACGTCACGTGCGCTGTAATCCGTTGATTCATTGTATTTTAAGTAATTATCCCTACCTCAAAAACGGCAGGGATAGTAGCTTAAAATGTTTATATACAAATCGTTATAGCGCACGGGGTGAGGGATTCGCCGGTCGAGGCCGGCGAATGACGGAGGTTATCCGGCGAATGACGGGTCGGGGCGGGAGCCGTGATCGATGGCGTGGGCCTGGAAACGGGGACAATTTGCAGTGGGGAGTGGGGAAAAGAACGTGGATTGGGTGAAAAAATGGCCGGAGGGGGTACAACGGACGGCATTTTTGCTATTTTTGCAAATCGTTTAGTATTGTAGTAAAATGAAAAATTTCCATTTCCTGGCGCTTGCGGCTGCGGTTGCTGCGCTGTTCTCCGCTTGCGAGAAGCCCATTAAGGGCGTCCATCTGGACACGAGTTCCCTTTCTTTCACCGCTGAAGGCGGGTCGCAGTCGATCGAGGTTGCGGCCGGTTCGCCCTGGTCGGTCACCACGTCCGAGGAGGACAGCTGGTGCACGGTCAGCCCGAAGTCGGGTTCGGCCAGCGCGACGCTCACCGTCACCGTGACTCCGAACGTGATGAAGGACGCCGGACGCAACACCAAGTTCTATGTGACTTATGAGGATCAGTCGATTGTGGTCGACGTCGCCCAGGAGAAGAATGCGGGCGAGCCCGTGTTCTCCCTCAGCCAGAACGCTTTCGAGGTCCCGGCCGAAGGCGGCGAGATTTCGTTCACCGTCATCTCCGACGCGGCGGACTACGATGTCGAAACCGTGGACTGGATCACCGAGGTTTCCCGCGAGGGCGACCGCTACACCGGCCAGAAGCTGACGTTCAGCGTCGACGGCAACTCCGGGAAGAAGGAGCGCGCGGGCGTGATCTCCGTCTGCACCAAGAACGGTTCCTGCTACCCCGTGAGCATTACCCAGGGCGCTTTCGAAGGCAAGCTCTTCGCGCACCTCAACACGGCGTTCCGTTTCACCGCCGTCTGGTGCGGCCACTGCCCGTATATGGATGAGACCTTCAAGACCGTCAAGGCCAGCCGCTCCGATTTCGATTACATCACCGTGCACGCTTCCGCCGGCTATCCGTTGTACTACTCCGATGCCAACGCGCTGACGAAGGCCTACGTCATCGATGGTTTCCCGACCGGTATCGTCAACGGCTGGAAGGAGTTCGGCAATTCGCATGACGTCGCGAGCAACGCGAAGAAACTCTCGAACGTGCTGAACGACTTCAACAAGAAGACCCTGTGCGTGGCCGGCGTGTCCGTGAGCTCCACGGTGGCCGACGGCAAGGTGAATGTCACCGCCCAGGTGGAAAGCTCCCTGAACGGCAGCCACTTCATCAGCGCTTTCCTGCTGGAGAGCGGTATCGTCGAGACGCAGACCTACTTCCCGGACGAGGGAGGCAGCAAGGAACTCGAGGACTTCGTGCACGACAACGTGGTGCGCGCCAAGTTCACGCAGAGCTCGGTCGGCGATCCGTTCAACGCCGTCGCCGGCAAGCAGGAGACCTTCAGCTGGTCGCTGCCCATCGACGCGTCCTGGAATGCGAAGAACCTCTCCGTGGTCGTGCTGGTGCACCGCCCCTACGCCGATCTCAAGAAGGAGAACAAGAAATATCCGGACTTCTACGTCGTGAACGCCGCCGTGGCGCCCGCGGGTGGCTCTTTCGAGATGAAATATGCTGAATAAAAAATGGATACTGGCGGCCCTGGCCGCCTTTTTCACGCTGGGCCTCGGGGCCCAGAACCTGCCCGACGCCAAGCTGACGGACGCGGCCGGCAAGACCGTGGACGCCCGCACGATGGTGGACGGCAAGACCCCGTTCGTCGTCACCTTCTGGGCCTCCTGGTGCAAACCCTGCCAGAAGGAACTGGCGGCCCTGGCCGAGATCGCGCCGGACTGGGCAGGCAGCTTCCCGCTGCGCATCTACGCCGTGGGCGTGGACGACAGCCGCAGCCTTTCCCGCGCCAAGGCGCTGGCCGCTTCCAGCGACTGGCCGGTGACGGTGCTCTACGACACGAACCAGGATATGATGCGGACGCTGAACATCTCTTCGATCCCGCACGTGTTCGTGTACGACAAGAACGGCAAGCAGGTGTATTCCCATACGGGGTATATCCCCGGCGATGAGGAGGCGCTCCTGCAGAAACTCCTGCAGGCCAAATGATGGGACGCCGCATCGCAGCGCTCTTCGCCGGTGCCCTCCTGGGCGCCGGAACGCTCTGCGCCCAGGGCGTCCTGAGCGGCAGCCTGGAGAGCAGCTCCATCTATGATGTCCTCCCGGGCTCGTCCTACAACGGCTTCCACGCCAACAACTACCTGAAGCTGGATTACCGTTCCGCCGGCTCCTTCTATGCCGGCGTGCAGGCGGAGTGGTACCCTTCGCCGCTGCCGGGCTTCGACCCGGCGCTGCAGGGGATCGGCGTCCCGCTGAAATTTGTCGGCTGGGATGCCCGCGACTGGAACCTGACCCTCGGCGATTTCTACCAGCAGTTCGGCTCCGGCCTGATCCTGCGCAGCTGGGAAGACCGCGACCTCGGCCTCGGCAATTCGCTGGGCGGCGTGCGCGCGGGGGCTGACTTCTTCGACAAGATGCTCTCCGTGACCGTCCTGTCGGGCGTGCCCCGCGCGGGCCTCGGCTACGCGAAATCGCTGGTCAGCGGCGCCGACGCGAACCTCTCGCTCGGCGAGTTCTCCCTCGGCGGCTCCGTGGTGGACCGCTGGGAATGGGCGCCGGACGGCGACATGGCCCTGCTGCTGGGCGGCCAGGATGCGCCCGCCAACGTGCTGCTGTTCTCCGGCCGCGCCGGCTGGGACCACAACGGCCTGCACCTCAGCGCCGAATACGTCGGCAAGGGGCGGGACTTCACCGCCGTGCGCCGTGCGGGCGAGAGCGACAGCTATCGGCTCGAGCCCGGCCGCGCCGTGACCGCGGAGCTGTCCTATGCCCGCGGCGGCTTCTCCGCCACCGCCACCTGGCGTTATCTCTACAACATGGGCTTCGCCTCCCGGCGCACGCTGGGCACGCGGAGCATCTCCAATACGCTCAACTACCTCCCGGCCCTCTGCCAGCAGCAGACCTACATGCTGGCCTGCCTGAATCCCTACGAGACCTTCGCGGAAGGCGAAAACGGCTTCCGCGGCGACCTCTACTACCGCTTCAAGCGCAACACGGCGCTGGGCGGCCGCTACGGGATGACCCTCCACGTGGGCGGGTCGTGGATCAACGCGCTGGGCAAGGTCCTGCCCCTCCGGGAGAAGGACTACCTGGCCTACCGCGACATCAACATCGACCTGGAGCGGCGCTGGAGCAGCAAGTTCAAGACGACGCTCTTCGTATCCATCCAGGAGAATTCCCCCACGCACGGCAACCGCAAGGCGACCAACGCGCAGAACGTCTTCGTGTTCGAAGGCCTCTACAAGTTCTCGTCCAGCTGCTCGCTGCGCTGGGAGCTGCAGTACCTCTATTCGCAGGAACTGTCGAAGGACTGGATGGCCGCGCTGGTCGAGCTCGGCCTGGCGCCGCACTGGAGCTTCTCGTTGAGCGACATGTACAACCACGGCAGCACCGGCGACCACTACTGGAGCGCGAACGTCTCCTACAGCCTGGAGTCCTTCAAGGTCCTGTTCGCCTACGGCCGCAACCGCGCGGGCATGGTCTGCTCCGGCGGCGTGTGCCGTTATCAGCCTGAGTATCAAGGCGCGTCCCTGCGCGCACAATGGTCATTCTAGCGATGAAAAGATTCTTACTTATAATGCTGGCCTTCGCGGCCGTGTCCTGCGTGGGGCAGCTGGACGACGACGACCCCGGCGGGGGCGGCGGCTCCACGACCCCGGCCGAAGGCGCGGGCATCGTCCTGGACTTCACCGCCACCTGGTGCGTGAACTGCCCCCGGATGCACCAGGCCATCGAAGACGCCCAGGCGGCCCGCCCGGGCAAGATCATCCCCATCAGCGTCCACTTCCAGGACGAGATGATGTGCGACGACGGGAAGGAACTCATCAAGCGTTTCGAGGTGACGGCCTATCCGACCGTCGTCGCGAACATGGACGCGACGACGCTGACCACGGCCACCTCCAGGGACCTGATCCTCGCCAAGCTCGACGCGACGGTCTCCGCCAAGAAGCCCTGCACGATCGACGTGACGAAGGCCGACGGGACGGTCACCGTGTCCGTGACGGCGCAGGAAGCGGCCGGCTACACCCTCAGCGTCGCGCTGCTCGAAGACGGCATCGTGGCCGCCCAGACGGGCGCTTCGGAGAACTACGTCCACGACAACGTGTTCCGCGGCTTCCTGCAGGAGAACCCGCAGGGCGAGCCCCTGGGACTCCTGGACGCCGGCGTGCCCGTGACGCGCACCTACACCGTCCCCGACAACGGGACGAAACCGTACCGCGTGGTCGCGTACGTCTGCTATGAAGGCACGGTCAACGCCACCTGGGCGGAAGATCAGAACTGATAATAGATAAACGGCTGGATGTCGCCGCTGCGCAGCTGGATGACCAGCTGGACGGCGAGCACGAGGACGACGAAAATGACGATCCACGGAAGCCGTACGAAGCGGGCCTGCAAGCGATTGTAGGCCCGCGGCGGTATCAGGAGGCCTGCCAGCGCCACGGCCAGGACCGCGCACCACAGCTTGCGCGCGGCCCAGAAGGGCGCGGCGTAGGCGAAGTCGAACTCCGTGAAGATGCGGCGGAAGATCTCGCCGACGTCCTGCATGCTCCCGGCGCGGAAGAAGACCCAGCAGGCCATCACGAACAGCATCGTCAGCAGCCAGCCGGCGAAGCGGACCGGGCGGCTGTCGGGAATCTTCTTCAGCCAGCCGCGGCAGAGCTTGTGGACGGCCAGGCCCGCGCCGTGCAGCGCGCCCCAGAGGACGAACATCCAGGTGGAGCCGTGCCAGACGCCCGCCACGACCATCGTCAGGAAATTGTTGGCCAGCGTGCGCGCCTGCCCCTTGCGGTTGCCGCCGAGGGGAATATAGACATAGTCCCGGAACCAGGTGGACAGGGAGATGTGCCAGCGCCGCCAGAACTCCGTGAGGTTGCACGCCCGGTAGGGGAACAGGAAGTTGTCGTCCAGGCGGAATCCCATCAGCGAGGCGATGCCGATGGAGAGGTCGCTGTAGCCGGAGAAATCGAGATAGATCTGCATCGTGTAGCCCAGCACCGCCATCAGCAGCTCGTAGCCGGAATAGGCGGCGGGGGAGTCGAACGCGAGGTTGTTGTAAACGGCCAGGTAATCGGCCAGCACGCCCTTCTTGACCAGGCCGCAGACGATGAGCCAGAGGCCCAGGCGCAGCTCGTGGCGCGTGGCCGGCTCCGCGCGGCGGATCTGCGGCAGGAAGCGCCCCGCGCGCGTGATCGGGCCCGCGAGGAGCAGCGGGAAGAAGGACAGGTAGAAGCAGAATTCGAGGAAATCCGGATGCCCGTCGTACTTGCCCCGATAGACGTCCACCGAATAGCTGATCGCCTGGAAGGTATAGAACGAAATCCCGATGGGCAGGACGATGTTGCCGCTGAAGTAGCCGCCGTATTTGAAATACACCAGCGTCCCGAGGTCCAGCAGCACGATCAGCGCCAGGAGCGGCTTGCGCTGCGCGCCGCGGCGCAATAGCTCCGCAAGGAGATAGTTCGCGGCACTCGATACGGGGAGCAGCAGCATCAGCCAGCCGTTGGCCTGCCAGAAGAAGAACAGGTCGAAGGCGAGCACCCAGAGGAGCATCGCCGTGCGCGACCATTTCTTGAGGAAAATGTAGATCAGGAAAAAGGCGCAGAATGCCGCCCAGAATCCCATGCTGATGAAGTTCATACGCGCGTCAGTCTTTGGGCGGGGAAAGGATGGTCACGCCGTGCGTCTTGGGGGTATCCTTGGCCGGAATGTCCCAGCGGATGGGATGCGCGCAGGAATCGCGCAGCCACGTGGACACGGAATCCGCCCACATGTTGTAGGACTTCAGCACCGGGTGCGCGCCGTCCTTGGCGCGTTCATATTTCAGCCGCAGGCTGGGGTAGTAGCGCGTCTTGCCGCAATGGCGCAGCAGGATGTCGTTGATGCCCGTATCGGGCTTCCAGTTGGGCGGCCCGATCCAGATGAAAGGCAGGTCGCCGACCTCGCGCAGGATCTCGCCGACGGCCGCGTCGCGCTCGTCCAGGTTGCGGACGAACAGCTCGTTGGCGCCGATGCAGAAGAAGACGTAGGTCGGGTCGAAACGCTTGATGAAATGCGTCAGCGTGTCGGACTGGGCCCAGTACTTCGAAGAAGAACTGTACCAGATTACGCACTGCATCGTGTGGCCGTTGGCCACGGCATATTGCGAGAGGCGGTAGCGCAGGCCCTCGACCATCGAATCGCCCACGAACAGGATGCGGTGGGCGCTCGTGTCCGGCCCGGCGGGCTCGGGGAGCGGCGCCGGCTCCGGGACGGGCGGAATGGCAAGGGTGTCGGCCCGCTTCTCCAGCAGGCTGAGATCCAGGCGTTTGAGGCCCTTCCGGGGATTCTGCGCCGGGCAGAAACGGGCGAAGCAGACAAAGGCTGCGAGGGCGGCGAAGAGGACGGCGAAAGCCGACAGGGAATGTTTCATCGCTTATCGCAGGGCTTCTTCCTCCAGCGGCCAGCCGGTCAGCGTGGAGACGTAGGGGATGATGGCGTAGGCCTTCTTCAGCTGGCCCCGCCAGTTGGGGTGGTAGCTGGCGCCGAGCTCGCCCTCGTTGGCGTGGACGCTGCTCGTCAGCACCATATACGTGACGTTCTTCATCGGGCAGGCGAGCATCGCCGCCTTGATGTAGTCGAACATCAGGTCGCGTCCCTTGGGCACGACGCACAGCACGGGATGCTCCGCGCCGTAGTTGTCCTTGATGCGGCGGATGAGCGTGAGGTAGTTGTTCACGAACGCCTCGCGCGTGGGCTGCTTGCGGCCGGACACGTCGTTGGTGGCCAGGTAGATGACCGTCAGGGCGGGCTTGATGCCGTATTTTTCCGCCGACCAGGCGGGCTGCCGCTGCTCGTCGAAGGTCTGCAGGTAGCGCTCGGGCATGCCCCAGCCGGGCACGCGGTCGGCGTAGTTGCGCGCGACGCCCAGTCCGGAGTGCGCGACCAGCCAGTAGTCCGCGCCGAAATGGCGCGCGATGACGGCTGCGTAGGTGCGGTTGCAGTCTTCCGTCTCCGGCGTGAAGGGGTCGGTGGCGCTGTCGCTCAGCGTGCCGTAGCCGCAGGTGTAGGAGTCTCCGACAAATTCAAGCACGCGCCCGCGCACGGGACGCGCCTGCAGGAGGCTGTCCGCGCGGAAGGCGTGGAAGGTGGCGCAGCCCTGCTCGCCCTCGGTGCGCTTCTGGATGACGAGCCGGTGCGCGTCGGCCGCGCCCGCGAAGAGCGTGAGCGTGGTGTCGCTGCCGGCCAGGCAGACGGTGGCGTCCGGCGTGGGCGTCATCGCGTCGCGGTCGATCCAGACGTTGAAATAGTTCTTCCCGGTGCCGGAGGCGCGCAGCTGCAGGGAGTCGCCGCGGAAATGCACGACGGCATAGACGCCGCTCCAGTCGAAGGAGACGTCGCCGCCGCGGACCTCGGTGCGGCCGATCCAGGTGATGCGGGTGTCGGAAGCGGGGAATTCCTCCGCGCAGACGCGGAAAACCGGTGCGGCAAGCAGGAGGAAAAAGGCAAGCAAGTGTTTGGCTGTGGTCATATGTTCGCCAAGATACGAAAAAAACCGCTATATTTGAAGATACAACCACAGCTTGACCGATGAAACGTATTCTCGAATGTGTCCCCAACTATAGCGAAGGCCGCGACCCGGCCGTGATCGACGCCATCGTCGGCGCCATCGGTTCCGTCCCCGGCGTGCAGGTGCTGCACGTGGACGGGGGAGCGGCGGCCAACCGCACCGTCGTGACCTTTGCCGGCGCGCCGGAAGCGGTCGTCGAAGCCGCCTTCCGCGGCAGCAAGGCGGCGCAGGAGCGCATCGACATGCGCGTCCACCACGGCGAGCACCCGCGCACGGGCGCGATCGACGTGCTGCCGCTGGTGCCCGTGGCGGGCATCACGCTCGCGGAGAGCGCCGTCCTGGCGCGCGGACTCGCTGAGCGGATGTTCCGGGAGCTGGGGATTCCCTGCTTCTGCTACGAGGCGGCGGCGTTCCGCCCCGAACGCAAGAACCTGGCGGTGTGCCGGATCGGGGAATACGAGGGCCTGCAGGCCCGGATGGCCGACCCGGACAAGCGGCCGGACTTCTGCGGCGGCTGGGACGAACGGGCCGCCCGCAGCGGCGCCTCCAACGTCGGCGCGCGCAATTTCCTCATCGCCGTCAATTTCAACCTGAATACCACCTCCGCCGAAGCGGCGACCGAAATCGCGCGCGACGTGCGCGAAAAGGGGCGCAAGGGCCCCGACGGCCGCTGGACCCCCGGCCCGCTCAAGGGCTGCAAGGCCATCGGCTGGTACATCGAGGAATACGGCATCGCCCAGGTGTCGATGAACATCACCGACATCGCGGCCACGCCGCTGCACGCGGCCTACGAAGAGGTCTGCCGGGCCGCGGCGGCGCGCGGACTGCGCGTCACGGGCACGGAGATCATCGGCCTGGTGCCGCGCTGCGTGCTGGTGGACGCCGGGCGCCATTTCCTGGCGAAGCGCGGGCAGCCGACGGACGTGCCGGAGGCGGACCTGGTGCAAGTGGCGGTGATGTCGATGGGGCTGGACGAGCTCAAGCCCTTCGACCCGCAGCGGAAAGTGATCGAATACCTTCTTGAAGAAACGATATGAAACGTCTGATCCTCTCGGCTCTGAGCCTGCTGGCCTGCCTCTCGGCAGGGGCGACACACTACCTGGGCATCCAGGTCGTGGACAACGAATACCTGATGCTGCACTTCCGCGACGGCGAGGTGCGCTACCGCGACGACGCCACGGGCCCGAGCGCCTATCTCGGCCATTCGTTCGCCGACGGCGACGACACGCTGGTGGTGTATCAGCCGCGCCTGGACGTGGTCGCCGCCGCCAACGCCTCGGAGTGGCTCGTCACGTCCGAGGACGATGAGTCCTTCGCGCCCGCCTTCCCCGGCGCGGCCTGGCGCAAGAGCAAGCCGATGAATACGGACCATACGCTCGCCAGCGAGCTGGACCACTGGATTTTCCTGCACCTGATGCAGCCGATGCAGCAGGGCTGCACCTACACGGTGACGATCCCCGAGGAGGTGGGGGCCGACGTGCGCAGCGTCTCGGTCAAGTATGACTGCTGGTCCGCGCAGTCCGAGGCCGTCCACGTCAACATCCTGGGCTACGCCCCGCAGGAGCCCGTCAAGACGGCCGACCTGTACCTGTGGCTCGGCGACGGCGGCGCGCGGGACTACCGTTACTATGAGGGCAATGCCGTCTATCTGTACAACGTGCAGACCGGCGTGTCGAAGCAGGTGGGTGAGGTGAAGCCGTGGAAAGCGGCTTCCGAGAGCGCCAGGGAGGCGGGCGGCAAGGACCTGACCGGTTCGGCCGTCTGGTCCGTCGATTTCTGCGAGACCACGCCCGGCCGCTACCGCCTGGTGGTGGAGAACGTGGGCTGCAGCATGGACTTCGACATCTCCAACGAGATCTATTTCGAGCCGTACCGCTTCTCGGTGCGCGGATACTACTATATGCGTCTGGGCGAGCCGGTCGATCCGCGGATCGTGCCGGTGCCGCGCCAGCCGCGCTTCGTGCCGGGCGAGGACCCGGCCGGCTTCACCGTTTACAAGACGGACCTGCAGCCCTGGCACCCCGACTGGCGCAAGCTGCGCGGCGACGTCTGGGATGAGCCGCATTTCAAGGCGGCGGAGGCTTCCGCCTTCTGGCAGCATCGCCTGCCGGGCAATCCGGTCAACATGGACGTGCGCGGCGGGCATTCCGACGCCTTCGACTGGGACCGCCACCTGGCCCACGTCGTCAACATCTATGACCTCCTGCTGCCGTATCTGATGACCGGCGGCCGCCTGTCGGAGGACAAC
>JAEEGL017456433.1_pt1 | contig 10300 bp, 7 predicted proteins | sample 9134231 | NCBI WGS metagenome assembly JAEEGL01 (sample SAMN16246548, study PRJNA631951) | gut metagenome | biome: gut microbiome; feature: rumen; material: fiber-attached | host: Bos | place: Iran: Karaj | collected 2018-10
CAGGGCGCCGAGGTGGGCATCTCCACCAACAAGATCCACGCCCGCGGACCCATGGGCATGGAGGGTCTGATGATCTACAAGTACGTCCTCGTCGGCAACGGCCACATGGTGAAGGACTACGCAGGCAAGAACGCCAAGCCCTACACCCACCGCAGGATCGACATCAGGGAGGACTGAGCATGGTCTCGAGGAAGGAGCAGCTTGCCAATGTGGAGAGGGTCGTCATCAAAGTCGGAACCTCTTCCATCACGCAGGGCGGCAGTACCCCTTCCGAGCAGTTCATGGATTTGGTCGCGAAACAGATCTCCGAGATCAAGAAGGCGGGCATCGAGGTACTGATCGTATCCTCGGGTGCCGTCGGCATCGGACTCAAGGCGATGAACGCCACCCCCAAGCCCAACGAGATCCCCATCAAGCAGGCCGCCGCCTCGGTCGGCCAGGGGATCCTCATGCAGAAGTGGAACGACAGCTTCCAGAAGTTCGGGCTCAATGTGGCGCAGATCCTCATCACCCTCGACGACTACTCCGACCGCGACACCGTCCTCAATCTTAACAACACCATCACCACTCTTCTGAAGTACGACGTGGTCCCCATCTTCAACGAGAACGACGCCATCTGCATCAAGGAGATTGGCGCTGCCTTCGGAGACAACGACACGCTTTCAGCCGTGATCGCGAGCAGGGCGGATGCCGACCTGCTCGTCATCCTCTCGGACGTCGCCGGACTTTACACCGCGAACCCCAACACCGACCCTGGCGCCAAGCTCATCGATACCGTGGGCGAGATTACCCAGGAGATCGAGGACATCGCCGGCGGACCCGGCACCAAGCTCGGCACCGGCGGCATGAAGACCAAGATCAAGGCGGCCAAGATCTGCCAGGACGCGGGCTGCATGATGATCATCGCCTCCAGTTCCGAGAAGGACGTCATCTCCCGCACCGTGCTCGGGGAGCAGATCGGTACCCTGTTCACCGCGGACTCCGCCATCACCAAGAAGAGGAGGTGGATGAAATCCGCCAAATCCAACGGCAAGATAGTCATCGACGACGGTGCCATGAAGGCACTGCTGGAACATCGCTCTCTGCTCCCGGTCGGAATCAAATTCGCCGAGGGCACCTTCGAGCCCGGAGAGGTCGTCGACATCGAGTGTGCAGGAACGCTTGTCGCAAAAGGATGCCCCGATTACGGTTCCGAGGACATCAACCGCGTCCGCGGCATGAGGTCCGACGTGGCCAAGAACGTGCTCGGTCCCAAGATGAAGCACAAGGACATCATCCTCAGCGAGAACATCGCGCTGATGCCTTGATCAGTGCTTCCCGGCAATCGCTTCGCGGATCATTTTGCAGGTCTTCACCGCAGTCTCTGCGAACACGTCGCACCCGTATTTCCTGGCAACCTGTTCGGATACCGCACCTCCGCCGGCATTCAGTAGAATTCTGTCGCGGATGCCCGCTTCCTTCAGGAGTCTGTCAGCCTTCCGGATGTTCTCCAGATCCCAGGTGGCCTGGACCGACAGGCAGAGGACGGTGACATCCCCGTTAGCGCACAGTCCGACGATTTCCTCTATGGGGGTGTCGCGTTCCACACGGATAGTTTTGAAACCGTTGGCTTCCAGCAGCAGGGAGATGAGGTCGCGGCCCTCCGTGTGGCGGCTGAACGATGCCACCACCGCCGTTCCCAGAGCGGGATCGATGCCCAGGCTCCCCCTCTTGGCCTCCATCTCGCGGAGGAACGTCATCAGGGGGATCTTCCCGCGGTCGAAATCCTCGACCAGTTCCTTCTCCGACTCCCAGAAGTCTGCCATGGGGAAAGAATCGGAACGAGAGAATATGTAATTTGGCGCAAACCGATGCGGGATGAACGCAGAAATTCAGAATTCAAGTGAGGGGTAGAAAGGATGGTGGGCCCGGCCAGATTTGAACTGGCGACCTTCACAATGTCAATGTGACGTCATAACCCCTAGACCACGAGCCCAGTAAACCACCATATTGGCTTGATGTATTTATACCCTACTTATCCCGTATGAAGCCAGCGGAAAAGACTGTGCTAAGCTAAGAATTAATACGACAATTCAATCAAAGTACCGATGATAACGCTAGGCATTGAGGGCACCGCGCACACCATGAGCGTGGGGATAGTCGATTCGGAGGCACATGTGCTATCCAACATTATCGACCTTTTCCGTCCCCCTCAGGGAGGACTGCATCCCCGCGAGGCGGCCAACCACCATGCCGACGCCGTGGCCAAGACCATCGTCGAGGCGGTGGAGACCGCAGGCATCTCGCTGAAGGATGTGGACCTGGTCTCCTTCTCTATGGGTCCCGGACTGGGGCCTTGTCTCCGCGTGGCGGGGACCGCCGCACGTTCGCTGTCATGTGCGTTGGGAGTCCCCATCATCGGGGTGAACCACTGCATAGCGCACATCGAGATCGGCAATGCCCTCACGGGATGCACCGACCCCTGCCTCCTGTACGCCTCGGGCGGGAATACCCAGATTATCGCCTATTCGGACCAGAGGTACCGTATCTTCGGCGAGACGCAGGACGTCGGCATCGGCAACATGCTCGACAAGCTTGGACGCGATCTGGGTCTTGGGTACTATGCCGGCCCGACCATTGAGAAGATGGCCCTCGAAGGCGACAAGCTGCTCGACCTCCCCTATTCCGTGAAGGGCATGGACATCTCGTTCTCCGGCATCCTCACGGCCGCTGTCACTTACCGCGACAAGGGCTGCAGGATCGAGGACATCTGCTATTCGGTGCAGGAGACGACCTTCTCCATGCTTACCGAGGTCACCGAGCGCGCCATGGCCCACATCGGGAAGGACGAGGTCCTGCTCGGAGGAGGAGTGGCGCAGAATACCCGTCTCCGCGAGATGGTGGCCGAGATGGCGAAGGAGCGCGGAGCAAAGATGTTCGTCCCTGAGAGGCAGTTCTGCAGGGACAACGGGGCCATGATCGCATGGCTCGGCAACATCATGTATCAGTCCGGAGTGAGGATGGACATCGACGACACCGAGGTCCGCCAGAGATACAGGACCGATGCGGTGCCCGTCACCTGGCGTCAGTGAGCCACTTTATTCAGAACGCTGTTTGTCAATGATTTTATTGGCATTTACAGGAGCTAATCCTATTTTGCACCCACAATGCTGGATATAACAATGTAGCGAATAAATATCGTATAGACGTTCATTGATTCATGGTCTGCGGAGATTCTTCTGTGAGAAGAGCTTCTTATGTATCGAATACAAGTTACCTGTTCAGTTTTGCTCTTGTTGTAGCCTTGGCTGCAGTAATTTGTGTGATGACAATCGATTCTGATGATTCTTCCGCAACCGTAGGCGTAGAGTTCACCGTAGGTGACTATAACTACACCATAACCTCGGACACTCCCGCTACCGTCGAGATTGACGGCCCTGTGTCCAAAACTATTGCCTCGATCGTGATTCCTGAAACAGTCACTTATTCAGCCACTACATACACAGTCACTTCTGTCAAGGCCAGCGCATTCAGCAATTGCACCTCTGCCACATCTATCACAATCCCCCATACGGTGACCTCAATCGGTAGTTCCGCGTTTGCGATTTGCAGGCAAGTTACCCAGTTAAATTATGATGTGTCCGAGAATACAAACACTTCAGCTCAATACATGTTCGGGGAACTTGGTTCCAATGGGACGGGAGTAACCGTTGCCTTCGGAGAGCATGTCCGTAAAGTTCCCGCCAGTATGTTCGTTCACCAGCAAACTATGTCTTCGAAATCCAATAAAGTTATGACTGTCACTTTTGAAGACGGACTTACACACATTGGCGCTGGTGCATTCAGTAATTGCGGTTCTTTGGCCGAAATAACTATTCCTGCAAGCGTTACAGAAATAGGTACGAATGCGTTCTACATGTCGAACAATCTGCAGACGGTTTATGTTAATGCAGTACACCTGAAAGATTATACTGGGTCATCAGGGGTATTTACTTCAAATGGTCTGGCAGGTTATAAGACTGTAAGCATTATTTTCGGAGAAGGTGTTGAACACATCCCCGCATATTTTGCTACAGGAGCATATAGCAAAGTGAAGGAAGTAGTGATTCCGTCCACTGTGAAAACAATAGGTACTGCAGCTTTCAACGGTAATCAGTCAATGACCACTGTCACGATGTATAGTGCCCCACAGATACAGGGAGCCTGTTTTGCCTGTGGAACAGCTATGAGCTCCAAAACAATCTCGGTCACATCTATCTGTGAAAACGGTTTCCTCGATAACTACGGAAACCAGTACACACATTTCAATTATACCCAGTTGCCACACGTAGCGCTTAACATGTCTGGTCAAACACCCACACCTGTGCCGGACAACTGGTACTATCGCAACGGATCTCTTTTGAGATACTATGCTGAAGGAGACCCTATTTCCATTCCCAGCATTCATGTAACTGGATTCACTTTTGCAGGATGGAACACCGCACCCGCAACAGTGATGGGTACCTCCACACTCATTTACACATCATCTTGGAACATCAACCACGTTACAATTACGTTCAATTCCAACGGTGGTACATCTGTTGAACCCATCTCCGCAAACTTCGGAACTCCGATTTCTTTCGTCGCACCGACCAGGACGGGATATTGGCTCACTGGCTGGTGTCCCGCAATTCCTGCAACCATGCCTGAGTCCGATACTGAATACACGGCTCAGTGGATATTGCAAGAGCACACTGTCTATTACGACAGTCAAGGGGGAGAGTCTGTAGATAATGCGGTTTTACATTATGGGGAGACTATACCTCAGCCATCAATAACCCGTACCGGTTATGATTTCCAGGGGTGGACCTTAAGCCCCGCAGGCAGTACGATGGGTGAACAGGACGTCAACGCTACTGCAAATTGGCAAATCAGATCAGTTACGGTTTCGTTCGTAACCGGCGAGGGAACCCCGATTAATCCGATAACTGCAGATTATGGCGCCCCACTATCTGTATCCAATCCCACGAGAACGGGATACAATTTCACTGGATGGTCACCAACGTTGCCCTCCACAATGCCTGAGCACAATCAGAGTTACACAGCGCAGTGGCAGATTCAGTCTCACTCAGTCACTTATTACTCGAACGGTGGAACCAATGTGCCTTCCGCGAGTCTCGAATATGGTCAGACCATCCCTCAGCCGCAGATTACCCGCCCGGGATACAATTTCACAGGCTGGACATTGAGCCCTGCGGGAACGACCATGGGTGAGACCAATGTTACCGCAACCGCGACTTGGGAGGCAAAAACCGTAACAATCTTCTTCAACACCAATGGCGGAACCCCCATAAGCCCCATATCGGGTAAGGTGGATTCCATTGTATCTGCACCCGTGACCACAAAGACAGGGTATAATTTCACAGGCTGGACACCGTATTTCAACAACAAGATACCAACTTCAGACACGACATACAGCGCAAATTGGAGTCTTCAGTATCATACTGTGACTTATGAAACCAATGGAGGAACCAAAGTCTCGTCTGTTTCCGTAGGGTACAATCAGCCGATCCCTCTGCCCAGCAAGGATCCTACCCGCACAGGATACAAGTTCGTTCAGTGGTCTATTGCACCGGGTACATTGATGGGAACCGAAAACATTACCGTTACTGCGGAATGGTCCGGGAACTACTACCGGATTATGTACTACAATGAGTACAATCTCCCCACGTTCCTTCAAAGCTATCAGTGCGGACAACCGATTTCCGATATCATGAAGCCCAAATTGGACGGTTACAAGTTCTATGGGTGGGCAGAAGATGTGACTACAATGCCTGCTAATGATCTTTACCTCACCCCAATTTGGATTCCCGAAGAGAAAAAAGACAATACCGTGATTTATGCCGCCGGAGCAGCAATAGGTATTATTGCATTAGTAGGTGCAGCAGTATTATTCATGCGTTTGAAGCATTGAATAATATATGTAAGTGTCCGATCTGGGACATTCGTTGAATTAACTTGCAGGCGTATCTTTCGCAGGATATCTCATTCCCTCAGATCGTCCACGGTAAGAGGTGGCCTGCTGAAAATATCATCCAGCTGATCGTCACATCCGACGGCCGATGCCAATTTCCATAGGCTCTCCAGAGAAATTTTCCCGGTGCGTTCGAAGCGTTTCACCGTCCCGTAGGGTATTCCGCTCCTGTCCGCCAGCTGCAGCTGTGTGAGCTTGGCTTTCTTGCGGTAGGCTCTGAATCTCACAGCCAAATCGAGCATGCGTTCGTCCAGCGATTTCTCGTGGAAGAGGTCGCTGAGCTCGAGGTATTTCTTCATGTTTGTGGATAATATATTATCTATTTATGGGTAATTTTTGGTAAATAGATAATATCTTATCCGTGTCAGCGATTGGGCAGCGGTCTCGTATAGTTCTTGTAGCGCACGAATCCGCTCGAATCAATCCCGGCCGGGGGTAGGATCTGTATGGCCCCCAGGATGCACATGTTGAGAAGTATGGCCGTTTCCACACCCTTGTAGTTCACCAATATTTTCCGTTTCCCGCCTACCGAAGGGAGGCTGACGAATTCCCCCGGTCCGGTCGTCACTTCGAACTGGGTGCCCTCTATCGAGATATGAAGAGAGTCATCGAGCGAGGGATCCGCATAGATTGTGACACCCTTTGGAGATCTGACCCCTGTTTCGCTACTGATCTCATAGGGGTTTCTCAGTGTAAGAGGACCTTTAATGACATGGGATTTATCGATGATTTCTACCTGTATTTCATCATCTATAGTAGTGTCGAGTTCGGGCTCTACCCATTGGCGGATTATGTTGAAATCTGCTGTATATTGTAGGCGACTCATGATCTTGGATGTGGAATAAATATCAGTATCAGTGTATTGTGTTCCGTTAGGGTCCGCACTCAACAAGGGGTTGATGATAAGTAGGCTTTTTTCACCACCCATATTGATTGAGCGTTCATATGCCGGGAGCAGGTTTTTCTTGTGAGCTTTCAAAAGTAGTTTAATATCAGGATAGACCACCTTGTTCACAATGTCGGTTGCGTAATACGGTGTAATTTGGCCATCTAGCATATTGACATAGAGGTGGTTCATCAAATCTATATCCACGATACTGCCGTGTATTCTTCCTGAACCACCAATACTCTTGACAAAATCAGAGACCTGTTTTAGATATTCTCTTCTGGATTCGGTTCTATCCAGAATTTTTGCGGCTACGTGTATCATGTCTCTATAAATTTGTTCGATCGACTGTGTAGGCATTTTATGAACCCTACCGCCTTCGAGAAGATAGTACTTAGAGTCGGTTTTCTTGAGAAGGAACAAGTAGAATCCTTCCCTTTTGAGCATCACTATCTGGCCATCCCTTTTCATATCGCAGTAGATACCTTTGTGATCGAGGAAATTCAGGTATTGTTCTTTTGTGATGATGTAAACTCCATCACGATAGTGGCGGAACATATCGGTTTCAACATCGGCAACGTAGCATTTCAGACCGTTCCTCGTCTTTGTCCAGCCCCATTGATTATCCGCCAAGATTTTCATTTCTGGTCCGAAAACGAATTCTTTTTGATGAGTATGTCCGTGAAAATACACCCAGTTTGGACAGGGTGGGCCAGAAAGCCAGTCACGTGGTGGATTGTGGGTGACAACCAGAACATTATTGTATTTTCCGAATACTGAATACATCTTCTGATACAGTCTATCGAATTCTTCTGTATATCTGCGGTCTTCATCGTAGGAGCGTATTGTATTCTTGTAAAGTCCTGAATCAGCGTTGTATTTTCTGTTCTTGCCGGAGAAACCAGTTCCGCCAAAGAGGATATATTCATGTTCGCTGAAGACATTCACGAGATCGGAATCGGAAGCATTCAGTACCGCCTCGCCGTCGACAATCGAGGCGTCCGTACCGTCAAGGAGTAATACATCGTTCTGAAGAAAAATAACATCGTTCTCTTGGCAGAATTTGCGGTATTTGTTAACTATATCCTTTACAGAGTAACCTTCTTTGTTAAATACTACTCCATCCAGATTCCAATATTCATGGTTTCCTAGAACAAAAATCAGAATTCCGCCGTATTGCTTAATCTCCTTGGTGAATTCGCTGAGGAAGGTAGTAGTTACTTTGTAATCTCCGGAGATATCACCGCAGATAATCACCGTTGCACCGTAGCTGAATTCTCTGAGATACTCCTGGGAACTATAGTTCACCGGACGGAACATTACTTTGAGGATAGCTTCTTTGACGTACCGGTTAATAATCTCCTGGTTATACCCGTTAGGGTATATCATCCGAAGTTTGTTATCCAAATGTAAGTCGGAAACATAGTAGAAAATGTGCTTCTGGCATGGTTTTTCGGAATCCTTTACTGCCAAACGTCTGTCTAGGCGGATGCACATAGGATAGCCGATATCTTCCCAAGTGTACTCTCCCAGTTCTTTTTCTGTATCGATTCTAGTCATTGCTTAGCCTTCAACACAAGTCTGATGATAGTTTCATACTCACGAAGCAATTCTGGACTTTTAGCATACAGTCTAACAATAATCAATTCGACGAGATCTTCCGATGAAAGCTTGGAATAATCGGTTGAACGCTCTTCTTTTTCTTTTTTTATCTGTTTCAGAATCGCATTCAATTCTCCAACCAGGTATGGTAATTCGTATTCCGTTTCCCAAAGGCTACGGAAGGGGAGCATTACTGAAAGTCCCTCCATACTAATCTTATTGTGGCTAGGGACCTGAGAAAAAAATGACCAGACATTCAAGGGAGCAGGATCTTTAATTCCCATCGCACCGCACAGGGACTCATAAGCCTTGGCCATGTAGGTGTTTATGCGTGCAGCTTCCTCACACATCAACGTACAGAAACCGTTTTTGATATATGCATTCCTTTCATTCTCATTCAATCCAGGAAATTGACTCTCGGTAGCAGACTGCTGTAGGTATTGGATGTGGTCCTCTAAATCAATCAGAACCTTATTGTTATAGCTGTAAAGCATTAATCTGGTCCAGATGAAGCGATGCGGGTTGAAAAAGAACCATCTGAGGGCATCGTTTGGTGTTGTAAGATCATTTTCTTCAGTAGGTTCTGATGGGCTGTGGGTATTGACAGGAAGAAGGATCATCATTTCACCTCTTTTTCTGCATATTCCAAGTATTCTTCGAAATCCCTCTTTTTTAGATGTTTATTTTTTGAGAAATAGAGATAGCGAAGTATGTCATATTGGGTCAGACGTTTGCCTATGTAGAAATTGTCTGCTAGAGCTCCCCATAGATTGCTACGACGTTTTGAATCGATACATAATGGAATGAAAGCTTTTTTGACATATTCTTCGTAATCGGATGGTGCTCTGGCCAGTTCTTCTGTAAGATCTACTACATTCGTTGGATTACTGTAGATGTCTATGGACTTTTCTTTCGATGATTCATCTGGCAGGATTTCATCGAAACCCATCGAAGTTGCCAATATCGGTGTGTCACCCTTAGATTTGGTATCAATCCACATACGTATGATATGGGCCGTGCTTAGATACTGAAAGGTCAAGAAGACTCTGGAGATTTTGTATATATCAGTGGAACTGTAGTACTGGACCTTATCTGCAGGTTGGTTTTTTGTAAGTGTTTTGCTGAAATCTTCTTTACCGAGTTCCTTCAGTTTTTCTTGATACTGGCTCAGTAACGCTGGTGCTTCTTTGGAAAGGAGTTTTTCGATTGTAGGGTAAACATGTTTGTGGACCATATCCGTTGCGAAATACGGAGTCAGTTTCCCGGTGAAAGGACACAGATAAAGATGGTTGTAGAAGTCTATATCCACAATACAACCATGTATCCTCCCGTTTCCTCCGAATGATTTTACAAATTTTGAAATCTTAGCAAGCTTAGAGTTGTATTCAGAGAAGACGTCATTCATTTTGGAAGCGTAGTCTACCATGTTGTCGTAGATTTCGTTTGGTGTATGGCTGATGTTTCTTTTTCTGCCCCCGGCCAGTAACCAGTATGCTCCGTTGGGTTTACGGAGGAGGAAACAATAGTAACCTGAACGTTTGAGCATTAGAACTTTGATGCGGTTATCTATCGAAGCTGATAGTCCAAGGCTGCTGTAAAATTTACTGTATAATCCGCCTGGAATCAGATATTTTCCATCCCCCCACTCGCTAAAGATATCAATGGGGTATGTTGGGCTGATTGTCTTGAAAATAAAACGGTTACCGTAATATCCTACTTGATTATCAGCAAATTCCGCACGGTTCCCTAGAAGCCTGATTGTATTCCTGTGAGTGTGTCCGGAAATGTAGATACAGCGATCCAGAGTACCTTCGGGAGAC
>JAEEGL010690101.1_pt1 | contig 10299 bp, 8 predicted proteins | sample 9134231 | NCBI WGS metagenome assembly JAEEGL01 (sample SAMN16246548, study PRJNA631951) | gut metagenome | biome: gut microbiome; feature: rumen; material: fiber-attached | host: Bos | place: Iran: Karaj | collected 2018-10
ACGCCTCCGGAGCTTTCCGCCGATATTATCGACAACGGCATCATGCTCACCGGCGGCGGCGCCATGCTCAGAGGCCTCGACCGCCTGGTATCCATCGAGACCGGCATCGATACCCGCATCGCGGAAAATCCCCTGGACTGTGTCGTCAACGGTACGGGCCGGGTGCTGGAGGACATCGACCGTCTGCGGGACGTGCTCTCCAACTGACCGTAAAAGGACTTGGATACGCAGCGGGGTCTGCTTCAGTGGACTCCGCTGCCGTGTTTTTTCCACTGTTGTATATCGAGACGGAAGGAGGCGCGGGCCGTGAGTGATTTTTTCAAGGGCAGATCCTTTAAGATCCTGTTTGCTCTGCTGGTGCTCATCTTTGCTTTCCTGATCCGCGCGGCCTACGACGGGACAGGCACCAGCGTGCTGTCCCGGGGCGTCTCCTACCTGACCACGCCGGTGCAGCGTCTGGTCTCCGGAGCGGCCCAGAGCATTTCCGATACCGCCTCCGCCCTGCTCAGCGGCAAACGGATCGCCGCGGAGAACGCCGCCCTGCGGGAAGAGAACGCCGCCCTGCGGGAGCAGCTGGTGGAACACGAGCGGTACAAGGCGGAGAACGAGCGCCTGCGGGCGTACCTGAACATCAAGGAGGAATCTCCCGAGCTGGAGTTCGTCCCGGCCCAGGTCATCGGCCGCGATACGGCGGAGCGCTTTTATTCCTTTACCATCGACAGCGGAAGCCTCTCCGGCATCAAGGCCGGCGATCCGGTGATCACCGCGGAGGGCCTGGTGGGCTTCGTCCAGCGCACCACGGGGGCCTCCGCCCAGATCTCCACCATCCTGGACGTGGCCTGTTCCATCGGCGCCATCGATATCGCCACCAGGGAACTGGGCGTCACCGAGGGAGCGGTCTCCCTGGCGGAGGAAGGGCTGCTGCGGCTCTCCTATCTGCCCCGGGAGAGCAAGGCCGGTCCCGGCGACCTGGTGGTCGCCAGCGGGGCGGGGGATACGGTGCCCAAAAACCTTGTGATCGGAACCATCCGGGAAGTGCTGCCCGACGCCAAGGGGCTTTCCCTCTACGCCGTGCTGGAGCCCCCCGCGGATATCCGGGAGGTGCGGGACGTGCTGGTGATCACCAGCTTCCCGGGCAATACGGCCGAGGAGCCCCTTTCCGAAGGGGAAGCCGGGCAGGAGAGCGAGTCTCCCTGACCGGGGACCCGAAAAAAAACCCCCGGGGACGAGTCCCCCGGCGGATCGGGAAGGAGGCCCTCTGGGTGAGCGTAAAGAACAGTCTGGTCCGGTGCATCGCGAAGCACGCGGCCTACGCGGGCTTGCTCCTTCTCCTGTTTTTTCTCCAGGAGGCGCCGGCCCTCTCGGTTTTCGGCGTGCGGAGCGTCCCGGTGATCGGGCTTTTTATCTCCGTCGCCATGCTGGAAGATGAGCTCTGCGGCGGCCTGTACGGGCTTGCCGCGGGGATCCTGTGCGATACGGCGTCCATGGCGATCTTCGGCGTGGCCTCCATCCTGTTTCTGGTGGAGGGCTGCGCCGTGGGACTTCTGACGATCTACCTGGTCAACGCCCGGCCCCGCAGCGCGGCGTTCTTTACCGCGGCGGCGGCCGGCATCTACGGGATCGTCTGCCACTACCTGCTCTACGGCGTGTGGGGGTACGCCGGCGCCGGCCGCCTGCTGCTGACGCAGGTCCTGCCCTCGACGCTGCTCAGCGCCCTGTGGAGCCTGCCGCTGTACAGGATCCTGCAGAAGATCCGGGACGCGCTGAGCGATCCCCAGGAAGGGGCCTGAATCGGACCGGAAAAAGCGGAAAGGAGTGCGCGGGCATGGAACGGAAAAAAGGATCCGTACGCAGGCTTTTGGCCCTGGGGATCCTGTTTGCCTGCGCCCTGGCTGCTTTTTCCCTGCGCCTGACCCAGGTGCAGATCGTGGAAGGGGCCGACTATTTAGAAAAACAGCAGGCCGGGGACGTAAAAGTCCAGCGGGTCCGGGCCGCCCGGGGGGAGATCGTGGATCGCAACGGCAGTCCCTTCGCCCGCAACGAGGTGAGCTACAGCATCGTCCTCGATAAGGCGCTGATGCCCATCGGGGGAGAGAACGAGACCATCCTGGCGCTGACGAAGCTGATGCGGGAACAGGGGGAGACCTGGCGCGATACGCTGCCTCTGCTGCGGGGAGGAGACGGGAGCCTTTCTTTCCCCAAGGGACGGGACGGCGACGTGGCCGCCCTGAAAAGCATGTTCGATATCAACGACTATGCCACGGCGGACGACGTCTACTACTGGCTGGTGGACCGCTACAAGCTGAAGGATTACAATGACGAGGACGTCATGACCATCGCCGGCGTCCGCTACGAAATGGAGCGGGCGGGATACTCTCTGGAGACCCGCTATACCTTCGCCGTGGAGATCTCTCCCGAGACCATGGTCCTGGTGGCCCAGTCCCGGGGCCGGCTCCCCGGCGTGGATATCGAGGAGACCGCCCGGCGCGTCTACGTGGACGGGGACCTGGCGCCCCATATCGTGGGACGGATGGGCGCCATCTCCTCCGACGAGCTGCAGGAGTACATCGAGAGAGGCTACTCCATGGACGCCCGGGTGGGCCGGGACGGCGTTGAGCGGGCTTTTGAGGAGCAGCTCCGGGGAACGGACGGAGAACGGCTCATCTACAGGGACAACAACTACAACATCATCGGCATAGAGGAATCCTCCCCCGCCAGGCCGGGCAACACCGTGGTGCTGACCATCGATAAGGATATGCAGCGCACGGCCACCGAGGCCCTGGTGGATGAGATCCGCCTGCTCAACGCCACCGCGCCCCCCGGACAGGGCCGGGAAGCGGACGCGGGGGCGGTGGTGGTCATCGATATCAAGAAGGCGGAGATCCTGGCGGCCGTCAGCTATCCCGGCTACGATCTGAACACCTTCGCCCAGGACCTGGAAAAAAATTCCGCCGATCCCCTCATGCCCTACTGGAACCGCGCCCTGCTGGGGGTGTACGCCCCGGGTTCCACCTTCAAGCCCACCGTGGCGGTGGCGGGCCTGACCCAGGGCGTCATCGCCCCGAGTTCCGTGATCGCCTGCCACCGGGTCTATACCTATTTCCGGGATTATCAGCCCTCCTGCCTCTCCTACCACGGGAACATGACCGTAGTAGACGCCCTGCGGGCTTCCTGCAACGTGTTTTTCTACGAGACGGGGAGACGGCTGGGGATCGCCGTCATCAACGAATACGCCCGGGCCCTGGGCCTGGGCGTGGCCACGGGGATCGAGCTGCCGGAGGCCCTGGGCACCCAGAACGATCCCGAGACCGCCAATCCCGGCGACGTGCTGCAGGCCGCCATCGGCCAGCTCAACAACGGCTATACGCCGGTCCAGCTGGCAAATTACGTCTCCACCATCGCCAGGCGCGGGGACAGGAAAAAACTTTCCATTGTAAAATCGGTCTCCTCCTACTATGATTATACGGACGTGGTGGAGTCGCCGGAGCACGAGACCCTCTCTACGGTGGACACCACCCAGGAGGTCTGGGACACGGTCTTCAAGGGCATGATCAACGCCACCCACGCCACCAACGGCACCAGCTACCGGTACCTGGGGGATTATCCCATCACCATCGCCTCCAAGACCGGCACGCCCCAGACCAAAGAGTTCCCCAACTCCACCTTCATCTGCTTCGCCCCGGCGGAAGACCCCCAGGTGGCCGTCGCCGTGGTGATCGAAAAAGGCTGGCACGGCTACACGGGCGCCCCGGTGGCTCGAAAAGTCTTCGACCAGTATTTCTTCCCCGAAAAAGTCGCCGCCGAGAGAGCGGCCAGGGAGGCGGCGGAAGCGGCGGCAAGAGCGGAGGAAGAGACCCCTTCCGAAGAGGAAGAGACGGAAGAAAAGGGCCCCGATCCTCAGTCGCCCTGAGAAACGGGGACCGAATCATGTGCAAATATCACGATTTTTTTCCATTTACACAGAATATGTACTGGATTTTTAACAAAGACTGTGTTAACATGGCAGGAGGGGACTGTTCTCTATGCCCAGATCGATCTTGATCACCTCCGGGAAAGGCGGTACGGGGAAAAGCACCGTGACACAGCTGCTGGGCCGGGCCCTGGCCGATATGGACCAAAACGTCCTGCTTTTGGAGCTGGACTGCGGCCTGAGGGGCCTGGACCTGATGCTCGGCGTATCGGACCGGGTCGTCTACGATCTTTCCGATCTGCTCACCGGGGGCTGCAAACCCGCCCAGGCCGTGGTTCCCGTGGACGTTCCGCGCGGGAACCTGCATCTGATCGCGGCTCCGGCGGACCGCCTGTTCCGCATGGATACCCGGGCCCTGGGTTCTCTGCTGCGGATGCTCGCCGCGTGTTACGATTACCTTCTGCTGGATACGGCGGCGGGTCTGGGGCCCACCCTGGACGCGGCGGCCGTGGTTGCGGAGGAAGCGCTGATCGTGACCACCGCGGACCGGGTCAGCGCCCGGGACGCCAACGCCGCCGCCCAGCTGATCGACTGCCCGTCGCGGCTTGTGATCAACCGCTTTCTTACCGACGATCTGAAAGGAGACCTCCCCACGCTGGATGCTGTCATCGACTGTGCCGGCGTGCAGCTCATATCCGTCATCCCCTACGATCCCGCCGTGCCCGTCGCCAACGCGACGGGGAGCGCTCTGCCGGCTTCTTCCCGCGCGGGGGGAGAGATCGCGGACCTTGCCAGGCGGTTGTCGGGAGAGCGGATCCCGCTCAATCAGAAGCGGCTGCGCGGCCGACCGTGAGAAAGAAGGAATCTTCCCATGAATATCGCTCTTATCGCCCACAACGCCAAAAAGGAACTGATGGTGCAGTTCTGTATCGCCTACAGCGGCATACTCAGCCAGCATAATCTTTGCGCAACGGGCGTCACCGGCAAACTGGTCAGCGACGCGACCGGTCTGCGCGTGCTGCGGTACCTCTCCGGAAGACAGGGGGGCGATCAGCAGATCGCCGCGCGCATCGCCTGCAACGAGATCGACCTTCTCATCTTTTTGCGGGATCCCATCGGCATGAAGCAGGACGAGCCGGACGAGGCCAACCTGATCCGCCTTTGCGACGTGCATTCCATCCCCGTGGCCACCAACATCGCCACCGCCGAAGCCCTGATCCACGCGCTGGAAAAGGGCGACCTGGATTGGAGAGATATCGTAAACCCTAAGCAAAGGGCGTGAAAACGCCCCAAATACATAACCCACAGACGCTGAAGCGGGAGAAGTAAGCCCCGGCGCGCACTCCAGAGAACGGATCCCAGGCTGTAAGATCCGGTGTGAGCAGGGCCCAAAAGACGCCCGCCGAGTCGGACGCAAAACGTTCCGGCACCCCGCCGTTACCGGGGCAGAGGGTCGATCTGACCGAAGCTCGGGTGGCACCGCGTATTTTTACGCCCCGTTTTCCAATCAGGAAAAGGGGCGTTCGCTGTTTGATGGATCTTATCGTCAGAAAGGATGTTACAGTCATATGAAATTGCTTACGAACGCGCCCAAGGGGACCAAGGACGTGCTCCCCTCCGACGCGCCGCGCTGGCATTACATCGAGCGCCGCGCCCTGGACCTGGCGGAACGCTACGGCTTCTTCGAGATGAGGACGCCGGTGTTCGAGCACACGGAGCTGTTCAGCCGGGCCGTCGGCGACACCACGGACGTGGTGCAGAAGGAGATGTACACCTTTACCGATAAGGGCGACCGCTCCGTGACCCTGCGGCCGGAAGGAACGGCGGGCGTGGTCCGCGCCGCGGTGGAAAACGGCCTGCTGGCGGGGCAGCTGCCCGTCAAGGCCAGTTACGTCATCTCCTGCTTCCGGTATGAGAAGCCCCAGGCCGGCAGGCTGCGGGAGTTCCATCAGTTCGGCGTGGAATCCTTCGGGTCTCCCTCTCCCGCCGCGGACGCGGAAGTGATCGGCCTGGCCCACCGGCTGCTCAAGGAGCTGGGCGTCACGGGGGTGCGCCTGAACCTCAACTCCATCGGCTGCAGAAAGTGCCGCCCCGAGTACCAGCGGAAGCTGCGGGAGTATTTTTCCCTCCACGAAGAAGAGCTCTGCGGGACCTGCCGGGAGCGCCTCGTCAAAAACCCCCTGCGCATCATCGACTGCAAGAACCCCTCCTGCAAGACCCTGGCCGCCGGAGCCCCCAAGATGATCGACCATCTCTGTCCCGAATGCCAGGCGCATTTTTCGGAACTGCGGGCCCGTCTGGACGCCATGGGGATCGCCTACGAGATCGATCCCGATATCGTGCGGGGGCTGGATTACTACGTGCGCTCCGTGTTTGAGTTCGTCACGGATACCATCGGCGCCCAGGGCACGGTCTGCGGCGGCGGCCGGTACGACGGGCTGATCGAGGAGATCGGCGGCCCGGCGCTGCCCGGGGTCGGCTTCGCCGTGGGGCTGGAGCGGCTGCTGCTGGTGATGGACGCCTGCGGGGCCTCTTTCCCGCCGGCGACGCCCTGCGAGGTCTTCCTGGCGCCCATGGGAGAAAAGGCCTCGGTGGCGGCGGGGGCTCTGGTGGAGCGCCTGCGGGCCGAGGGCATCCGGGCGGACGCCGATACCATGGGCCGGTCCCTCAAGGCCCAGATGCGCTGCGCCGACAAATTGGGGGCCCGGTACACCTGCGTTCTGGGCGATAACGAGATCGCCGCCGGCGCCGCCAGGCTCAAGGAGATGGCCACGGGGGAACAGACGGAAGTTCCTCTGGGCGAAGGCTTTACCGAGGCCGTGGAGAAGATCCTTCTCCGGCGGCAGATCGCGGAGACCGCCGCCGCCGCCGCGAAACTTTGAGAAGGGCAGGGAGGCATACCTATGGAAGAAGTCGAATTCAAATTTGATACCCAGCTTCTGATCGACGGCCACGACCTGGACGAGGACGAGATCAACGACTATATCACGGAACATTTTAAGGGCGACAGCCTGCTGGTGGTGGGGGATGACGAGCTGATCAAGCTGCACTACCACACCAACGAGCCCTGGCTCGTGCTGGAATACTGCGCTTCCCTCGGAGAGATCAGCGACGTCATCGTGGAGAACATGGCCAGGCAGGCCCAGGGGCTCCACGGCTGAAAAACCGGATACTTTTTGTCATATTATAAATCATTTATACTGAAAGGAATTGAAACCTGATGGCAGAAACCATGAACGGCATGAAGCGCACGGACTACTGCGGCACCCTGCGCCCCGCTGATATCGGCCGCGAGGTGGTCCTCGCGGGCTGGTGCGCCAAGCAGCGGGACCTGGGCAGCAATCTGGTCTTTATCGATCTGCGGGACCGCACGGGCATAGCCCAGCTGGCCTTCGACGACACCAGCGACCGGACCGTGTTTGAAAAGGCCAGGGGCGTGCGCGGAGAATACGTGCTGATGGCGAAAGGGACCGTGCGGCAGCGGGAGAGCGTCAACCGGGAGATCCCCACCGGCGAAGTGGAAGTGCTGGTGAGCGATCTGCGGGTGCTCTCCGTCAGCGAAACGCCGCCCTTCGATATCCGGGACGGCGTCAAGACCAACGAGGAGCTGCGCCTGCGCCACCGCTATCTCGACCTGCGGCGGCCTGAGCTGCAGAACGTGATCCTGATGCGCCACCGGATCACGAAGCTGGTGCGGGATTATTTCGATGACAACGGTTTTGTGGAGATCGAAACGCCCTGCCTCATGAAGCCCACGCCGGAGGGAGCCCGGGATTACCTGGTGCCCTCCCGGGTGCATCCGGGCAGGTTTTACGCCCTTCCCCAGTCGCCCCAGCTCTATAAGCAGCTGTGCATGGTGGCGGGGTTCGACCGCTATATGCAGATCGCCCGCTGCTTCAGGGATGAAGATCTGCGCGCGGACCGCCAGCCGGAGTTTACACAGATCGACCTGGAAATGTCCTTCGTGGATGAGGAAGACGTGCAGACGGTCAACGAGGGCCTGATGAAGCGCATCTTCAAGGAGATCCTGGGCATCGATCTGCAGCTCCCCCTGCGCCGCATGACCTGGCGGGAGGCCATGGACCGGTTCGGTTCCGACAAGCCCGATACCCGCTTCGGCCTGGAGCTTCGCGATCTTTCCGATCTTCTCCAAAACACCGGCTTTGCCGTCTTTAAAGGCGCCCTCTCCACCGGCAGCGTGCGCGCCATCAACGTCAAGGGCGCCGCCGCGTCCCTGCCCCGCAAGCAGATCGATAAGCTGACGGACACCGCCAAGCTCTACGGCGCCAAGGGCCTCGCCTTCTCCCGCTGGACTGCCGACGGGCAGAGCAGTTCCTTTGAGAAGTTCCTCACTGCCGAGGAGGCCGCCGCGGTCCACGAGCGCATGGGGTATGAGCAGGGAGACGTGCTGCTGGTGGTGGCGGATCCCTCCGACGCCGTGGTCTTCGCCGCCCTGGGGGCCCTGCGCCTGGAGATGGCGAAAAAGCTGGAGCTCATCCCCGAGGGGACCTACGACCTGCTGTGGATCACGGAATTTCCCCTGCTGGAGTACTCCCCCGAGGAGCAGCGCTTTACCGCCATGCACCATCCCTTCACCTGCCCCAACTTCGACGACCTGCCCCGGCTGGAAAGCGATCCCGGCAGCGTGCGGGCCCGGGCCTACGACCTGGTCCTCAACGGGGTGGAACTGGGAGGCGGTTCGATCCGTATCTCCGATCCCGAGATCCAAAAGCGGATGTTCGCCGCCATCGGCATGAGCGAAGAGGAATACACCGAGAAGTTTTCCTTCCTGCTGACAGCCTTCCGCTACGGCGTGCCCCCCCACGGCGGCATGGCCTACGGCCTGGATCGTCTGGTGATGCTGCTGCTGGGCCGGGACTCCATCCGCGACGTCATCGCCTTCCCCAAGGTGCAGAACGCCAGCGAGCTGATGAGCGGCTGTCCGGGTCCCGCCGACGCCAAGGCCTTGGAGGAGCTTTCCATCGCTACCGTCCTCAAGGAGGAACAGGGATCCTGATACGGGAGCGGATCTTCCCGGTCCGCGCCGCCGTCCCCCGCACCCGGAGGGACAAGATACTATATAAAAAACCAGGCCGGAAGGGGCTGTGCCCTTTCCGGCCTGATTTTTGTCCCCGGGTTTTGTGCTAATTGACTTAAATCACATTGCAAAAATCGTGCAGGATTGCTATAATCGGTTCTGAAATCTTCAAAACGCCGGGCCAAAACCCGGCTGCCGCCGCTCCCGGGGGCCCGGGGCGCTCCGGCCCGAAAAACCGTTTTGGCGAATTGAAAAAAAGCCTTTACTTTAGCGTGCTAATATGCTATCATACTACCACGATTAAACGCTGCCGGGATCGGCGGCTCCTGGAGGTCCCTTATGGAATTTGACGCCCTCTGCCTCAAAACGGAGGAAAAACTGGCCCTGCGGCTGCGTTCGCTGTACCGGCGGCACGGCTACAGCCAGTACCGCATGAGCCGTTTTGAGGAGTACGATCTTTACGCGGGGAACAAGGATTTCCTCGTTTCGGAGAACGTGATCACCTTTACCGATACCAACGGCCGCCTGATGGCCCTCAAGCCGGACGTGACCCTTTCCATTGTGCGCAGCAGCCGGCCCGGCAGCGTCCTGCAGAAGGTCTACTACAGCGAGAACGTCTACCGGGTCTCCGCCCGCACCCGCCGCTTCGGGGAGATCCCCCAGACCGGCCTGGAGTGCATCGGCGCCGTGGACGACTGCTGCATCGCCGAGGTCCTGCTGCTGGCGGCCCAGAGCCTGCGGACCTTTTCCCCCCGCTGCGTGCTGGAGGTATCCGATCTGGATCTCCTTTCCGAGGCGGTGGAGCGCATCGGCGCCGGGGGCGGCCTTCGCCGGAGCATCCTCAAATGCGTCGGAGAGAAAAACCTCCACGAACTGGCTGCCCTGTGCCGGGAGGCGGGGGCCCGCCCGGAGGACGCGGAGCGGCTCTGCGGCCTGCTGCGGATCTCCGGCCGGCCCGGGGAAGCCATCGGCCGGCTGCGGCAGCTGGGCTTCGAGGGACCGGAACTGTCCAAGCTGGAGACGGTGAGCGAGGCTCTCGAGGCCGCGGGGGCGGGGGACGTCCTGCGGCTGGATTTTTCCGTCGTCAACGATATGGATTACTACAACGGCATCGTCTTTAGGGGATTTGTGGAGGGGGCTCCCGACAGCGTCCTCTCCGGCGGCCAGTACGACCGGCTGATGCGAAAGCTGGGGAAAAACGCCCGGGCCGTGGGCTTTGCCGTCTATCTGGACGGGCTCGAGCGCTTTTGCGAAACGGAGACCGGCTTTGACGACGACGTGGTCCTGCTCTACGATGACAAAAGTTCCCCGGCCGCCCTCTGCCGCGCCCTGCGGGATCTGGCCGACGAGG
>JAEEGL011542841.1_pt1 | contig 10299 bp, 6 predicted proteins | sample 9134231 | NCBI WGS metagenome assembly JAEEGL01 (sample SAMN16246548, study PRJNA631951) | gut metagenome | biome: gut microbiome; feature: rumen; material: fiber-attached | host: Bos | place: Iran: Karaj | collected 2018-10
ATCCTCATATCTGCCACAGCTCGTACGGAGAAGCCATATTCACGATAGTTCTTATTACAGGATGCACTAGCACTGCGCACTTCCATTGCAAATCCTAAATCATTCACATGAGTTAAATCCCTGCACCCGTTTGCTATCGTACCAGTCCAGTAAGAACCGAAATTTCCCCCTCCGTGTAGAAGAGAACTTAACTCATTACCAGTACCCTTGCCATAAAGTTCTTCACCATCTGCTGGAAAGAATATTGAGTTACCGTTCTTCTTGCTGGTAAACAACGCACCTGTTACGCCATTCAGAGTTCCCCATTCATATGTACAGTTATCAATCAGCTCCTTTACTTCATCAGCAGAAGGCAAACGCCAATGACCTCCCCAACTGCTTTTGGCTACATCGTAACGACTGTCGCCAGAAATATTATCACCGATGTGTTTAAATAGAAAATATACTACATTCTTTTGAACTTTCTCTATTTGTAAGTACCTATATGTTTCCTTGCTGTACTTACTTTTCGTATCGATTTCTCCCCAAGCATAAAGATTACCATGCTGAATTATTGAAGTTGCTCCGATGTTACAAGTTGCCCATTTTACACTAAGCCCAAGGTCAACATATTCATGACCATCTATCAATGGTGTCGGCTTCTCATTAGCATTCTGCGCAGAAAGAGAGAAAGAGGCAAGCCACAAAGATGATAATATAAGCAACTTACTTAAACTTTTAAATCTACACATATCCATATAGTTTATATTGAACACGGCAATTAATCAAGATAATATTCAATAGATAGGCTATCAAGTTAGCAATCCCAGGCACTACCGCCATCTGCACCACATTTGGAGCAGTAGTAATGCCCTGTACCATCGGTCACCCAATCGTGGCTACAGCTTGTCTCCATCATTTGGCGGAATCCTGCTAGGTCAGCCAATTTCTGTCCTGCTTGCTGATCACCATCCTTAAAGAACTTCTCTTCGTTCTCCTTCTCCATCTCGTCCATCATCTTTGACAGACTTTCCAATTTGTCATTGTTGTCACTCATATCCGTACTGTTATTTGATTATTATATTTACATTCCTTCGTCATCTCCTGCACTAACAGGCACATCGGGTTAATCACCTCCACCGATGCCTCAATGTTTTGCAAGCATACCTATCTCCGATGTACTTAATGCCCGATTATAGATACATACTTCATCTATCAAACCATCAAACGGATACCATTTGTCATAGAATTTGCCTATATACAAATCCCGTTCGTTTATGTTCGAGAAATCAGGAGTCGACTCTTTACTATCAATAAGTATGCCATCGACATACAGGCTGGCATGTCCGTGCCCATAGACAAATGCTATGTGTATCCATTTATTCAGATAGTTTCCCTTTAGTTTATCGTTTGAACTAACAATTCCCCACTTTTCACTGGAAGATGCCACCCATACATTGAGTTGTTCGTCTGATCCGCTAAGGACGAATGAAATAGAACCACTATCATGGTTTTTCGAGATGAAACATTGCGTACCACCATACGACCTGCTGATCCAACCATCCATAGCATACCAACTGGTAGGTTTCACAAAAGCCGAGAAGGTTGCCCCGTCAACAAATTGCAACGATTCAGAATTGCGTATATAGATATGTCCCGGCTTGTAATAGCCCCCAAACAAATACGCACCATTCTCATCACCATCCACTCCTGTTGTTAAGACAACATTCTCCGTCGGTACGCCATGATTTCCATTTCCACTCAAATCGTTAGCATTTCCATTGAATGGATAGTAGGCAACCAAGCCATCGGTTGGGATATTACTCAGGTCCGCTTGCGATACAGACACGCGAAGTTTGGCGGTACGACATGTATAGACGTCGACAACCGATATGACGGTTTCCCCGACATTCGAAGCTGTGACGGTAACAGTGTTGTCTGTTACGGAAGCTACTGCAACATTTCTATCATCGCTTGATGCAACGTACTTTCCCCCTGAAGTAAGTATTTCAACCTTTCCACTCCCACCGACCTTCAAGTCTAATAACTCTTTTGACAGCTGTAAGGGCATAGGTATTTCACTAATCATATATCTTATTACGGTAGATTCCGGACCTACGCTACGATACCCCATCCAAGTAGAGCCATTGCTAACATGCATACACTTACCGCTACTTGGCGATTCGGAAGTAGCATAACAACCGAGGCTTCCTATTTCATGTTGATAATATGACGATCCCCTCGCCCAAGTATAGCCAAAGAACGGGAATATACGTACCACGTCGTTGTCCTTGTTACTGTCCCAGAAAAATTCGTTTGCGATTTCATTGATGGAACTATTTTCAACCATTCTACTTGTTACTACCATCATATTACCGTCAGAGTCTGGATTTTTCACCACGGCATACCGATAGGCAACACCAGTACCCCTCTTATTTGAAGATTGCAGTTTCAAGCCGTATGCGACGTTATCGCCATTACTTCTATAATCGGCCAAGAATGTGCCCATCTGTCCTGTCATTTCCACTACCTCCTCAACATCATTTGACGTCGTTACCTCAGTAAAGGATATCAAACCGCTCTCTATGGGGAAGATACCGGTCCATTCTTCTACTGAAGGATAATGGTATTTCACACCGTCTACTTCTCTCTCGGCATACATGCCACTATAATCCAGCCAAACACCGATAGACTGATAATTATCAAGATTTGCGACAAACCTTTCAGGATAATAGGAATATTCAGTCAGATAAGCCATCGGCATTGTAGCGACATCAAACGTCGATTTGTCGAACGTCAGTTCCGTACCATCCCATGTGGCATACATGTGGTAGGCATGACTGACTTCCAATTTGACATCAGAACTCTTCTTGTTCGAAGACTTTACTGTTTTTCCGTCAATATTGGCATTGATAACAGCATCATTGATTAGGTTGCCATTAGGAATGTACCATGAGACAATAGCATCAGAGCCTTGGGATGGAATCGTGACAGCCTCTGACACAGTGGAATATGGCTGGGCTGCCTCCGCCTCACTGACAAAAGCTCCATCGCTAAAGCTAATCGCACCCTGTAAACTGAACCATGTGGGGCTGGCCTCAAAGCCATTGAGACTGAAACTTATGCTCGTGTCGCTGGTGTTATTGATATGCAGAATCTCATAAACCCCGTATGGTTTAAACACTGCATTGCTTTGATTAAAGCCCGTAACGATACTGAAAACTGCCGGAACCTTGAATTTCTTAAATGGCACCCTTTGCAGCGAGGCGTTACAGAATACTTCTGATTCCGTAAAGGATGTCTTCGCTCCGACAATACCGATCAGTGTATATTCCTCCGTAATGCCATCCTCTACGACCTTTGGCTTCCTGTAAGAGATATTACATCCCTTTCCATCCTCGGTGATATCCCTTACGGGTACAAGGCCGATATGCTCTACTTTCCCATTGTAGACAACAAAAATATCCACTTCGTCACCTGCTTTCCAATGGGTCGTAAGATCGGCAGTACCTTCCGATTCCTTCAGACAAACACGGGTCACAGATTCATTGGATGGAAAACTGAGATGTACCACAGCTTCTTCACCTATGGGGATTAATTGATCATTATCAATGCTACAGGATGCTGTCATACAGAGCAGACAGCACATCCATAATATAGGTCTTGCAATGCTCTTCATATTTCTCATCTTTTTTATTATCTTTTCAAATGCCTGGGAGCTAAATTCATACCCGGAATATCTTCAATAGACGTATTGTTGACTTGACCCTTGTTGTCTGTTTTAAACAGAATGGCGGGACCTCTGAGTATAAGAATTTCCTTCGTAATTATATCAGCCACCACATAAGGCCTGACTGTATAAGTCGTATTGGGTTCCAAATCCTTAAAAGGCAAATCATATTTCACAGAAGAACTCTCCAACATCTTAGGATTGTTTCTGTACTTTGGATTAACTGTCATGTAATTGACAGAAAGAGGTATCCATCTATGACCAGAGACGCTTTCTTTTGCATAGCAGAAACCACAGTCGGTCTCAGTGAATGGTAACAATGAATTGGTCTTTGTTGCCGTGAAAGTGATGTAGCCTGTTTTTGTCAGCTGAGCCTCAACTTTTTTGAAACCTGCATAGAACAGATTCAATTTGCCTTTCCAATTAAGGTCGTCATTCTCGTAAAATGCTTTCGAAACCTCGTCCGTTTTCCTTTTTAACGGATTGAAATAGCTGAGATAGACATTTGCTTCACCAACATTCCCGATTTCCATTGATGCCTCATCCGTCACCTCATATCCATCGTATCCCGACATGATTTCATCAGCCTTTTCAGTGTATCCCAGTTTAAAGCCTGCATTTAATTGAAGTCTATCTTCGAAACGGACACCTCCACCCAAGTTGTCAACAAGATTCGACCCATAAAACCCAAAAGATATTACTGGATGGACTGTGAAATCAATATTGCCGCCAAGTTCTATAGACATGTCGGGAGAATCCATGATGAAAAAACGATTGTCACTTTCTTTCTTTTCTAACTTAAAAAAAGGGATATTAGAATTACTAAACCTGTAATACATAGTCGCATCTGTCCGAGTCTTCCAATCAAAAAGCCTGACACTTGTCTTTAATGCTGCTTCGACACTTGCCGTGAATTTGAGTTCTGCTTTTGGTGTTATCACAATGGGAACGGTACTTGCAGGAATGACGATGGGCTTCAATACATGACTACACAGTGTGTGGTCTTTAAAATTGAGAAAATTATATGTTATTGCAAGGTCTGCATCAAGAGTAACCCGTGAAGTGAAATTATATGTAACACCCCACTTGCCAAGAATCGCATTGTCTATGTCAAGAAAGAATGTCAACTCTTTGGGATCCATCATAAAATTAAACCTAAAGTCAAACTTGGTCATTCCATAGTCTGTTTCCTTTGCCTCTTTACCGTCATTGTTCGTCCATTTATATATAGGTATCTTTATTTCCGGAAATATCCATCGATATTCATCGTCATTCAACATTCTTAATCTATTGCCTTCCATATCTTCTGCATAATCTGTCACTAGGTCATCAATATTGACAGTTTTAGACAAATGGACATCAGGCAGCACGTCATCCAAATATGCCAATCCCTTCTTTATCTTTGCAGTGACACCATCCGCATCAGCATCGCCACCTCGGGTGGTTATTTCCTCTACGGCATCAACGCGGCAAAGGAAACCGTATGGGGCTTTTTCCGTAGGACCAGAAGCTAGAATGTCACCTACTTTTGGCATATTTCCCCTTGTCGTCTTAATTGTCATAGTCTCATCAGTACCAACATCAACAACAGTGAAGTCAGCATCACTCGCGTCTGAAGTTATATGTATTACAGGCTCATCACCTCCGTCTCCCAACGTTAGCCTCTTACCGTCCCAAACGGCAAAGATACCATAGGCATGGTCTGTCTGCAGGGTGATGTCGCTGCTGATACGGTTCTCAGAACGCACCTCTTTGCCGTCTATTTCTGCTATGAGCTGTGCATTCTGTATTTTGTTGCCGTTGGGAATATAGTAGGAGTAGACTTTGAACGCATTTTTTCCTGTAAATACCGCTACCTTGCCCTCTTCACTTACAGCATCGCCTTCCTGTTCTGTATTGACAATGGTACCTTTGTCTATTGAAACCTCAGCATGGGTATAATACCACTTCTTCTCGGCGTCAAAGCCCCTGTGACGGAATTTGATAGGTTTATCCGTCTTATTAATAACATATAGTATTTCTGCCGTTCCAGCCACTCTACTTGATGTTTCAACAGACCACTGGCCGCTAACAGTCTTGAAATATAATCCAAAAGTGTCACCACGAGACAAATTTGTCCTGTAAAAAAGTTCATTGCCGTCACGACGCCATGAACAGCCCAACCCTATGATCTCATATGGCTTACTTGCATCAAGCTTTCCCGTGCCGTCAATATTTACTGTACCCTTCTTCTTATCACTCGACGTAAAAGCAACATCCTGTTTGCCCAAATACACCAATTCACCACTCTGTTTGGCCCATACCTCACAGGTCGCGTTGTCCGTCCATTTAGTAGAGTACTGAGTTTCAATCTCACTGCCATCCTGCGAGGCTGCAATCACTTCACAAACCATATTAGGACTCGATGCCACAATCATCATTTTCACGCTACCATTAACGCCGTTGGAGGATGCCCCAGCATCATCATCACTCTTGGAACATGAACTTATGACCAGCATAGTTAAAAGCAGAATAAAAGCTAGGTTAATTCTTCTCATATTTAGTTTAGGCTTTAATTATTTCTGATGAATGCAAAGAAACGAAATTTTTTTGAAACGGCAAAGGAAAAGATTGGAAAAGTTTGACGGCTCGTCATCTTTTCTCGCTTTTGCAATTAGTAAGTAAATACAAATTGATTAAAACACGTATTTTATTCTGAATTTGGTAGGTTCACCTCCTCCGGACTTCCCTTTCAGGTTCAACTTTCTCTGGGAAGTGGCCTTAACGAATATATCTGTTAAGATCAAAGTTACATTGAGGCTTTGATTCCGCTCACTTGTCAAGAAATCAAAGATCCGTATTATTAAAAACTTCGAGTTACTGATAACAGCTCTTACAGATTTTTAGGACATTCTGAATAGACCTCACACCCTCACATGTCTCTGAAAACCTTAGTGTTTATGGGGGCTGAGGCATGTGACCCTTTTTCGAAATGGGTCACCTGAAGGGTCACGTCAAGGGTCACATGCCATCTCAATCCGACTTCTTGTGAACAGACTTGTAAATCAGCTGGACAGATTTTGTTTTTATCTCTTACTTGCAAAAAAGATTAAGCAGAATTGTCCCCTCTATGATCTCCTATTTATTGTTTTAGCAAGCTAGCAACTATTTTTTCACTGCCCAAATAACCTATTATACAATATCTGTCATAAATGCCAAATTCATTTACACAGTTAATGCGTCTTTTAATTACATCTAGCATAGTATCATTTATACCTCTAGACCAATGTCCCAAGTGAGTTCCGAACACCTGTTTCAAATATAACTTTGTATTGAGAACGCTATAAGTTGTGAAGTTCTGATTATCAGAATATGTTATCAGATAATCTATAGCATATGGGGTGTTATTCTCATCGTAATTCAGAACCTCTCCGTTATGAATAGGAAGACGCAGATGGCTCATACAGTATACTAACCGCTCATATCTATCCAATTTGTTTCCCGCTATATCATTTTCCTTTGCTAATGCTGCGCGTCCATTTGGTGGAAGAACAAGGAAACGCTGTTGACCAATAGTCATTCCGGAAGTGTTAGAAACTCCACCCCCAACGTTTACACCATTGGCGACAGTTCCTAAAGCACCGCCTATACCCGCAACATTCGCAATACTTCCTAAGTTTACTGTCATCCCGCCACTTTTGCCGCGAGTAACTGTAACTTGATTTCCGCTATTATAATAACAGAAATTCTCGTCTCTCGAGACTCTATATGAATTTCCTCGATCTATATAGATAGTATGGTCTGTTCTGTTTGTGATAAAGATAGTATATTTAAAGTAATCAAGGTTATTAATTAAAAACTCTATTTCTATATCTTCGTTAGAAACAGTGGATGAAGGAGCCACTCCCCATGTAGTAAGACAGCTGGATACTGATGCTTTGGATTGTTTACTGAATTTCTTTCCGATAGCATAACGTTTACCATATAATCCTATCAGATATTCATTATCCTCAGATGGATTCCTTTTAATACACTGGGGGTCCGTAGGCTTGTCACTACTTTTGTTCTTTTGAGTTTGAGGCTGATTCTCAACTTCTCCAAACATATCTTTATCTCCATTCTCGTAATTAATGGAAATAATGTCCGATTTACCGATGGTGTAAGTTGGGCCATTCTGATTGGAGTACTTTTTATACTTAATATCATTCTGGTTCACCTCAAGCACTTTTGACAAGATTGTGCTTCCATCTTTCTTCACGATAACGTCTTGTGCACTCACATTCAGTGAGACAAAAGACAACAAAACAAATATTTTTTTCATACTGATTATACATTAGGTGTTTATTTACTTCCTTTTCTCCTATTACACTCTCTGCACAACATCTGACAGTTCTCAATGACTGTTCGTCCTCTTTCGCGCCACGGCTTTATGTGGTCTCCCTCCATAAATTCGAAGTCGAACTCCTTGCCACAGATGGGACAGATGTGGTTTTGTTTTTCCCATACAGCCAGTTTGATGTCCTCTGGAAAGGCACGAAGATCGAGGTAATGCTCATCACCTGTCAATACATATGGGATGATACCTGCTTGCTTCTGTATTTCGCTGTCGCGCATCAAAGCAGAAATACGTTGTCCAAGAGCAGCAGTATCAAGTGTTTCAGAACCATACTTATCGTAAAGCTCTGCCCAGTCCAACCCCTTCATGATTTTCTTGAACTTCTTCATATCGAAGTTCGTGATGGCCCAGTTCAGTACTGTTTGGAAGTATGACCACAGGTTATTTGCATTGGGGTCGTGCTGATGTTGAGCCATATAACCAACTACAGTTTGGCGATGTCCCTGACGCGTTTCATGGTCAGCCATCCACTCTAAAGCTTTATGCAAGAAGTCCTGACGGATAGGTGTTCCATTCACCAAATCCTTGCCTAAACGATAAGCACCGCAGTTTGACTTCGAGAAATGACGCTTAGCATCGCTCACAAAGGGACCTGCATAGATAGCGTTATTGATTTCCTGTTCATTCAGAGGCTTGCCAGCGATATTGATGGTCTTAAACCACTCCAATTTCTCTGATGGCTCACCTTCACAGACGTAAACAGTCAGTTTGTAGTCGAGGATACGACGCTGGATATCTGCGGGCTGATTGAAGAAGTTCTTAAAGTCATACGAGAACTTACCATCTACATATTCGCAGAGCGACAATGTGCGTTGCTGTCCATCCATCACCTCGTAAGGACAATCGGCATCGTCACTCCGCTTTACCCAATACATCACGTTTAGTGGATATCCATGAAGAACAGTAGTAATCACAGCCTGCTGTTCTTTCTCATTATAGATAAACTCACGTTGATAAGGCGGACGGATATCCAACTTACCATCATACCCACGAACGCCTTGTTCGTCGTTGTTTACGTAACCTTTGACAATGTCGCCAACTGTCACTTCTATCTGCTTAATTGTCATCATATCGTTTGAGGGTGTTTGTTGCGGATTAAGATTCTTTGATATACTTTTTCTTTTAAACCATTATTGATTATCACCCCACTTGCATTAAGATCATATGTACCAGTTCTTCCAAACTTTGCATAATACGCATTTCTACATTCTTCAGAAGAATACACTTTTGTCTTCAAGTGGTAAAGATCAAGATTCTCACACATTCCAATAATTTCGAATTGTTTTGGATTGTACTTATCAAGAAAAGTAATAGGAACACCCATAACGCCTGAATAATCATATGGAATATCTTGTGTTTTGGACACCTCTATTGCATCATAATTATCGTATGCAGGATACTCCCCTGATGAATAACGACATACAAGATCAAGTTCCTCATGACGCTTCTTATGGTCTAAATTAGTGTACCATATTGATTGCGAACGAGCCATATATTTACCATTAACCATAACGGCAGTTCGATTCTTTTTGTTCTCTAATGCTTCTTCAATATATGCAGTAGGTACATTAAAATAAATTTCTTTACTCATTGGAGTGCAACCTGTCCATAATTTGTCATCTTTAATCAAAGGAAAAACCTCTTTGTAACAGATTGCATTCTTATTACCCAGAATCAGAAATTTTTTATTATATTTAACAAGCGTACCAATATACTCCCTAAACAATGAGAACGGAGGATTCGTCACAACAACATCTGCCTGTTTCAACAATTCTATGCACTCTGGGTCACGGAAGTCTCCTGTCTTTAATGTACCTATCACATTCTTGTCGTTCTTCAATAGATATTGAACATCGCTAAGGTCAACAGCCCCATCACCATTCAAATCCTTTACCTCAGTAATCTCAACCTTATAGGCAATCTTCTTAGGCTCATCAGTAAAATCGCCAAAGTCAATCATCAATTCATTACCTTGAACTGGTGAACCATTATAACATGTGCAAATCAACTTCTTCAAGCCCAGTTGGTTGAATCTCAAAGCAAAGTATTTAAAGAAGTTACTCTCATAAGGGTCATCACAGTTGCACAATACCACCTTATCACGAAAGTGCTGCCAGTAATGCTGTAACTCCCGCTCAATGTCTGTCAACTGCGTATAGAATTCATCTTTCTTTGCTGTTTTGGCAGCATTTAGGTTTTTATTAGCCATACGCTA
>JAEEGL011898145.1_pt1 | contig 10299 bp, 8 predicted proteins | sample 9134231 | NCBI WGS metagenome assembly JAEEGL01 (sample SAMN16246548, study PRJNA631951) | gut metagenome | biome: gut microbiome; feature: rumen; material: fiber-attached | host: Bos | place: Iran: Karaj | collected 2018-10
CTGGGCGGATCCGCAAAGTGCATTTGGCGGTACCAACATATTTACACATGTCTTTTGCCCTATACTCATATTGATTTCTTTTTTCCAGATTGAAAACAGATATAAATTCATGCTGAAGGACCAGCTGATAGCAATGGTGCCTTACTGCATCTATATATCTGTATATTTCATTGAGGTGGTGATAATCGGGGAAGAGAACGGCGGATGGCCTGATATCTACCAGATAATGACTTTCCTTCCTGCCTGGATAGCGATTCCGTTTTTGCTCCTGTTCGGCTTCGGCGTCAGCTTTGTGATCCGCCTTATATCGAACTACCTTACAAAAATCCGCAACCGCAGGATGTTTGCTGAATTCAAAAAAGACGTCGATCAGGTGGAAGCTGCAATACAGGCCCGGGTAGAAGCATATGGCCTTGGAACAATGGCGGCGCAGACCGCCGATAAAAACAGGATAATCATTCCATATGAGATCCTGGAGGAACTGGCTGAAGCATATGATCTTGATTTCGATCGGGTAATGAAGCCCTTTATGTCGGGCATCATCAAGGGCATGAAATGAAAGATAATCACAGCCACCAAGACTATTTGAGTAATGAGAGGCTATATTGCTTTTTGTCAGCATTAAGTCCTATAATATCGAAAAGAAATGTAACAAAAAAAGAGGTATATACCATCCGCATGATACGGAAAGAAAATAAATCTAAGAAACTTAATAAAGGTACAATGAGTAAACGGTTTGAGAAGATGATGCAGAACCTTGGCACAAGGGAGATGCTCATCATCTCATCGGTCATAATCGCGGTTACCCTTGCGATCATTCTGCTCATGATGTTCATAAAAGCTTCCACGGGCGGTACTTTGGCCGAGGACGGCGATTCCCAGGTTGTATTTGAGGAAGCTACTGCTGATGATTTAGATGCGGCTCAGGAAGATATACCTGTAGTCGAGACGGCAACCGAAGGAATGAAGACCGAATCAACTCCGGATTCAACTGTACTTGCGAAAAAAGAAGGCGCGAAGGATGGATACCTTAACAGATGCGTATTCCTGGGCGATTCCAGAACGGTTGCGATGGTCAACTACGGTTTTTTCAACGATGACGCTGCCCTTGCGCAGGTTGGCATATCGCATCCATCATTTGCATCCAATAAGTTTATTAACAATGCCGGTAAAGAATATACTTTAAAATCTTATCTGGGATCTCACCAGGCTCCGGTCATATATATGCTTCTGGGAGTAAACGGAATCAATAGTTACAGCGAGGAGCAATATAAGAGTACATTTGTTACTCTTATAGAAAAAGTGACCGAGTTGGCACCGAATTCCAATATTGTACTTGTGGCGATAGGTCCCGTCGATGATAACGGTATCTATAAAAACAGTGTGCAGAACGCATGGATAGACAAATACAATAATTTTCTGCTGGAAACCGCAAAGGAGAAACACATTTTCTATCTGAATATAGCTGAAATCCTCAAGGGAGCTAACGGACAGGTCAAGTCTGAGTATAACGGCGGTGACGGACTTCATTATTCCGGAGAAGGATGTAAGGCGATATTCAGGTACATAGTAGAGCATCCTGTGCCGGGCATATCTGATGATGGTGAATATGTAGTCAAGTATATTAAGCCTGATCCAAACAGAATCAAGGCTAATGTGGGTAAAGACTCGGGAATTGATGAAGACCAGCTTAAGGATCTCATGGACATGATGATGGGAACCGAAGGAAATAAGACTGTATCAGATACCGACACTAAAGACAGCAAGGAAAAGGAAGAGGAATCGGATAAGAAAGAAGAGGAAGAAGAGAAAAAAGAGGAAGAAGAGGAAGAAAAGAAGGAAGAAGAGGAAGAGAAAAAAGAGGAAGAAGAATCCGAAAAAGAGAAAGAAGAGTCTGAAAAAGAGGGCGAAGAATCCGAAAAAGAGGATGAAGAGTCCGAAAAAGAGGACGAAGAGGAAGAAGACTCCGAGAAGAAGAAAGAAAAGAAAGAGGACGAAGAAGATCCCGAAAAAGAGGATGAAGAGGGAGAAGAGGGAGAAGATTCCGAGATGCAGGAAGAATCATCCGGTCAGTCTGAAGGAGATACCGGGAATGATTAGTCTGAAATATATCAAAGATAATGATGAGTAAGGACATTTTTTACGACAAGGATATCCGGGAGCCACTGTTTGATTTTTTGGAAGACTCATTTGGAAAAGTGAGGATTCTTGAGGAGAAAAGAACCGGCAGTGCCAGGGCAGATGTTGTCATGATCACGCCGGAGTATCTTTATGGTATTGAGATTAAAAGCGATGCTGATACATATGCCAGGCTTGATAAACAGGTCAAGAATTACAACTGGTATTATGACCGCAATATCATTGTTGTGGGTTCATCACATGCTGCTCATGTAAAAGAACATGTTCCTGACTGGTGGGGCATTATTACGGTCGAGGCTGACGAGAACGGAGATCCGGACTTTTATGTTATGAGGCAGGCGGATGTAAATCCAAGAGTTAAAGACAAGAGAAAGATTTCTATTCTTTGGAGGACTGAGTTAAATCACATTCTGGAGAAAAATGATCTTCCCAAATATAAAGAAAAGAGTAAGCTGTTTGTTCAGGAAAAGCTTATCGAAAAAGTGCCTGGTGAAATCCTGTGGAAGCAGGCATATGAGGAATTGTTTGAGCGGGACTATAACACAATAGCGGAAGAAATTGAGACATATAGAAAGAGCCAAAGAAAGCATGGAAGAAAATAAGGCGCAGGGTATTGTCAATGAAAAAAAGAGCAAAGAAGGCATAAGCACTGTTGCCATATTTATTGGAGTCATCATAGCCATTGCTGCTGTTGTAATAATGAGAGTGCTGGCTGCTATTGGACTTACAGGCCTAATGCTTTTTGGCTCTTTTACACCAAAACCTGAAGTCTATGATGAAGTTGAACACTATACAAAATACATGTCGTTTTCCTATAATAACCAGGATACTTTATGGAATAAGTGGGGCATGGATGAAAGTATTTGGCCTCTTACGATAGAAGATGTTTCTGATGTAGTTGATTATAAGATGGTCTACTACAATCCTTGGGACGCGCAATATCTTGGCTATCTGGTAATGGATTATTCAGCCGATGATTATGCTGCCGAAGTATCCCGTTTAAAAGAATATCCTTCGACTGACTACATTGGGTATTACAGCGTGATTGAAGAGCACACATATGAGCTGTTGGCAGTTTATGCAGATGAGTATAACGGATTCGTATACGCACTGACAGACGGACGCAACAGGATAATCTATGCAGAAGAGATATTCTGCAACTATTATATGGATCTTGATTATGAAGAGTATATTCCGGAAGAATATCTGTTAGATGGATTTGATGCAACGAAAGATAATCCTTACAGGAAGAAAATGATGAATGAGTGATTGTGGATTGAGTCGGTTGTTATGGTTTTTATGTCCGACGCAAATGTAAAAAACGTGCAGTGCGTCGGAGTTGATGCTTGAATTTATCCGACGCATTTCACGAAAAGATTGAGTTGCATCGGAAGGATCCACGACCTAAAACAACCGACGGAACAAAAAACGGCTCAAACCCTTGTATCTAAGGATTTGAGCCTTTGTTTATCTGAGCAGGGGAAGCAGGATTCGAACCCGCATGAACGGTTTTGGAGTTATGTACACTATCTCTGTGAAAGGCGGAAACTACGCCATTTTTCGTGAGAATTTGATTTTTGTAGCCATATTTGTAGCCATATGTAATGCTTAAAAGTCAGGCTTCATTTTGCATATTTCGTCGATGCTTTTATTCATCAAAGGCATATGCTTTCTTTCCTCTGTGTAATCACCATAGCCAACGCTCTCTTCTTCAGTTTCATCTTCGTTTATAAGTGTTTGCAATTGATTCCTAAACACCGGAATATCATTAACTGCCGTATTATATACATCTTCCATTCTTAATGTCTGATATTTGTGGGCAGTCAAATCTCTCATGCCAGCGATTGACTTCCAAGGTATTTCCTTGTTGGCAAGCCTCGTCTCATCTGTAACGTTCTTAACAAGTTCGCCAATGTTTATGAGAGTCATTCCTACAGCTCTTTTTAACATTTCGTTTTGCAAAAACTCCGCTTCAGAAAGACCACTTATCATAGCCGCACAAATATCTGCCTCACTTATTATTTTTTGAAAAATAATCTTGTCTCTATGCTGCATATATTTCGACTGTTTCTCCCACTTCTATCATGTCTGTGTCTCTGATAGGTCCATGAATCACATCAACAGGTAGCCCCAGGGCATCTTCCAAGTCATACTTAAGAGATGCAAGCTTTATGAGAGATACCGGATCTCCAAATTCAACAATGAAATCAATATCACTGTTTTCGTTATAAGTCCCGGATGCCCTTGATCCAAACATGACTATTCTTGTGATGTTATATTGTTTAATTATTTCTATTATCTTCTCTCTAATCTCATCAATGCTCATGACAATGCTCCCTAATCATCCATTGTCGTTACATCTTAATTATATAGTGTTTGACAAGTTAAGGCTAGTATCGAATGAGCGGTATATTCAAAACTTAAGAAAAATGGTCCTGAGAGCTGCGCTCTCGGGACCACCTTGTTTACAGTCTGAGAATACCTGGTTTTATCTCAGGTACTCTGCTATTGTTGCATAAAGCCTCTCGGGCTCAACCGGCTTTACAAGATGTGCATTCATTCCTGCTTCCCGGCTTTCATAATAGTTTTCATGAAGGGCATTCACTGTCATTGCAATGATTGGAATGCTCTTTGCGTTTGGCAATGTTGTAGTCTGGCGGATCTGACGTGTGACATCAAGACCTGACATATCAGGCATGATGATGTCCATCAGGATCAGATCAAAATGACCGTGTTCATTTCGAAAGGTGTGCAGCGCTTCGTTGCCATCGCGGACGGTAATGAAGTCGGCATTTTTATCCCTAAGAAGCTTTTCTATGATCTTAAGATTTACATTGTCGTCATCTGCAACGAGAATGCGCTTTCCTGTAAAATCGATGGAATCCAGATCTACTTTTGCGAAATCCTTCCGGCTGACGATGGGAAACGAAATATTTACGGAGATCACGGTGTTTCCATTTACGTTGTTCTCGATATCGACGGTATCTGTTCCCATCGCATGCAAAAAGAAGCGTATGATGAGGTGTCTGGAATCCACGGTATTGGTGCCATTTTCGATATCGGACTGCAGGGTCTTAAAGGGTGTTTTAAGAGCATTGATCTGTGTGCTTGTAAGCAGAAATTCCTCAAAAACCATGGATAGCCTCAAGGTGATGGTGCCGTTATCTTCAGAGACTTTGTCTACAATAAAGTCTATTTTTTTCTGGAAATTTATGAATCCGGAGGAGTTCTTGGAAAACTTGCGGCATACCTGAAGAAGAGCGGTGTAATCCGCGAGTATTGCAGTGTCCATCATATCAGCATCGGATGCAGTAAAAGAGAGTTTGTAGTTTTCAAGAGAGTTTTCAAGATCTGACTTTAGTCTGTTAAGAAGATCAGAGATATAGATACGCAGGGGATGAATATGTGCCTCGTTCATGTAGATCTGTCGAAGGGCCATTATGTCATCGATGGATTCGTTTATGGCAAGGCCTGATCTTTCAATCATTGCGAGGCAATCAGCGGTCTGTCCGGGAGGAAGGCCTTCCTTAAGCGCTATTCTTGCCAGTTCCATGACAGAATACAGTGGACCCCTCACTGAATTACTCAGCTTCACCAGCAGCATGTCGCTCTGATTGAGTCTTGTTCTCAGGAGAGTTATCTCATCTGTGTTATTGACCATACGTGACTCCTTATACTTTTAAACAATTATAATGACATTATATGCCTTTTAATGTATTAAGAAAAGGGTTAGAATAGTGAAAAGGGAGGCGGTTTTCTATGCATAATCATTCAGAAGTTCTACCTGTTAAAGTGAGTCCGCATTGCGTTGTAGGTATTGGTGCTTCCGCCGGAGGACTCGAGGCTCTTCAGCAATTTCTTACATTTCTTCCATCAAACACAGGGATGGCGTTTGTAATTATTCAACACCTTGCGCCCAATCATAAGAGTATGCTGGCAGATATTCTCGGTAAATACAGTGTGATGCCGGTTACTGAGATAGAGGACGGCATGGAGGTGGAGCGCAACCATATCTATATGATCCCACCAAAGTACAATGTTGAGATAAGTGATGGACGTCTTAAGCTGAAGCTTCAGAATTCCCAAGAGATAAGTCACCCCATTGATATCTTTTTCAGATCGCTGGCAGAGGCTTACATGAACAGGGCTGTGGCAGTTATTCTGTCCGGAACCGGTTCTGACGGCACTAATGGAATAAGGGCCATAAAAGAACAGAATGGCATGATCATTGTACAATCCCCGGAGTCTGCCAAGTTCGATGGCATGCCCAGAAATGCCATAGGTACAGGTTTTGTCGACCTTGTGCTCAAGCCGGATTCCATTGCAAAAGAGCTGGATCACATATCCAGGTCTGTGATAGACGCTGAAGCCCAGCTTGGCTCCACAGATGAGGATTTGCTCGCAAAGGTCTTTTCCATTCTGAAAAATGTTACGAATATAAACTACGCATATTACAAGCAGACCACAATTCTCAGAAGAATTGAGAGAAGGCTTGTTGTTACTCATAACAGGAATCTAAGGGAGTACGTAAGCTACCTCAACAATAATCCGGAGGAGGCAAAGCTTCTGGCGAAAGAGGTCCTTATAGGCGTTACCAGCTTCTTCAGAGATCCTGACTACTTTGATGTGCTGAAAGAGACAGTTATCAAAAAACTTGTCGCAGGTCCGCATCCTGAGGATGAGATAAGAGTGTGGGTAGCAGGCTGTTCAACCGGTGAAGAAGCCTATTCAGTTGCAATCCTGTTCGCAGAGGTAATGGAGGAACTGTCCCTTCACAGGGATGTCAAGATCTTTGCAACGGATCTTGACAGCGAATCCATAGCTACGGCTGTAAGGGGAGTTTACGGCAACAATATCATTGAAGATGTGACGGTGACGAGACTGTCCAAGTATTTTACCAGGAAGGGAAACAAGTACGTTATCCATCACGATATAAGAAAAATGATAATCTTTGCTCAGCATAATGTGTTTCAGGATCCGCCTTTTGGCAAGCTTGATCTGATCTGCTGCAGAAATGTGCTCATCTATTTCCAGACAGTGCTTCAGAGAAATCTCTTTGCCATTTTCCACATGGCCCTTTCTGACAGGGGATATCTATTCCTGGGCCGCTCGGAGTCTGTCATTGATTACTCGGATGTGTTCAGGGTTATCTGCTCCAATGAGAAGATATTCATGCACTATGCTGAGGGCGATGCTCCGGCCAGAGATCAGATGCCGTATTCAATGCAGAATATTGATACGCCTATTGAGCCCATACACATACAGAACCTTGAGGACGATGAACCTGTCAAGTATAAATCCCATGAACTCGACACATCGGTTCTGGAGACCCTTATGCCTGCGACAGTTCTTGTAAATGACAAGAACGAACTGGTGCGAAGCTACGGAGACTGTTCGAGGCTGATTTCAATTCCTGTGGGACAGGTTACCCTTGACATTTTTCAGCTTATAAGAAATGACCTTAAGATTGCACTTTCCACTGCCCTTAAAGAGTCCAGGATTTCTGAGGAGAGAACCGCTTACTCAGATGTTCCGGTAGAGGTGGATGGTAGGAATGAGTTTGTTTCCATTGTGGCCAATCCCATTAATGACAGCCACGGACAAAAAACTGACTTCACTGCAGTGACTTTCATTAGAGGCACAAGGGAGATTCCTGTGGATATGCAGCAGTATAAGATTGACATAGCTGCTTCCAGGAGAATTTCAGATCTTGAGCATGAGCTGAAGATTACCAAAAACGATCTTCGACAGACGGTCACAGAGCTTGAGTCAACCAATGCAGAGCTTCAGGCTGCCAACGAGGAACTGCTCACCGCCAATGAGGAGCTGCAGTCAAGTAATGAGGAGCTGCAGTCCGTCAACGAGGAGCTTTATACAGTCAATTCCGAGTATCAGAGCAAGGTTACTGAGCTTGCAGTTGCAAACAATGATATCTCAAATTTCCTTTCAACGACCCTCGTGGGAATACTTATGGTGGACAAGGATCTTAACATCCGCAAATATACCGAGTATATCTCATCCGAGTTCAATGTGGTAGAACAGGATGTTGGGCGTTCTCTTCGGTATATCAGCTATAATTTTGCTACTATAGATCTTTTGAATCTGTGTAAGAACGTTCTCGAGACCAATAATACAGTGGAGCAGAGATGCGCCTCGGTATCCGGAAAAACCTACCTTATTCGAATTGCACCTTATCATGAGGCTGGCACGGAAATCAGGAGCGAGGCTGAGAATAGTGCAAAAAAGGAGCTTAAGGGACTGGTTCTTACTTTCGTTGATACCACAAAACAGGTTGATGACCAGGAGCAGATTGATGAGATGGCCAAGGCTCTGCGGGCCGCAGTAAGGGCGGGGAAGGAAAAAGAGACTTTCCTGTCCCACATGTCCCATGACATGAGAACTCCCATGACTGCAATATTCGGATTGACACAGCTTTCCTTAGGGGAGAGCGATGTTCCTGAAGCTGTCAGGGATAACCTTGAAAAGATCCTTACATCTAGCAGATACCTTTTGTCGCTCATTGAGGAGATACTTGAGACCAGCCGAATAGACGCCGGAAAAGTAGTGTCGGTGAGCTCGGCGGTGAGGGAAGAGGACGTCATAAATTCAGTATCCACCATAGTCAGTGAACAGGCCAGGGCTGCAGGCCTTTCCTTTGAATATAATATCCGTGGCTCCAGGGATAAATACGTCTTAATGGATGTTCAGCATGTCGAGAGAGCACTTCTTAACATTTTGTCAAACAGTATGAAGTTCACACCAAAAGGCGGTAAAATACAGTTCTTTACCGATGTGACCTATGATGGTGACAATGTGATCCATACTTATATCATCAGGGACAATGGCATAGGCATAAGCAGGGAGTTCCAGAAGAAGATGTTTCTGCCTTTTGAGCAGGAGCAGGAAAACGAAGACTTCCACAGAGACGGTACCGGGCTTGGGCTCTACATTTGCAAGAACCTGATAGAGCTGATGGGAGGTACCATTGCCTGCAGCAGTGCCCAGGGCGTGGGAACGGAGTTTACGGTTGCTATGAAGTATTCTGTTGCAAGCAAGGAACAGATAGAGCTTCAGACCCATAAATCCGAAACCTATGAGGATCAGGTGCTTTATGGCAAGAATGTACTTCTTGCTGAGGATAACCCGGTAAATGCAGAAGTCATAATAAAACTTCTTAAGACCAAGGGAATTCACTGTGAGGTTGCATGCGACGGTCAGGAAGCATTAGAACTCTACAGCGCAAACGGCGCTTACCATTTCCAGGCGATTCTCCTTGACCTCATGATGCCTGTAAAGAGCGGCCTGCAGGCCGCAAGAGAACTACGAACCATGAACACTGCAGACTGCACGACAATCCCTGTGATAGCACTGACTGCTGATATTACAAGTGACACGGAACAGAGATGTGCGGATGCAGGTATCGATTATGTGGTTAGCAAACCCATCGATCAGAGTACTCTTTTTGGCTATCTTGCAGAAGGTTTCAAAAAAAATGTTGAAAGTAAGGAAAGTGACGAATGACAGATATAGAAGCGAAGCTTTATGCCCTGTCTGAATGGGGAGCTGATCCCAATTCCGCAATCAGAAGAATGATGGGAGATGAAGAACTTTTTCTAAAGCTTCTCCATGACTTTATGATCAGCTCGGACTGGGATAAGCTGATCGAGCTTACTGATCAGGGATGCTTTGAAGAGGCCTTCGTCATCTCGCATAGAATGAAAGGCTCGTCGGCTGATCTTTCCCTGGGTCCTCTGTTTAAATGTCTTTGTATTGTGACAGATGACCTTCGTGGAAATGTCGTCGACAGCCTTTATGACGATCTTCGAATCCTTTATTTGCATTATAATTCACTTAAAAAGATTTTTTTCTGACATGATTTATACTGGTTCGTTATTTGACCCTGATTCAATTGTACTAAACTACCCTAGATCGGTCTGGAATGACTCAAAGCACCATCCGTAACCAGGAATAAAAAAGGCTCAAACCCTTGTATATTAAGGATTTGAGCCTCTTATAATCTGAGCAGGGGAAGCAGGATTCGAACCCGAAGACCTGATCCCTTCAAATACTGAAAGAAAGGAGAATCGAGCATCTTCCTTGGTTTGAATTTAACCACTTCTTAACCAATGCTATTTTATGGTAATACCTTAAGCGGATTTA
>JAEEGL013259238.1_pt1 | contig 10299 bp, 7 predicted proteins | sample 9134231 | NCBI WGS metagenome assembly JAEEGL01 (sample SAMN16246548, study PRJNA631951) | gut metagenome | biome: gut microbiome; feature: rumen; material: fiber-attached | host: Bos | place: Iran: Karaj | collected 2018-10
GACACGGAATCGTCAAAGGCTTTTTGCGCCGATTCCAGATGGAAGGTCGGCACGCCGATGGGGATATAGGCAAATTGGAAAGACATGGGAATTCTCCTCCTTATCAATACCGCAACTCTTTGTTCTCGCCGATCAGCCCCGGGAACGCTCCCTGCTTCATCAGCGGTTCGCGGTCGGGGTGCGAAAGCACCCACTTGTTCTTTTGCAGCAGCAGCCGCGCTTCGCCGGTCGGGTCGGCAGGTCTTGCTTCCAGCGGGGTGTTGGTTCCGCGCGGCAGAATCACCACGGCGCGGAAGCCGTCGTCCGTCACCCGGCAGGGCGACAGGTGCAGCGTGGTCCCATACAGCTCGATCGCCGTGCCCTTCGGCACGAAGAACACGGTCTCGTCGCCGACGGTGAAGCAGTTGTCTTTGATCTGCCACGTGTGGCCGAGCACCATCATCAGATCGGTTGCGGCCACGTTGATCTCGGAGCCCTTGTGGTATTCGAAGCCGTTGTAAGTCGTGTTCCTGCCGTTGCAGTAGCCGATCTGGATCGGCATATTGCCAAAGACGGCGGTCTGCACTTCGCTGCAGATCGGAAGCGCTTCCATGGCCGGATCGGACGCAACGTAGACATTCCCCTGCGCCGGAATCGGCGTTTCGGTTTCCAGATAGCGGCACAGCGGCGAAAAATCAAAGCCGGTCAGCACGTTCCCGAAGGTGCGGAATGCTGCGTCAAAGACGCTGTGAATCGTCACGTCGTTGACGCGGTTCAGTCGTTCAAGCATAGAGCGCCTCCTGCTTCGGGAACACGAGCGAGCGCATCATGGCCTTGACGCTCTCGTCCGCGTCCTTGCGGTAGAACACGGGGATCTGCCCGATGGGGGCTTCCACGGTGTAGACGCCGCCGCGGTATTCCTTGCCCGAGGGCGCGTGGATCCAGCTGTCCTCCGGCAGATAGACCTCGCGGCTGTAGCTGTCCTGCTTGATTACCGGAGCCACCAGAATGTCGCGGCCGAGCAGGTATTCGTGCATCTCGCTGTAGGCGCGCGGCTCGTCGTAATAGAAGAACAGCGGACGCACCACACCGACGCCGGTTTCGCTGTTATAGCGTTCCGCGGCCATCAGATAATCCTTGAGCTGCGCGTGGATGGCGCTCATGTATTTGCCGTGACGCAAAACGGTCTCGCTCGCGTCGAACTGGGCGTTGAGGTCGGGGTTCAGCCCCTCGTGGCCGCGCAGGAGCGGCGAAAAGGCGTTCATTTCGCACCAGCGCATGAACAGCTGTTCCGAGCGCTTGAGGTTATAGAAGGTCGTATAGCCGCCGATGTCGGAATGGCTCAGGCCGAAGCCGCAGCAGGTCAGCGACAGCATGGCGGGAATGACCGACGGCAGACCGAGGTCCACGGAGAAGTCGACGTGGTTGTCGCCGTTCCACATCATGGTGGAATACTTGCCCGTGCCGGTATAGCCCGCGCGGGTGAAGAACATGATCTTGCCCTCGTTGCCGGTCTCGCGGATCGCTTCGCGGTTCACCTTTGCCCAAAGGGCGGGCCAGGTGTTGTGGACCACAAACGGGTCCTCGCCGCTGTGGAGCACGCAGTCGGTGGGCAGATATTCGCCGAAGTCGGCCATCCAGCCGGCCAGGCCGAAGCCGATCATGTTTTCCTTGATGACTTCCTTGATCCAGTTGTAGGCGTCGGGGTTGGTCAGGTCGACCATGGCGGCCGGGAAGGTCGTGATCTTGACCAGATAGTCGTTGCCGTTCTTGTCCTTGACGCAGTAGCCCTTTTCGGCCGCGATCTGATAAAGCGGCTTTTCCACCGCCAGGAAGGTGTTGCAGTAGCCGAGAATCTTCACGCCCTGTTCGCCGTAGGAAGCAATGCGCTTGTCAAGGTCCGGGTAAAGCTCCCGGTCCCACACCCAGTTCCAGCAAAGCTGCTTGCCCACCGCCGTCACGCGGCGGCCCTCCCAGTCCTGGATCCAGACGCCGGCCACCTTCATGTCGTGGTCCAGCGCGGTCTGCAGCTTTTGATCCATGATCCCGGTGCCGCCCTGCACGCCGAGGATTTCGCCGTTGTGAACCCATTCGGGCAGCGGAAGCTGGCGGCCGGTCAGGTCGGTCAGGTTGGAAAGCACGTCCTCAAACGTGTCGCCGAAGCCGAAATAAAACGCGGCGGAGGGGTCGACCTGCAGACGGTGTTCGGTTTCCGCCGTAAAATCGAAGCGGGAAATCGTGGTCGCTTCGGAATGGAAGAAGTATTTGCGCGAAGACAGAAACATCGGCTGCACGTAGTAGGACGCATAGGATTCGAACTTTTTCTTTTTATCGTCGCGCTTGATGCGCAGCGCGATCTGCGCCACCTTGCGCACGATCTGCCCGGCGTTGATATGCTCGCTGACCCAGACGTCGCTCTTGTGGCCGCGCAGGTTGAACTCGCTGAAGGTTTCGCCCGTACCGTAGACGGCTTCGTCCCGTTCGGCCGGCACGCGCAGCCAGAGGCGGTCATACATGGAAAGGCCCAGCGGCGTCACCTTCAGCCGGGTGCCGTCGCGCTCCGTCTCCAGCTTCAGCTTGCCCTCGTCCAGCACCAGCAGCGCGCCGCCGTCGCAAAGCTGCATGTCGACCACGAACAGCGGCCGGCGGCCGATGACTTTTTCCTTCAGAACGAAGCTGCCGCGGCTCATGGTATAGTTCGCCTCAATGTTGGCGACCTCCGCGATCGCGGTGCCCTCGGTGACGGCAAAGATTTTTTTGCCGTTTCGCCGGACGGAAAAGCGTTTTTCTTTGAGCTTAAACGTAATCATCGTATCTTCCTCCATACAGAAGCTGTCTTTTTTATTATAATAGAGAAGAAACGAAAAGTCAATTGCAAACCCATGCGGAATCTGCTATAATGCTTGCAGAGCATTCGTTGGAGGCCTTGCCATGGATGAAACGATCGAGCTGCGGCCCGTTGCCGTCTATACCTGCGATTTTCCCCTGAAGTTCGGGCTGCCGCGCCAAAGCGGTCTGGCCGCCGACCTACGGGGGCAGGTCGTGTTTTTGCCCGCGTTCCGCAACCCCGACTACCTGCGCGGCATCGAGGGGTATTCCCACCTCTGGCTGCTGTGGCACTGCTCGCTGTCGCCGAAGGCGGAATCGCCCACCGTGCGCCCGCCGAAGCTGGGCGGCAACACCCGCGTGGGCGTGTTCGCGTCGCGCTCCCCGGTGCGGCCGAACCCGATCGGCTTGTCGTGCGTGCGTCTGGAAGGCGTCGGCAAAACGGAGGACGGCGCGCCGTGCCTGTACGTGGCGGGCGCCGATCTTGCAAGCGGCACGCCGATTCTCGACGTCAAGCCCTACCTCCCCTATGCCGATGCGGTTCCGCAGGCCGAAAGCGGCTTTGCCAAAACCGAGGGCACGCTGGACGTCAGAATCGAGCCCGCCCTGCTTTGCCGCCTTGCGCCGGAAAAGCGGGCCGCGCTGCTGCAGACGCTTTCGCTCGATCCGCGGCCCGGCTATCAGGATGATCCGCAGCGCGTCTATTATATGCGCTACGCCGGGTTTGACGTCGGCTTCCGCGTGGAAGGCGAAACGCTGCGCGTGACGGAGCTCCGCGAAGCGCCGCAGACCGCGGGTTGATTTCATGCCCGCAGTATGTTATACTCAAAAAGAAAGAAGGTGAGAACGCTTGGGACAGGTCTTTTGGTTTTCCTGCAACGCGGTCGTGCCCATTCTGCTGCTGGCGCTGCTCGGCTGGGTGCTGCAAAAGCTGCGCTTTGCGGACGACGACTTCTTCAAAACGGCCAACCGGCTCGTGTTCCGGGTGTTCTTGCCGATTCTGCTCTATTGCAATATTTATGAGATCGATTCGCTCCGGCAGGTCAACTGGGCGGCAGTCGGCTACAGCGCGGCCGTGGTGCTGCTGCTCTATGCGATCGGCGTTTTGCTCGCAAAGCTGCTGATTCCCGAGCGGCTGCAGAAGGGGCCGTTCATCCAGTGCGTCTACCGCTCCAACTGCGCTATCGTGGGCATTCCGCTGGCCGAAGCGCTCGGCGGCGCGCAGGCCGTGGCGTTCACCGCCGTGGCCACCGCGGTCACGATCCCGCTGTTCAACACGCTGGCGGTCCTCTGTCTGTCGCATTACGCGGACACAGAGAAGCCGCCGATCCGGCAGACGCTGCTGCGCACGGTCAAAAACCCGCTGATCATCGGCGTCGCCCTCGGCATCGTCACCGTCGGCGTGCGGATGCTGCTGCCGAAGAACGACGCGGGCGAGGCGGTCTTTTTGCTTTCGCGCGACTGCCCGTTCCTGTTCTCGGCGCTGACAACGGCGGCAAAGGCGGCTACCCCGCTGGCGCTTGTCGTGCTCGGCGCAAGGTTTGATTTTTCGGCGGTGCGCGCGCTGCGAAAGCAGATTTCGATTGCCGTGTTCATGCGGCTGATTTTTGCGCCCGCGCTTGCCATCGGCGGCGCCGTGCTGCTTTCGCACTTCGGCGTTCTGCCGTTTTCCGAGGTGGAATACCCGGCGCTGGTGGCGATCTTCGCCTCGCCCATTGCGGTCTCCAGCTCCGTCATGGTCAGCGAGATCGGCGGCGACGATCAGTACGGCGCGCAGCTCGTGGTGTGGACCTCGGTGCTTTCGGTGTTCACCGTCTTCCTCACGGTATTTCTGATGCGATCATTCGCCATCCTATAATAAACCGACAAAAAAGGAGATCACTATGGAACAGAAAAAGCTGCTGAAAGGCGTTGCCGCCGCGGCAGGCGCCGGTACAGCCGCTGCGGCGGCAGCCGTGCTCGGCGTCAAGATGAAAAAGCAGGAATTCTGCCCGGTCTGCACCGCGAAAAGAGTCGTGCACAAGCTTTGGCTGAACCAGACCGCCGCCAACCGCTATAACAACGGCGCGGCGCTCACGCCCCCGATGGGCTGGTCCAGCTGGAACCTGTTTGCCACGCACATCAACGAAGATCTCATCAAGCAGATCGCCGACGCGATGGACAAAAGCGGCCTTCGGGAGGCGGGCTATCAATACGTCAATATCGACGACTGCTGGCAAAGCTCGGCGCGCGACGGGAACGGCCGCCTGCAGTGCGACAAGGCCACCTTCCCCGGCGGGATCAAGGCGCTGGCGGATTATGTGAACGCCCGCGGACTGAAGCTCGGCATCTATTCCTCCAACGGCACCTGGACGTGCGAGGATTATCCCGGCTCGCTGCGGCACGAGGCGATCGACGCCGACACGTTCGCAAGCTGGGGCATCGAATACTTCAAATATGATTTCTGCCACAACGTGCCGATCAGCGAAAAGGCGCCGCGCATCCGGCAGATTGAGCTTTCCAGACCGGGCGAAGGCGCCTGCCGGGTCTTTTCGGTGGACGACGTCACGTTGAGCGGCAGGGCCCGCATCGTCAAAGACGAGGCCATCGGCCACCGCTTCATCACGGGCCTTTGCTCCCGCGCGGGGTCGTTTGCGCTCAACACCGAAGCGGAAGAAGCGGGCGACTACGTGCTGACCTTCCTCGCCGCCAAGGCCGACGACGCCGAACGCTTCGTGCGCATCACGGTCAACGGCAGGGACGAATACCACGTCTACTGCACCAAGGGCCGCATGCCGCTGCACGGCGAGCGCCGCATTCAGACCACGGTCCGGCTGCAGCAGGGCGTGAACACGCTGGTGTTCGACAACCCCGTCGGCTCGCGCTTCGACAGCGCGGCGGTGCAATACAAGCTGATGGGCCGCGAGCTCAAGCGCGCCACGAAAGAATATGCCGAAAAGAACGGCGTGCCCGAAAAGCCGATTGTCTATTCCATTTGCGAATGGGGCTTCAACCGGCCGTGGAAATGGGGCGCCGAGGCGGGCAACCTCTGGCGCACCACGGGCGACATCAAGCCGACGTGGGTCTCGATCCTCGCGCTGTATGAATGGACGGTCCGGCTGTGGAAGCACGCCGGCAAGGGCGGCTGGAACGACCCCGACATGCTGGAGGTCGGCAACGGCAAGCTGACGCACGAGGAAAACCGCAGCCACTTCTCTCTGTGGTGCATGATGAACGCGCCGCTGATCCTCGGCAACGACGTGCGCGCCTTTGTCAGGGAAGACGGCACCGTTGACACCGACAACAAGGTTTGGCAGATTCTCACGAACAAAGACATGATCGCGGTCAATCAGGACCCGCTGGGAATCCCCTGCCGCCGCATCAAGGCCGGCGCGGTCGATGTGCTGCTCAAGCCCCTTTCCGATGCGCGCGCGGCCGTCTGCGTGTTCAACAAGACGAGCCGCCCCGCAAGCACGCCGCTCGACTGCCGCGCCCTCGCCAACGAGGGCTTTGTCAACCTGCCCGCCAAAGCAAGCTACACCGTCCGCGACGTCTGGGACGGCACGGTGACGGACTGCGACGGCAATCTGACCGCGGAAACCGCGCCGCACGGCGTGAAGGTATATATTATTGGCTGAAAAAAGGAACCGCCGTGAGCGGTTCCTTTTTTTCAGCAGTGGTTAGTGGTTAGTGGCCAGTGGTTAGAGCAAATACCCGCCCTCAAAGGGGGGCGGGTGTCGTTGTTTCCTCGGCGGTTATCGTTTGAAAACGGCGAAGATCTTATGGAAGAAGCCGGTCAGCTTATCGAAGAAATTGCCGTCGTGAACCTTGCCGCAGAATTTGCAGTGGCTGCCGCCCTGCATCTGCTTTTCGCAGAAGTCGCACTTGCCGTCGTTGTCGGCGTCGGCGTGGTCAACGGTCGCCAGCTCCCGATAGGTTGCGTAGTCGCAGCGGGAGCAGGCGTCGTAGGCCTCCCAGCCGGGTTCCATACACGTCGGCGCCTTGGCGTCGTGGTGCTGAAGGTCGTGGCCGAGGGCGGCAACGATCTCGTCGCTGTAACCGTAGCGGCAAAGCGTGCAGGCGTGGGTGGTGTAGCCGTCGTCCAGACAGGTCGGCGGCGTCACGGTGACCTTGAGCACATGGGCGTCGGGGTCGGGCGGCAGAACCTTCGTCTTCACCTGCGCATAAAACGACTTGTTGTTGAACGCGGCAATCATCGTCAGTTCGCCCTCGCTGCTGCAGGTCGGTTTCACGGTGACTTCGGTTGTGACCTTTGCGGTTTCCGTCATGCCCGTTTTGTCGCAGCGGGTACAGACCATGGTTGCCGTTACGGTGGTGTCATCCTTCGCCCAGACGTAGGTGGGCTGCATATCGTGGCCGAGGGCGTCGGTCGGGTCGGTTTTGCTAATCGTTTCGCCACAGCGGGTGCAGATGAACGGCGTATAGCCGGGTTCCATGCAGGTAGGTGCAACGACCGCACCGATTTGTGGGTCGTGATAATGAAGGGATGCTGCTTGAATGGATTCATTATTCTCGCCAATGGAAACTGCTGCCCAGTCCTCTGGCGTGCCACAGTAATAGATGTCCTTCAATTCACGACAATCGTTAAATGCGTTGCCGCCAATACTTGTTGCATTCACTGGAATTGAGATGTTTGTAAGTGAAATGCAGTTTGCAAACGCACATTCGTTGATTATCTTCACTCTTTTCGGAATCGTCACATTCTTAAGTGAGGTACAACTTTCGAATAATCCTATTGCTATACTGTTCATACTTTCACTCAGCATAACACTTCCCAATGATACGCAATAGGCAAACCCCTTGTAGCCGATGCTAGCCACTCTGTTTGGAATTATCACACTTTTAAGAGCTGAACAGTATTCGAATACCTGTTCACCAATACTCGTTACACTGTCTGGAATTGTCACGCTTGTTAATAAGCAACAACCGAAGAAAGCTGAATCACCGATGCATGTTACACCAGGTTGCAGCATAGCTGTTCTCAAAATATCGCAATATTCTCCCCATGGTGCAGATGTTCGGCCATCACTGTTGCTATAATCATTCATTTTGCCCATGCCGCTGATAGTCAGCATTCCCTCGCTGTCAAATGCCCATGTCAAATTGTCTCCGCATGTGCCGCTGTCCACAATCGTTGCATCTTCCGCAAATGCGAACGGCACACCAACGCACAGCAATACCATTGCAAGCACCACAGCAAGCAGTCGTTTTGTTGTTTTCATCGTGTGTTCCTCCTTAAACAAAAAGCTTCTTTCAATCAAAATGTATCATATTTCTCGGGAAAATGCAAGCCCTGAAATAAATAGACACGTTTCCGCGTAGGGGTCGCCCCATGTGGCGACCCGCACCACCTTTTCATTCATACGGTATAATAAGCTTAGAATGCCCGCAGAACGAGGAGGCTCGTTTCGCACATTTTCAATTACGGCTGAAGATTCGGATCGCCACATGGGGCGACCCCTACGCGGATAGGTTCGTATCGGTTTTACAGGTCTTCATACAACGGAATGTATTTTTTGTCCCGATGCTTTATGGGATTGTTGGTGATGTATTCCCGCTTTTCGTTCAAATCCTTTTCGTTCCGAATCACATGCTCATAGTAATTGCGTTGCCACATTTTCTTTTCAAACGGTTGCCAATGGCTGTCTTTCACACCTTTCATATATGCGTTCGTTGTCATTGTCTTAAACCAGCGGATGATACTTCCCAACACGACCTCATCCGAATCTGTTTTAATTAAGATGAAATGTACGTGGTCGGGCATAATGACGAACATGTCCAGTACGGAATTGAGAAACTTTTCTTCTATCTTTCGCAGCCAAAGTTCAACCATTGTTTTGGCTTCTTCCTGGTCAAATAACGGCATTCTGTTTTGGCAGCAGACCGTAATAAAATATACGCCGCATCTGGAATAATCGTATTCTTTTAATCTGATATCCTTTCGCGTTATTTCTAACATTATGCATCACCGATTTCAATGGTTTTTCTTCTTTTATCCTACACTTTTGATCAAAAGAAAGCAAGCATTTTGCCAAAAAGCCGCCCACAAGGGGCGGCTTTCATCTTTCGCTTGCTTTTGCTTATTCGGCGTCGGCCGGGGCAGCTTCTTCTGCCGGAGCTTCCACTGCTTCTTCCGCGGCTTCCGCAGCTTCTTCCAGCACTTCGGCAGCTGCTTCTGCAGCCTCTGCGGGGACAGCTTCTGCCTCTTCGATGATGGCTTCGGCAACCGCTTCTTCGGCTTCCTCAACCACTTCGGCGTCCGCGATCGCGGCAGCAGCTTCTTCTGCCGGCTCCGCGGGGGCGGCTTCGACTTCTTCCACAATGGCTTCGGCAACGGCTTCTTCCGCTTCTTCGACCACTTCGGCGTCCGCAATGGCGGCGGCAGCTTCTTCTGCCGGTTCTGCGGGCGCTGCTTCGGCGGCGTCAACAATCGCTTCGGCGACCGCTTCTTCCGCGTCGGCAATATCCTGCTCGTCTTCGGCGTCGGCAATGTCTTCAAAATCGATGCCGTTGGTCGGCTCAAGGAGCGCACGGATGGAAAGGCTCACGCGTTTCTTTTCAAAGTCGATGTCGGTGATCTTCACGGTGACCACATCGCCCACGTGCAGCACTTCCGCCGGGGAAGCGATGCGGCGGTCCGCGATCTGCGAAATGTGGATCAGGCCGTCGATGCCGTCGGTGATGTTGGCGAACGCGCCGAAGGAGGTCAGGCCGACCACGGTCGCTTCGCAAACGCTGCCGATCGGGAAGTCGCGCTTGAGGATCTCCCAGGGATTGTCTTCCACGCGCTTGTAGCCGAGCGAAATGCGCTTGTTCTCTTTGTCAACGGCCTTGACATAGACCTTGACTTCGTCGCCCTCTTTGACCACTTCGCTGGGATGCTTGATGCGCTTCCAGGAAAGCTCGGAGATATGGATCATACCGTCTACGCCGCCGAGGTCCACAAACGCGCCGTAGGAGGTGAGCGATTTCACTGTGCCGGTGTATTCCTTGCCTTCTTCGATCTCGTTCCAGAAAGCTTCGTTCGCGGCTCTTCTTTCTTCACGCAGGACGGAGCGGATGGAACCGACCGCGCGCTTCTTTTGCTTGTCCACGTCGATGATGCGGAACTTCACGGCCTTTTTGACAAGATCCTTGAGTTCAGCGTCGCGCGGAAGGCCGGTCAGCGAGCCGGGAATGAACACACGCACGCCCTTGGTATAGACGAGCACGCCGCCCTTGACCGCGTCCGCGATTGTGCCTTCGATCACTTCTTCGTTGTCCTTCGCTTCGGTGATCTGATCCCAGGCGGCCTTCGCGTCATAGCGGCGCTTGGAAAGCATCATGGTGCCTTCGGAATCGTTGGTCTTCATGATGATGAGCTTGAGCTCGTCGCCGATCTTCAGCTCTTTTTGCGGGTCGGCAGACGGATCGTTGCTGTATTCCTCCACGGGAACGAAGCCAGCATATTTTCTGCCGATATCTACCTGTATTTCATTCGGTGCAATACCTACA
>JAEEGL013637560.1_pt1 | contig 10299 bp, 7 predicted proteins | sample 9134231 | NCBI WGS metagenome assembly JAEEGL01 (sample SAMN16246548, study PRJNA631951) | gut metagenome | biome: gut microbiome; feature: rumen; material: fiber-attached | host: Bos | place: Iran: Karaj | collected 2018-10
GGTAAAACTAAAAAAATGGTTAGTGAAATAGATCATTTTGAATATATTGTCACTAATAGTGAAACAGAAGCATTTATATTAGAATTAAATCTTATTAAAAAATATGATCCAAAATATAATATTTTATTAAGAGATGATAAGAGTTATCCATATATAGAACTTACTAATGATAAATATCCAAGATTAATTGTTAAAAGAGAAATAAATGTTAGTAAAAAGAAAACTAATTTATTTGGGCCTTATCCTAATCAATATGCCGCTAGAAGATTAGTTAATTTAATAAATAGATTATATCCTTTAAAAAAATGTGATAATATGCCTAAAAAAGTATGTTTATACTATCATATAGGTGAGTGTTTAGGATATTGTGTACATAAAGATATAAATATTGAACCAATAAAAAGTGAAATATTAGATATTTTAAATGGTAATAATAAATTATTATTAGATAAAATAGATGAAAAGATAAAAGTTAATTCTGAAGCACTAAATTTTGAAGTATGTAAAGAATTAATGGAAGAACTTGGCTATATTAAAACAATATTTAATAGTCAAAATATAGTAGAATTATCTAGAGATGTTAATGCTGATGTAGTTAATTATTTTTTTGAAAATGGTTATGTTAGTATAGTTATTTTCTTTATTAGGAATGGTAAATTACTAGGTAATCATTATAAGATAATACCAGTTATTAATGATATAGAAGAAACTTTGGAATATTATATAGTTAATTTTTATTCTAAAAAGAATATTGTTCCTAAAGAGGTAATAGTACCAGATATATTAAATAAAGAATTATTAAGTGAAGTATTATTAAGTAATGTTATAAATGTACAACGTGGAAGTAAAAAGAAAATATTTGATATGGCTTATGATAATGCTAAAACTCAGTATAAGAAAGAAATTAATTTAATATATGGTAATGAAAAGATAACAAGTGAAGCTAATGATGAATTAATGAATATACTTGGATTACCTAAATTACATATAATTGAGGCTTTTGATAATTCAAACTTGTTTGGAACTTTTAATGTTTCTGCTATGGTTAGTTTTGTTGATGGAGTACCATCTAAAAAGAATTATAGAAAGTTTAAATTAACTTATGATAAAAATGATGATGTTGCTGCTATGAAAGAAGTAATGTATAGACGTTATTTTAAGGTTTTAAATGAAGATTTGGAAAGACCTGATTTAATAATAGTAGATGGTGGTAATAATCAAATTAATGCATGTAAGAGTGTTTTAAATGAATTAAATTTAAATATAAAATTAATAGGTGTTAAAAAGGATAATCATCATACTCCTGAATCTATAGTAGATGGTGATAATTATAATATTATTCCAATTGATAAAAAGAGTAATGTATTTAGATTATTAACTAGAATAGATGAAGAAGCTCATAGATTTGTAATTACTTATCATAAAGAAATAAGAAGTAAAGGAAGTATTTCTAGTGTACTTGATAATATTAATGGACTTGGTAATAAAAGAAAGAAACTTCTTATTAAAAAATATGGTAGTGTTTCTAGGATAAAAGAAGCTAGTGTTGATGAATTAAAAGAAATAATTCCAGAAAAAGTTGCTATTGATTTAAATGAATATTTAAAGAACATATAAGACTATAAAATAGTCTTTTTGTTTGATTGATTTTTATATGTTTTTATTGTACAATTATTATGATATGGGAGATAGGCTATGGGTGAATATTTAGATTTTATTAATAAATACAGCACACAGTTCGAATTTGAACTTCAGTATGGTGAATATTTAAATGTAAAAAAACAAGTAGAGAACTCAATTAATGAATTATTATCCTTTAGAGGGGTAAAAATGAATGATATTCCAACATTAGTTGACTCAACTATGTGTTTTTTGCTTGCAAATCACTCTGTAAGAGAAATATTAACATATACTTATGAAGATGAAATAGAAATAATAATTCAAAAATTATATGAAAAAGAAAATAGTGAAAAGCCTAAAGCAGAACAAAAACCTTTCCCAGAAAAGAATGCAGCAGTAGATTATATATATAAAGATTTAAAAGATTATTTATTTATATTTAAAGAGGAATTTAATATAGGTAAATTAAGTAAAGATATTAAAGATTCTCTTGTATTTGAAGGATATAAAGAAGATGCTATCATAGAAGGTGACGCAGATCAAACTATAATTGAATATTTAGCTAAAGGATATTTTGATGTTAGATTTAATGAAGACTTTAAGAACTTAAGAAGTGCAGTAACTAATTTAGTAGTAGAAGTATTTAATTATAGAAAGAAAGATGCTACATATTATACGAATAGAGATAGTTTTGAAAGTAAATATTTTGATAATCGTACTATTTTAGGAAATGTAATATTTAAAATAACAATTGCATTTTTAGTAAATAAAGTTAATCCTAGAAAATTAACATCTGATTCTCCAGAGATGGAAGTTATATATAATTATATTCAAAAAGATATGATTAGAGTTAATTCTACTAGACAAAAACCAAAGAATCCTCAAGCTGAAGAGGTTGCTACATATAAGAAAATATGTAGAGAAGAAAATGAAGAAAAGACTACTAAAGCTAGAAAGATAGCAGTTGTTTATTCAATTTTATATGGTTTAACTTCTGTAGAAAATATGGTATATAATTCATTACATCAAGATGTAGAAGTTAAATTACATACTAGTAGAAATAGTTATAGTGTTGAACCAAATGCTTATGATATTGAAAGAATGAGTATTAATGTTCAAAATTTAATGTTTAATAATGAAGAAAAAATAGAATTACCAGAAACAGATATTAAGAATGAGATAGCTAATTCTGAAATAGATGAAGAATTAGAATTACCTGAAAAGGAAGATAATAATGAGCTAAAAGTTCCTGAAATACCTGAAAATCTAATAGAAGAGAGTGAGGGCGAAGATGTGATTAAGTCAGATATATACACATTAGAAGATAATAATGAGTATGAAGTATATGATATTATAGAAGAAGATAGTAATACATATTTATTACTAGCCCAAGTGAATAATGTTAGAAATATTGTTGTAAGAAATCTTGTATACAACACAGTAAATGGTGAAGAACATTTAGAAAGATTAGACAATGATAAATTTGATGAAATTTATGATAAGTTTATGAAAAAAAATAAAGATTTGTTAAAATAATTATTAGGAGGGTGTATGATTAAGTGTCCACATTGTGGTGGTGAAGTTGGTTTTGATCCTTCAAAGCAATCTGTAACTTGCCCATATTGTAAATCAGAATTTGATCCAACAAAATTAAATGTTACAGTAAAGCATGCTAAAGAAAGAAAAAATCCACTATTAAATAATGCTAAAAGTTATTCATGTTCTCAGTGTGGAGCAACATTAATGACTTTTGATGAAACAGCAATTACTTTCTGTAGTTATTGTGGTTCTCAAGCAATGCTTGAGGATAAAGTAAAAGGTGAATTAAATCCTAATTATGTAATACCTTTTTCAAAAACAAAAGAAGAATGTATTGAAGCATATAAAAAGAAATTATCTTCTACAGCATTTGTTCCTGATTACATGAAAGAAGATATTGTAGTTGAAAAATTTAGAGGTATATTTATGCCTTATGCAATATATAGATTAATGTTTAAAGGAAAAACTAAAAATAATGGTAGTGTTTATTCTCATAGAAGTGGTGATTATAAATACTATGATGATTATGATGTAATTAGTAATGTAGATGCTGAATATAATGGAATGTCATATGATTTAGCTAGTAATTTTTATGATAAGTTTAGTATGTCAATTCCATTTAATTATAAAGAAAAGAAAGATTTTAATCCAAATTATTTAACTGGATTTTATGCAGACACATCTAATGTTTCAGGTGAAGTATATGATAATGATGCTATTAATGTAGTAGCAAAAGATACTACTAAAAGAATGTTACAAAATAAAGATTTTAGAAAATATGGTTGTCATAATCCATATGTTCCATTCAATGTAGCAGATAGAAAAATAGCATTGTTTCCTGTATACTTTTTAGCAATTAAAACTAAAGATAATAAAAGTATTAATTACGCAGTAGTTAATGGTCAAACTGGAAAAGTTGCTATGGATATGCCAGTTGATTTTAAAAAATATATTAGATTCTCATTAATAATTGCTGTAATTGTATTCTTAGCAATAAACTGGCTTATTTTATTAAAAGCAACTACTGTATGCTTTTTAGCAATGATAGCTGGTTTAATAGGAATGATTATATCTTTATCACAAATATCTAAAATTAATAACAGTAGATATCATTTAGATGATAAAGGATTCTTCTCTGTCAATAAGAACCAAGAGATTGTTGTAGTTAAGAAATTTAGATATATTTATAAAGACATATTAGCAATGATAATTCCATTATTAGTATTAATATTTAATTCAATTTCATATGATTTATATTATTATATTGGAGCTATTATATCTTTATTATTAGTATTATTCTCATTTAAAGATTTAGTAGAAGAACATAATTTGTTAAGTTCAAATAAAATTCCTCAACTTGAAAAAAGAGGAGGGGATGAAAAATGAAAAACAAATTATTAGTATTAATAGTTTTATGTATTTCATTTATTCCTTTTGTATATGCTGAGGAAGATATAGATTATCTAAATGCATTTTTAAGAAATGAGACTACTAATGAAACTTCAAATGAAACATATAATGGAACAATAGATTATAGTGGAATACTTGATTATTATAATAATGACAATCAAATTACAACTAATATTGTAGTTAGAGAAGAAGTAAATGGGTATACAATATTAATTGATGATGAAGCACATTTGCTTACTACTACAGAAATAAATGATTTAAAACAAGATATGAAACCACTTACTAAATATGGTAATATTGTATTTAAAACAGTTAATGTAAATCATACTAATGTAGAATCATTTGCAACAAATTACTATACATCACATTTTGGTAGTACAAGTGGAAGTGTATTTGTAATAGATATGGATAATAGAAAAATTGCTATTGCATCTCAAGGATATAATTCAACTGTTATTACAAATGCAAAATCAGATATTATAACATCAAATGTTTATAGACATGCAACATATCAAGATTATTATTTATGTGCTAAAAAAGCATATGAACAAATGTATACAATTCTAGAAGGTGGTAAAGTAGCAGAACCAATGAGATATGCTAGTAATGTAGTTTTATCTTTAGTTCTTGCATTCTTTATTGGATTCTTTAGAATATTATCTACTTCTAAAATTAAGAAATCATCTCCTGATGAAATACTAGGAAATTGTGATATTAAATTTGTAGTAGATAATGTACAAGGAATTAAAACAGGAACTCATAGAGTATATGATCCTCCATCTAGTAGTGGTGGAGGCGGCTCTTCCGGCGGCGGTGGCGGTGGAGGCGGCGGATCAAGCGGCAGCCACGGTTTCTAAAAAATATTAAGAACTTATTTGACTAAGTTCTTTTTAATTCTTATAATATATTGTATAATTTATTTATTGAGGTCAGTATGAAGAAAGTAAGTTTATATCCAGCAGATTTATACCAAGTAGTAGATAAAAGTTTATTATCAGAAATGGATAAACTTGTTTTAAATATGCTATATATGCCAATTATTGGAAATATAGCTATTTCATTATACTTAAAATTACAATCTGAAGCAGGAAGTAACTTAATTTCTTCAGAACTTACTCATCATCATTTGATGACAAGTATGGGACTTACGTTAGATAATATTAAAGAAGCTAGATTAAAATTAGAAGGAATAGGTTTATTAAAAACTTATTATCATAAAGATGATATTAATTCATATGTTTATGAAATATATAGCCCAGTTTCACCAAGTGAGTTTTTCTCTCATCCAATATTTAATATGGTTTTATATACTAATGTTGGTAAGAGTGAATACAATAGACTATATGAATCATTTAAAGAACCAAGTGTAGTTCTTAAAGATTATGAAGATATCTCTGCTAGTTTTGATAGTGTATTTAAAAGTAGAAATTATACAACACTTGAATATACTGGAGAAGATATTATATCTAAAAATAAGTTATTACTTACATATGAACTTGACTATGATTTTGATTTATTAGTATCAGCTATTGGCGAGGGGATGTTTAATCCTAAATGTTTAAATAAAAGTATGAAGGAATTAATAATTAATTTATCATTTTTATATGAAATTGATCCAATTACTATGGCTGAAATAATAAGATCATCATTAAATGAAAAAGGTAATATTGTAAAAGAAGATTTAAGAAAAAATACAAGAAAATTCTATCAATTCCATAATGATAATAGATTACCTAGTTTATTATTTAAGAGTCAACCTGAGTATTTAAAGAGTGCTAGTGGAAATAATACAAATAGGGGAAGGATGATAAGAGTTTTTGAAAATAATTCTCCATATGAGTTCTTAAAAGCAAGATATAAAGGTGGAAAACCTACTGGGAAAGATATGGAAATATTAGAGAGTTTATTAGAAGATCAAAAACTTAATCCTGCTGTTATAAATGTTCTTGTAGATTATGTATTAAAAACAAATAATAATAAATTATCTAAATCATATATAGAAACTATAGCTGGTCATTGGAAGAGAAGTAATATAGAAACTGCTGAAGAAGCAATGGCTATAGCAGAAAAAGAACATAAAAAGAATAGTAAAACTAAAAAGAAAGAAAAAGTTGTTCCTCCATGGTTTAATCAACAAATTGAATCTACGGATGAAGAGACAGATGAAGATTTTAATAAGTTTTTAGAGGAGTTTAGAAAATGATAAAAGCAGGTAGTTTAGTAAATAAAAGTAAAAAATCTATTAATGATGATTTAAGAAAAGAATTTATTTTATCTAGTAGTGATGAAACATTTAAAAAATTATGTAATAGATTAAAATGTAGTGATGAGATATTAATGAAATATACTTCTAAACTAGAAACTACTGTATGTGAACTAAAAAATTGTTCTAAATGCAAAGGTCTTGAAAAATGTAAAAATGAAGTACTAGGACATGTATATTATCCTGAAGTATATAAAGATAGTTTAGAATTTATATATAAACCATGTAAATTTTTTAAAGAAGATACATTAAAAAATCATACTAAATTCTTTAAAACACCTCCAGTACTTATGAATGCTACATTAAGCGATTTAATAAATGAAAAAGAAAGAAATAGTATATTAAAATATATTAAAGATTTCTTAAAGAAAAAAGTATCTGGTGAAAGTGTTAAAGGTATGTATTTAAGTGGTTCTTTTGGTAGTGGTAAATCTTATATTTTAAGTGCATTATTAAATGAATTATCAAATAAAGGATATGTAACAGTAAATGTTTATTATCCAGAATTATTAAAAATGTTAAAAGGATCATTTAATGATTCTAATTATGATGAAATAATGGATGAAATATTAGACTGTGATGTATTATTACTTGATGATATAGGTGCAGAAAATAATACATCTTGGTCAAGAGATGAAGTATTAGGAACTATTCTTCAACATAGAATGGATAATAATCTAACTACGTTTTTTACATCTAACTATACAATTGATGAATTAGAAAAAGTATTAAGTGAGATAAAAGGTGACTCAGATGAGATTAAAGCTAGAAGAATAGTTGAAAGAATTAAATATTTAACAGTTGAAGATAAATTAATTAGTAAGAATAAGAGAATTTAGTAAATATTTGACAATTCCTCTTATTTTTGCTATAATATTCGGGCATTTTATGAGAGGGGTAATAGGTATGATAATATTTTGGCTTTATGTTGTAACTCAATTAGTATCTACAGCATATGGAATTACTGTAATAAACTCAGTTAGAAAAGTACCTGCTCTTAGAAAAAGATTAAGAGAATCAGGATATACTCAAAGAGATAAAAATAGTTTATATAAATTTAATGATTGGTTAAAATATTTCTTTAAAGGATTTATTCCATTTTATTATGCTTATAAAGCATTACAATTAACTAATAGTATGGATCCTGTAGGAGTATTAATGCAAGAAGAAATAGATAATGGGAATTATATTTCTAAAGAAGATGAAGCAATATTTAAAGATGAAGAACAAAGAGCTTCTAATTCAGTTGCATATGATCCAAATGCATTTATGTATGAAGAAGTAGGACCATATAAAGCAAGAAAAATAGAATTAAATGAAATATATGATGATGATGAAACACCACTTGAATATATAACACGTGAATTTGAAAAAGATAGTAGCAATAAGATTACTCCTTTTACTAAAGAGAGTACTATTGTTGAAGAAAAAGAAGAAGAAAAAACAAAAGAGATTAAGGTTTCAAATAGTGATCTTGCTGAAGCAATTTCTCAATTAAGTGGAAGTGAATTAGAAGAATTATCTAAAAAAATATCTCTTTTAGCAGAAGTTAAGAAAAATAATTATGATTCTTATGAAGAAGATGTTGCTTAACAAATAAAAAAGTATTATAATCGATATATAAATTAATTAATTAGACGAGATTTTTAAATTAATTTGCAAAGAGATTTAGTGGATGGTGTGAACTAAAGTAATTATTTAAAAGTTACTACTAATTGTATGAGGTTAATAGCCTACGAGTTGTTATCGTTACAAAACAAATAAGTTAATTAAAGGATGGTACCGTCTATATGACTCCTGTGTATCATCCTTTTTTATTTATAGAAAGGATATGACAAGATGGAACCAATGTCAGTAGGAAAATTTTTATCAAGATACAGTAATTTTGACGGAGCAGATTTATCTAAAGCAAGACATTCAGATATTTTAAAAATGTTTCCAGATATAAAGGTGTGTTCATTTGAAGATTTAGAAGAAAATCCAAAGCTTTTAGCTCATGGTAAAGTTATATTAGTAACAGATGGAAAAGAAATTATTGCTTATTATGCACCAGAATTTTGTTTTGATGAATCAGATGAAATGACTGAGTATTCTAAACGAACCAAGAATGATATTATAAGAGCTAATGGTCGTAAAAAAATTGATTATTTATCAATGACAGATAGTGAATTAAGAATATTTTTAAATGATAAGTTTCAAGCTAAGAAGCATAAGAGAAAAGCTAGAAAAGAATTAGATAGACGTGAATCATTAGAGTCATCTAATAAAAAAATGAGAAGAGTATTAAAGATAAGGGAGAGTTAAAAATGAGAGAAATTAAAAATGATGAAAAATTAAATATGTTAAATCATAGTTGTGCCCATTTACTTGCACATGCAGTAAAGCATTTATATCCAAATGCAAAATATTGGGTTGGTCCAGTAATTGATGAAGGATTTTACTATGATATTGATTTAGGAGATGTAACTTTAACTGAAGAAGATTTAGCTGCTATCGAAAAAGAAATGAAAAAAATCTCTAAATCAGATAAATTAATTAAAAGAATAGAATTATCTAAAGAAGAAGCTTTAGAAATGTTTAAAGATGATGAATATAAGCAAGATTTAATTAGTAGAATGGATGAAGATGAAACTGTTATTTCTGCTTATAAACAAGATGATTTTATAGATCTTTGTAGAGGACCACATGTAGAATCAACTAAGAAAATTAAATACTTCAAATTATTAAAAGTTAGTGGAGCTTATTGGAAGGGTGATGCTAAGAATAAGATGCTACAAAGAATATATGGAGTAGCATATGATAATGAAGAAGATTTAAATGAATATCTACATGAACTTGAAGAGGCTAAGGAAAGAGATCATAGAAAAATAGGTAAAGATTTAGGCATATTTATGTCTGATGATTTAGTTGGTAGAGGTTTACCAATGTTCTTACCAAATGGTTATATTATATGGGAAGAATTAGAAAATTATATTAAAGGTAAAGAAAAGAAATTAGGATATCAACATGTATTAACTCCATGTGTCGGAACTGTTGATTTATATAAAACAAGTGGTCACTGGGATCACTATAAAGATAATATGTTCCCAGCAATGGAATTAGAAGGTGAAAGTTTTGTATTAAGACCAATGAACTGTATTCGTCAGATGATGATTTATTCAATTACGGTACATTCATATAAAGATTTACCAATTAGAATAGGTGAAATAGCTCATGACTTTAGATTTGAAGCTTCAGGAGCAGTAAAAGGTATCGAAAGAGGAAGACATTTCTGTCAAAATGATGCCCACTTATTTGTAACTCCAGAACAAATAAAGGATGAGTTTAAGAGAATAGTAGATTTAATATTTGATGTATATAAAGATTTTAATATTACAGATTATAGATGTGTTTTATCTTTAAGAGATCCTGAAGATAAAGAAAAATATCATCCAGATGATGAAATGTGGAATAAAGCAGAAAATGAA
>JAEEGL013836238.1_pt1 | contig 10299 bp, 6 predicted proteins | sample 9134231 | NCBI WGS metagenome assembly JAEEGL01 (sample SAMN16246548, study PRJNA631951) | gut metagenome | biome: gut microbiome; feature: rumen; material: fiber-attached | host: Bos | place: Iran: Karaj | collected 2018-10
CAGCGGCTGCTTTAATACAGTGTTTTGTTTTTAACAAGATAATAGATGTTGAGTTTTGTTCTGCAGGTTCTTGCTTATCAGTAGCAAGTTGTGTTGCTTTAAGTGCCTTCTTATTCGATTACATTTTTGAGTATTACAGCATTAAGCTTTTTGGAAAGAAGAGAATCGTTTTAGATGTTTTACCAGAAGAAAAACTTCGTTTGATGAATTGCTTTGCAGCACATGGGTTAACCGATTATGTTGAGATATTGAGCTGCAATGAATTACGCAAGGACTTACTCTCACGCAATACTGCAGGCATCAGCTTAATTGTAATTTCAAGAAAAGCTGTTTCATCTTTTGATGTTGATGGTTTATTGGTTAGAGCACACCTTGCTGGAATTCCAATCGTTGATATCAACAATTTGGAAGTTGAGTTAAATGGCTATGTATCATTAGAGAACGCTGATCAATGGTCTTATATCTTAGATGCAACAGAGCAAACCTCACTTCTTAAAGCATTATACAGAATCAAGCTTTTAATTGAACCAGTAGTTGCCTTAGCAATGTTGATTGCTTTATCACCATTAATGCTTTTCATTGCATTCCTGATTAAACGTTCAAGCCAAGGTCCAGTTTTTTATAAGCAAACAAGAACTGGATATTTAGGCAAACAATTTACATTAATCAAATTCCGTTCTATGCGTATCGATGCTGAAGCTAATGGCCCACAATGGAGTGTCGGTGCTGAAGATGATCGTGTAACTCCTATCGGCAAGTTTATCCGTAGAACACGTATTGATGAATTACCACAACTTATTAATGTTATCCGTGGTGAGATGAGTTTTTGCGGTCCTCGTCCAGAACGTCCTGAGATGTATGCTAAGTTGAAGAATAAGATCCCTCTGTTCGCTCTAAGAACCTTAGTGAGACCTGGAATTACTGGATGGGCGCAGGTTTGTGCAGGTTATGCAGCTTCAGTAGAGGAGTCAAAAATTAAATTAGAGCATGACCTCTTCTACATTAAGCGTATGACCCCACGCCTTGATTTAGTAATTCTTATAAAGACTGTACTTGTAGCTATCTTTGGAGACCGTTCTAAGGCTGAGGTTATTAACTTCGAACCTATAGCTCAATATGCCAGCGCTGCTGGAGAAAATTAAGTAACATTAGTATGTTACGGTATTGAACGAAAAGTTACCAATATTTATATTAAAGGGGTTAGTAGAGGTTTGAGCCGGCAGGGAGTAGCGCCACTCACTATAGAAAGTGCCGAAGAGATTTGACATATAAAAAAGTTATAGTTGTCGATGTTATAATACCTTCGTCAATTTTCCTGAATTCCGGCTTTATAATTGCAAAAAAGTGATTGCGTCAGGGAAGCGTATTATGCGTGTATTGTTGACAAATGACGATGGGTACAGGTCATTTTTATTCAAAGTTATTTTACGGAATCTGCAGAAACAAACTTGGATTAGCGAGTTACAGGTGGCAGCTCCTGAAAAGGAACAAAGCTGGCGTTCTGGATCAATGAGCGGGCTTGGAAGTATTCATCCCAAGTTTATAGAGATGGAAGGACAGCGTGTTGCTGTAATTGATGGTACACCTGCGGATTGTGCAGATTTTGGAGTTTATCATCTCTTTAACGAATATCCTGATTTGGTTATTTCTGGCATCAACTGTGGTGAAAATACAGGTTTAGGATTTCTTATGTGTTCTGGTACTTTGGGCGCTGCGATGCATGGTAACTTATTACTTAAACCAGTTCCTGGTGTTGCACTTTCTCAGTGTTTGTTTGATCACGATATGTACCTTAAGATCAAGGAGAATGATTTAACTTCGCAGGAGTTAACACAATATACTGCTCATTTAGATAATGCGTTGGAGTTGATCTGGCAAAAACTTAAGGATACAGAAGGTTCTCCATTTTCTTCTAATCCAAAACCTATTACATGGGCTTTTAATATCCCTGGTTTGGAAGCTGAAAATATGTCAGTTCAAGATGCTAAAGTTGGTGACTCAAGGTTGTTACAGTGCTACCGCAAGGTTGGAGAAGAGTATAAGCATCAATTAAAGGAATATGTTGAGTCGAAAGAGGAGGGATCTGATACACAGGTTGTAAAATCCGGAAAGATTAGCTTAACAACAATTGATTTACGGAGGCTTTGTCAATGAGTTCAGTCCGTAATCACTGGCCAGTATCGATCTTGTTCTCTATGGCGTCGATTTTTAACGTACTGCTTCCGATCGTCCTAGCTGGTGTTTTTGCCCAAAAAGATTACGGTATCTATAAGATCTTTTTTCTATATTTGATGTTAGCTCCAGGTCTAGCGTTTACTGTGGGTTTAACAAGTGGTTTGCCTTATTGGGCTGGACAGGAAGAACGTGGAATTAAGGCTATTCGTGTTACATCTTGGATAATACTGCTACACGCATTAGCTCTTATGTTGTTGATGGTGTTGTTTGCTGACCCACTTGTAAATTTAATTAATATAGAAGGATTTACCAAACACACCCTTTACTTAATGAGCTTGGCAATTATAGGGGAAGTCGCCGGTAAGTTCTTTGAAGAAGCTGCCATCAGCGTCGGTAGGGGCTGGAGAGGTAGCCTTTTTTATGCCGCATTTGAATTAGTTAGAACCATAGTAATTGTTTTTGTGGCATGGCAGAGCCGATCCGTTGACTCAGTTTTTCAGGTTCAAGTTGCTTTCTCTTTACTAAAAACTGCTATTGGTTATTTTTATGCCTTTAGATTGGGGTTGGCTGGTTTTTTATTTGATTGGGATATTATCAAAGCCGTCAATCGTTATGCTGTTCCTGTTTCTGCTGCCGGCGTTTTAACGTATTTTATAAATTATGCAGACCAATTTTTATTAACGCGATATATCCCACCAGCAGAGTTTGCAACTTATGCAGTTGGGTGTTTTTCGATTGCACCTCTTTTTATGTTTGAATATTCGGTAGCTCGTGTAATGTTGCCAGAAATTTCAAGTTCTTTTGCTAAGAATGATAACAAGAGAGCTGCTGCAATTTACAAATTGACAATTGAACAGTTGGCATTGGTTTTAGTGCCAGCAGCAATAGGGCTATGCGTGTTTGCAGACGGCTTTATTGCTTTACTGTTTCCTAAATATCCAGACTCTGCAGGATTCCTACGATTATTTTCTTTTTCCTATTTTCTTCTGATATTTCCTAATGATTTGGTTCCTAGAGCTAGAGGACAGAGCCGTTGGATCTTCTGTAATTTTACATTTTTTTCGATTTTATCGGTTGTGGTTTGTGCGTTGGGAGCTTTCTACTTCGGTGCATATGGTGCCTTAATAGGAATTCTTTTAACTCGAACCTTAATGCGTTTATATGGACTTTGGTATGCTAGGAAGAGTTGCCATTGGGCACTTATAAGGGTTATTCCATTAGCAGACTTGACGCATTTCATTGTGGTTTGTTCGGTATTGGCTGCATTTTCATTATCCGTCAAACCGTTCTTTCCTTCTGTTAAAGTGTGGACGATGGTGGTAGCTCCACTATTTGCGTTGTTGTATTTTATTTCTTTCATTGTATGGAAACTGCCGCTTGATAAAACTCCTAAGACTAAACGTATCGTCATGGTTAATCAGGTTATGGGAGTTGGTGGTCTGGAACGTGTAATCTTAGAGCTATCTAAAAATTTGCATAGTCGTAAAGATGTAGCAGTTTCTGTTTTTTGCTACGACACCTTGGAAGGTGGAAAGAGCTGGTTGATTCCTTTTTTTGAAAAGGCAGGCATTGAAGTAAAACAGCTAAAGAAAGGAAAAGGCTTTTCTTTTAAAGCACTCTTTCACTTAGTACGACTTATTTCAAGTGAAAGAGTTGTGATCTTACACTCACACGATATTGGGCCAATGATTTATGCTGTTTTGGCAAAGATCTTATCCCCGAGAAAAGTTAGAGTTGTTCATACGGAGCATACTTCAATCCATCTTCATAAATCTAAGCGCTATCGGATATACGAGTATTGTTGCAGTAAGTTCGTTGATGATTTGGTCGTGGTTTCAGAAGAATGTAAACGAAATTATGAAGCAATAGGTGTGCCTGCCTCAAAAATCACAGTCCTTGATAATGGGGTTGAATGTATCGGTGCGCCAGAAAATCAGTTGGTCAAGCGTCAAAATCGTGAAGCGTTACTTGATATGTTAGATGATGACGTTAGGGAACAGTTAGCTAAATATAAGGATAGTTATTGGTTAATAAATATAGCTCGTATTAGTCCAGAAAAAGGTCAATTAAATGTTTTAGCTCTCTGGAATAACCTATCTGATGAGATAAGATCAAAGTGTGTGGTTTTGTTTGTTGGTCCAAAAGATCACCCCACTTATTTCCCTCAGCTTTTATCTGAGAAAGATAGTTCAAAAGATAAAGATCGTATTATTTTAGTCGGAGCAAAACCAAATCCTCTAGAATGGTATGCGGCTTCTGATATTTGTTTATCTCTTTCAAGTACAGAGGGGCATCCGCTAAGTCCAATCGAAGCTTTGGGTGCTGGTGTTCCAGCAGTCCTGTCAGATATTGAGGGGCATTCCTTTATGAAGGGGCATGCCAGCTTTTTTAACATTGCAGAACCAGCAGTGGGAGCATCTATCGTTACTGATTTGGTAAAAGAATTGGAACAATGCTTTCCAGAGTTGTTACCAGATGCAAGGGATTCTGTTGAATGGATAAAAAAGAATTTTAGTGTTGAGAGTATGGCAGATAATTATTATGCCAGATATTTGAAGGTGCTTGATTTATGATAGTTCACCTTTTTAATTCTTCAGTTGTAAGTGGTCCAGAAACGTTGGTGATACCAGCTTTGAAAAATCTTGGTAGGGAAGTTTCAGTTATTTTCCTGACAGAAACAAGGCGTGGGGAAAGCGGTCGTTCTCCAATAGAGTACGCAAAAGGTTTTGGTTTAACTGTTTATGAGGTATCCGTAAAAAAACGTTTTGATAATGGTGCAATTAGTGAACTAAAAAAACTTCTACAAAGACTTAGCCCAGAGATTGTTCATGCTCATGATGTTAAGGCTTCAACCTATTTATGGTTGGCATCAAGAGGATTAAAAAATATTAAGCTAGTATCAACCCATCATGGGATCTTAGGAAGAGTTGGTTTTAAAATTAAACTTTACGAACGATTTTATAGTTACATTGTTTTGCCACATTTTGACGCAGTTTTAGCAGTTTGTTCCGTTGATAGAGATATTTTATTGAAGCGTGGCCTTTCTCAAAGAAAAGTTTTACTCCATCTAAATGGTGTTGATAGACCGCTTGTTCCAGCCAATGATAAAGCTGATAAACAGCAGGCCATACGTCAAAGTTGGGGCATTCAGGGGGATGAGGTCCTCATAGGCCATGTAGCTAGACTAGCGCCTGAAAAGAACATAGATCGATTACTAAACGTTATAAGGATTCTGAAAAATAAAACGGAATTACCAAAATTTAAGGTTCTTTTCTTTGGTCGAGGTTCAGAGGAAGAACATTTGAAGCAGCTCTCACAAACGTACGGCATTGAAGATCAGGTTTCATGGATGGGATACCGTAATGGTGTTGGTTATGAAGCGGCTGGATTTGATTTGATCGTATCACTATCGAAAGGTGAAGGGCTGCCGATCAACTTATTAGAAGCTGGATGGGGTGGAACGGCAGTGCTGTGTACCGCAGTTGGTGGTAATAGAGATTTAATAAATTGGGACGATGGTGTTAGTTTGTTGGAAGATGGTTGGACGGACGATGAAGCAGCAGAAAAGCTATCGAAGTTAATTGGAGATCCTGATTTGCGCTTGAAGTTAGCGCAGAGATTTCAAGAGCGAGTCAAACAGCAGTTTAGTGAAAGAGCTTGGATTGATAGGTTGTTAGAAATTTATAGAGAGCTATAGGGTAAAAATGTAGTTAATTTTCCTATTTTCTCTATCTTCTAAGTATTTTTCTTAGCTGAAAAATGAGTTTTTTTTGAGGAATTATTATTTTTTCCTTTAAATGGAGCGATTATAAAGTATGTGCTGATAGTGAGTTGGCAGTTAGAGGTGTAGTTTTACAATTTTGTTTAGTTTATAATAGTTAGGGCGAGAGTTTATTAGGTGACGAATATGAAATATGGACTTTGCAAATACATAACCCTTCTTTTTATTGTAGCGGGTTGTTCATTTAATAAACAAAATACATCTAATGATCTGGATGCTGATTTAGCAATGGCGATTCAACGCAGCTCTCTTCATGCTGTAGATAATGCAAAAGCTCAAAAAGAGGCTATGCAAGTAAATAATTTACCCGGCCCACGTGCTAGTGATGAAATCGCACCAGGTTTTCTAATTAAGTTAAGTGCTTTTGAAGATAAAAATATTGATGGTTCCTATCGAGTTGACTTCGATGGTCGTTTAGAACTTCCATATGATGTATCACTTAACGTTGCTGGTATTACATTTAATAGTTTGAAGTATAGGATAATTGATGCGTATCGTCCTTATTTTAAAGGGACGCCAGAGATTCAAGTTTCAATTGCATCAAAGGATTGTTACGTTGATGTTGGTGGTTTAGTAGTAAAGCCAGGTCGTTATCTTGCAAAAAGCAATAGCACCTTGGATGAACTAATTGCAGAAGCTGGAGGCTTGCAACCATCTTCTGTCGGTTCAAAAGATTATGCAGCAAAATATGTTAACATTACTCAAGAAGGAAAATCCTATTTAGTACGTCTTGAGAACTATTATGCTGGAGCAGAAGGTTTAATTCCAAAGTGGAGAGGTGGTGATAAGGTTTTCTTCCAGAGTCAAGGACTCGATGCTGCATCAGCAACAAAAGCAGAACGACATTATGTTCAGGTTATCGGTCAAGTTACATCACCAGGTGAGTATACCTTAGAGGATGGTGCTGATTTCTTCTACTATTTATCAAAAGCTGGCGGCCCTAAAAATGAAGCTGATTTAAATAACCTTGAGGTCTTAAGACTGGATAATGGAGAACGTAAAGCTATCAGATTCAGTATGAAAGATATAAAGCAGATACCTCAGGTTCAAGGTGGCGATATAATCATTGTCCATTCAGATAAACCAAGTACAGGAGTTACAAATTTCTCTGCTATGGTTGGTGCCGTTGCGACGAGTATTTTAGCTGGGGCTGCACTGTAAACTTTTAGGATGAGGCGTTTCTAAATGAATGAATTGACTACTGTTGAACATACTAGAAACAACGGAGTCTTGCGATTGTTGAGTGAGTTTGTGCGTGGTACGGAGGTTAAGCGTTTAATTAACCAGATTATTAATGCTCAAAATCGTAACAATTTTAGAACGCTCGTCGTTTTGAGTGAGTTTTCAGGAGAAGGTAAAACCTTTTTTACAGCTGCTATGGCGCTGTCATATGCTAGGTTCTTAGCAAATAGCGTTTTGATAGTTAATACGATTCCACAGCAAGGTCAGGGAGATACGCTGTTAAGGGCAATTGTCGGACGACACAGCTCTTCAACAATTAAGGGGGCTAATGGCAGAATCGATTTAATTACAGCTCGCACAGATGGTGTTGGGAAGTTTGATAGTCCAGATTTCCAAGTTGCTTACTACATTGATAGATTCGCAAATAATTATGATTTAGTACTGATTGATACCTGTGCTATGTCAATGAATGATAGTAAATATATTGATCCTGTTATTGTGGCACGCTATGCAGAGGCCTCAGTACTAATTACATCCAATCGTTCTGTTGAACGCACTACAGCACGCAGAATTGTGCAGAAGTTAAATCGCTATGGGATAAGGCCGTTAGGTACAGTTTATAACTCGGGAGCAACTAACAGATGGATGAGCAGACAGTAGACATCAGAGATATATATACTATCCTGCTCCGTAACTTCTGGTTGATAGCCGTTGTGATGGTTCTCTCTGTTGGGATATCTATCGCCTTAGTTATCTATCTTCCCAAACAATATAAATCAAAAGGGGTAATTAGTATCAACTCTAGTTATTTTAACAACCCTTTAACAAGTGATATGACGGGGACGTTGTATGATTCTAATGAATTGAGATCACAACGCCTGTCTTATTTGCAGGAAGTATTAACTCCAGAATTTATTGATGAACTTGGAGATAAGTTTGATGAATTTACAAAAGGGGCTCCAGAAATTGTTCATGCTAGAGAGAGAGAAGAGTTGCGTGAGAAGATAGAGCTTTTCCCAGTAAACAACAATGCATCTCAGATTAGTGTTAAGGCCAAAGATCGTTTTGAAGCTTATGGAATGACCAAAATGATTATGGACGAGATGCAAAAAGCTTTAATAGATCGCCGTAATGATACACTTATGGCTGCTAGAAAGTCTGCTCTCAAAACGATAAATACCTTAAAGAAAAGAATAGCTGGAGCAGAAACCCCGAGTTCTTCTGTGCGTATCGAAAAAGCAAAAATAGAGCTTGAAAAAGCAAATGACCAACTTGAGATGGCTCTGTCTAGTTATTCAGAACTCCACCCTAATGTTAAGAAAATACGTCTTAAAGTTAAAACTTTGCAGGCTAGATATGACAAGCTTGTGAAAGATAATAAAGATCAGGTCGTAAGTCCTAGCGTTGATGAAACAGATGATTCAATAACCACAGATCCTAAGACCCTTAAATCTAACAATGAATCTCTTGATGATTTCTTAAAAAAGTTAAATAGAATAGATTTCCTTTTAGATATAGAAAAAAATAAGGATACGATTGAATTTCTTTCGATTACAGAAAAACCTGAAGTCCCATCATCTCCTATTTTTCCTAATAGCAAGCTGTTTGTGATGTGTGGTATTGTTGCTGGGATGGTGCTGTCTGGAGTTTTGGTGATGTTCCTAGAATTAAAGCGTGGAACTTTTGTTTCATCTTATTATGTAATGGATCAGCTCGATATGCCTATGTTAGGGGAGCTACCGTTTGATAAAAATATGCAACAAGAGTTGTTGTTGCTTGAAACGATAGAAAAGAGATCACAAAAACTTCTAACTGACAAAACAAAAAGAAAGTAGCCATTTATTTCATCAAATTTGTTATTTTGTATTGTGTTCGTCGATATATGGTGATGTGTACTAAATTAATAAGAATCTAAAGGGAAAGGGAAGATGGATGGCTTGTCTATGCTGAAAATCAGCCAGATGTTTTTGGACGATATTAATTCATTAAACTGGGGTGCGCTTACTCTTTTTGTTTTGGTTCTCTTTTTTGTTTTTTTTATTTGGCAACAAACAATAGTTAAAAAAAATTGGTTGAGATTTAGCAGCCTCAATTTTTTCATTGTCGCATTTTTAGCAGCCCTCTTAACGGCTTTTTTCTTTGTATCAACCTACCATGCTGGAGTTGGTGGCGCTTTTCTGGCCATAGCATTGGGGGTTGGTGTCGCACTTAGTTTGGTACATCCCGTTATTGCAGTATCGTTTTTCCTTTCAAATTTACTTATCAGACCATGGGAATTTGCAAGTTTAGTTGATGAAACAATAATGATGTGTATGCCAAAAGGATTGGCAGTTGTGTGTATTGCGTCATGGTTTATATATTGTTTCAGAAAACGGCATTTTTACTTTATTTGGAATAATACTTGGTCATTATTTGTTCTTTTTATTATTTGGCTTTTTATTTGCGCGATTGTAGGAGGGGAGGAAGTTTCAGCAAGTACTATGGCAGAATTTGAGGGTGCTGAAGATGCTACTACCTTTTTATTCCAGAGATTTTTCCCAGTTCTGGTATTGTTCTTTTTAATATTTAACAGCGCTCACAACGAAGATGAGGTACGCTTGATTGAAGTTTCGCTGTTAATTAGTGTGATTGGATTGATGATCTCGTCTGAAGTTTTCTTAATGAATAATCCAGAAATAGAACGTTTGGCGGGTGGTGTATATTTTGGAAACGCAAATGACTTGGCCGCATTAATTTTGATGACATTTCCATTCTTATTTTTGCCACTAAAGAAGCATAAGTTTTTTACATGGATACTCATAATCGCTTCTGGTGTTATTATGTTGCTTGCGCTTCAGTGGGCTGACTCTAGAGCGGCAAAATTAGCTTTTGCAGCATCCATAGCTGTTTTCTTTCTAATTCGTTACAAAATCTCATTTGTAAAACTTGTATTGGGAGGAGCCATTGGTATTGTAGCTTTAATGTTTATGATGAGGACATCTAGAGATGCTTCAGACCTTGCCATGTCAAGCTCTTCACGTCTTAATTATGCGATAACAGGTTTTAAGATGGTAAAAGCCAATCCTCTCTTTGGGATTGGATTAAATAACTATCCTAAGCTTTATGAAAAATACACTTCAAATTTTGATGAATACGGCGAGCGTACTGCGCACTCGAGTTGG
>JAEEGL016186062.1_pt1 | contig 10299 bp, 9 predicted proteins | sample 9134231 | NCBI WGS metagenome assembly JAEEGL01 (sample SAMN16246548, study PRJNA631951) | gut metagenome | biome: gut microbiome; feature: rumen; material: fiber-attached | host: Bos | place: Iran: Karaj | collected 2018-10
GACCCTCTATTACGTGAGCAATAACATACCTGTGGACGTGGTATACAGGACCAATGTGATGAACGCTGTCCACGTGAGGAATTATCAGGATTACGAAGGACTGTATGAGATAATGAGAAGCTTTTCCTTCGGGGAAAAGGGAAGTACCATAGGCCTCTTAAACGAGCTCTGTTACGGAACACATGTCGGTAATGTGAGGATGATAGTCCCGGTCCTTATTGACTTCGGCGAAGAAGAAAGACTGCTTACAGAAAAGCTGAATATCTCCCGGGTGCCCTTAAGGGTCTATCTCGCAGGGAGAGAGCCGGCCCCCGAACCCGCCGCTTATCCGGGTGACGCGGAGATCATTCCTGTCGGCACCCTTTTACCTACGGAGGAAGTGCTATGATGGTTGCGGCTTTTTATGACCTTCTGCTCTTACTCCCCTTAGCAGAAGCAATATCCCTGATCCTCCGTCCCATCTTCGGTGGAGATAAAGGAAATGCCCTGTGGCTGGTTGTCACCGCAGTTGCCGCGGTTTATCTGATACTTGTAAAACACTTAAAACCCAGGGGACGTCTTATCCTCTTTTCCTTAAGCGCCACCCTGCTTATTTCCTGCACCCTCTATCACCCGAAGGAGGAAAGGCTTGACTTCCTTAAAGGAAACCTCTGGATTGCGGAGATAGCCGGTATAGTCCTCCTCTGCTTTTTCATCGGGCTTTTATCCGAAAGATATAAATACCTGCGGCTGATCCTTTCCGGGGCAGGTCTTATAATGCTTTTCATCTGTCTTATAAACGGGATTGAAGTGAGCAAAGCCCTCGTGATCTCCGTTTTCGGCTATGGGATCATCTCCTTTGCGGATTTCAGACAGCGATGCAGTAAAAAAGATGGGGACAGCAGTAAAGATAAGCATCTTGTCTTTATTTCACCCTTTATCCTTGCAGTGATCATCGCCCTTTCCCTTATTAAAGTTCCCACTGAACCCTATGACTGGGGCTTTGTATATAAGATCGCTGAAGTGGCAAAGAACGGATATGCCATTTTAGCGGACGCCCTGTCCGGCATCAGATGGGAAGGGAGTTCACCGGTCATAGGCTTTTCCGACAGAGGCACTTTCGGCGGAAACCTGACGGGAGGCAGCTATATCGTAATGGATATCACCAACTCCATGTCTCCGGGTCCCGGCCTTTACTTGAAGGGCATGGTATTTGACAGCTTTGACGGACAGAGCTGGGAAAGCAGCGTGAAAGAGGACTTAAGGACGCAGATCTTTGATACCCTTGAGACCATGGCTGCTGTAATGGACGTGAAAGGGGACGGCCCGGTTTCCGATCTGGCAAAACGCATCGAAGAGACCACCGTAAGCAAGGGACTGAACACTTCCCGGAGCTTTTATCCCCCAAAGAGCATTTCGGAAAAAAGGTACAGCGGCCGTTCCTATAAGACCGAATATTACAGGCTGAACTTAAGCACCCCTGAGATCCATGATCTTTTATATAATGGACATACTCCCACTCCTGAAGGCTGGGACAGCGCCCTTGATGAGTGCGGCGTTAAAGGCACGGAATTCCCCTTTGAAAACTATCTTTCCTACAGGGAAAAGCTTTTTGAAACCTGCCTTCCCCCTACTGAGATATCCGGCAAAGCAAGGGATTACATGGATAAAGTCCTTGAAGGCGCTGAGACCGATTATGAGAAACTCTTAAGGATCGAAGAGCTGCTTAGAAGCTTTGATTATACCGACAGTCCGGGTGAACTGCCCAAAAACCTCTGCAGCCCTTCAGACTACATAGACTATCTGCTCTTTGAAAAGAGGGAAGGTTATTGCAGCTATTTCGCCACCGCCTTTGTCATTCTGTCCAGGGCCTACGGTATTCCCTCCCGCTATGTCCAGGGCTACCGAAGGGATATCAAGGACAGCTTCCATGTGGAAATAAGCAATACCGACGCCCACGCCTGGCCCGAAAGCTATATTGACGGTGTTGGGTGGATGATCTTCGAACCCACTCCCGGATACGCCGGCTCCGTAGCCTCCGGCTGGAAAACCCAGGAAGAGATGATGGCGGATGGTTCTCCCTATATCCCTGACATTCCTACGGATGAAGGCGAGGACGAAGCAAACCTCAACATTCCCGAAGATAAGGCACCCAGGGTATTCCACTGGCACCGCATAGTCCTTCCCTTAGCCATAGGCCTGTCCTTCACCCTGTTCCTTCTCATCCTTGACGCCCTCCTTAAGAGAAGGCGCTACCGGAAGCTTGACGAGAAAGGACGGGTACTCTGGTGCTGCCGCAGGAACATGCAGCTACTGAAGCGGAAGGGTTTCGGAAGGGAAACTCACGAAACTCTTTCGGAATACAGAAAGAGACTCTCCTCTCATATAAACGAAAAAGATTTAGCCTTTCTTACCCTGTATGAGAAAATCCTCTATTCCGATAAAGAATTGACCGGGGATGAAGCCTTAACAGCGGAAAGCAGTTTCAAAGAACTGAAAAAAGCCCTGAAGTCAGCCCGGAAAGCCGGTTAAGCTTTCCGGGTTTTCAAAAACTCTCTCATTTTACAAAAGTGTTTTAAGTCGGAACCGACGGATCCCTGCTTTTTCTCTTTTCGTCCGTAGTCTTTTTGATAGTCACTACCGACGGATCGCTGCTTTTTCTCTTTTCGTCCGTATTCTTTTTGATAGTCACTACCGACGGATCCCTGCTTTTTCTCTTTTCGTCCGTAGAGATATCTCATGGAAACTGCTTTCTGTCTATGTAGGAAGATAGATTCGGCTCAAAAGAAAAAAGAAAAAATTTTAAAAAGGGTGTTGACAACCTACGTCAGTCGTAGTATATTTTACCCCGACAGACAAAGTATTACATTTGTCGTAGTACGAAAGACATAGTACGAGTAACATAGTACGTCAGGTGAAGTTAAGCCTGTCAAAACAAATAATCTTTATGGAGGAGAAAAATGGTTGAGATCAGCAGTGATGTAATCCGCGGCTACAATGACACCATGATCCTTAGTATCCTTATAAAGGTTCCATCCTACGGATATGAGATCTCGAAGCAGATCAAAAAGATATCCATGGAAAAGTACATAATAAAGGAGACCACCCTTTATTCCGCATTCACCAGGATGGAAAAGAACGGATACATAGAATCATTCGTAGCGGACCCGGATCCCGAAGGGAACGGAAAGAAGAGAACTTATTACAGGGTCACAGATTCCGGGACGGAGTATTACCGGAATAAGTGTGAGGAATGGGAACTTACCAAGGATGTGATCGAGCGTTTTATAAAGGAAGACGAGATAGGAGAATAACATGGAAACAATAAGAAATTATCTTGAAACTATGTTTGCCAGCATGCCGAACACTCCTGAAGTTAAGAAAGCAAAGGACGAACTACTGGCAATGATGGAGGATAAATATAACGAGCTTATCGCTGACGGCGCCAATGAAAACGCAGCAGTGGGAACCGTTATTTCAGAGTTCGGCAATCTGGATGAACTGGCAGAGGACCTGGGACTTCAGAAGGAAATAGAAGAAGTTCACGAAAAGCAGCAGGATATCTCCAGAAGATATGTCAGCATGGAAGAAGTCAGCGCTTATTTCAAGGCAGTGAGAAGCGGAGCCTGGCAGGTTGCTTTAGGAGTAATGCTCTGCATCATATGTGTTACCGGACCTATAATAGCGGCTTCCTTAAAAGCAAATCCGGGACTTGGCGTTATAGCAATGTTCTCATGTATCGCTTTAGCTGTAGGACTTTTCGTATTTTACGGTATAGCAAAAAAGGATTGGAACTTCCTTAAAAAGGAGCCCTGCCAGATCGATATCACCACCGCTAACATGGTGAAGGAAATGCGCCGTAATTACAGGACCACAAGAGCCTGGATGTTAGCTATCGGAGTTGTACTCTGCGCATTCTGCTGGGTACCGACTGCAGCATTCGTATTCTTAGGATCCCTGGTTCCCGCCACACTGTTCTTTATGATAGGCGTAGGCGTATTCCTTATGGTTTACAGCTCGATGGTAGATAAAGGCTTTCAGAACATACTGAACCTGAACGATAAAAAGACCATAAGCGGAAGCTACGGCAAAGATGATGAAATCGAGTATTCAAGCAAGACCGCAACGGCTGTAATGAGCGTTTACTGGCCTACCGTAACCTGCATCTATCTTTGCATAAGCTTTCTCACATTCCGCTGGGATATCACCTGGATCATATGGCCTGTTGCAGGGATAGTACGTAAGATCTTAAATATAACCCTTGCTAAGGAGGATTAAAAAAATGGAAGAAAAAAAGTGGGAAAAACCCTTTATGATAACAATATGGTGCATAACCCTGATCCTGGTCCTTGTGGGACTTGCGATCCACATCGGAGGTTTCTGGGGATTCGGCTTATTCAGGAAGCCCGAAAAAGCCGTAGCAAATACAGCATCCTTCGATGCCGGGGAAGTAAAAGAGCTCTCAATAGATATTGACCTGGGAGAGGTATCGATCCAGAAGGGTACGGAATTTAAGGTAGATTATAACTACCCCGAGAAATACGCTCCCAAGATCGAGATGGAAGACGGAACTTTAGAGATAACCCAGAAGGCGAAGAAATTCACTCCCGGCAGCATGAACAACAAATATTACCTTAATGTCACTGTCCCCTCCAATGCAGAGCTTAAGAATACAGAAATCGAGTTAAATTTAGGGGAGTTGAGGATCGATGGATTGACATCAACCCGTATTACCGCGGAAGGTGACTGCGGAAGCCTTAAGATAAACGGCTGCAATGCGGAAAACGCCGATTTCCAGGCTGATCTCGGAGAGATTGAAATAAGCGGCTGCAATTTCAACTCCTTAAAGACAGAAGCCGATATGGGCGATATCAATGTACAGGGCGATTTCAATTCCGTTTATGCCGTATGTGACATGGGAGACATAGACATCAATACGGTAAAGAATGAGAACGAAGTTGATATCTCCGCAAAGTGTTCTTTAGGAGACGTAAAAGTAAACGGGAAAAGCTGGCACTAAAGCTCCCGAAAAAAATCCGGTATGGCTTTCAAGGCTGCCGGTGTGCCCCGAATACAAAAAGGGCTGTCGCAACTGATCTGCTGCGACAGCCCCTTTTTCATCAAAGGAGGCAAAACCCATCATCTCATTTTATTCATACAGATTGGCACTGAAATAGCGGTCTCCCCTGTCGGGAAGGACTACCACGATATTTCCCTTTACTCCCTCTGAAGCGAGCTTCAGCGCCGCTGACAAAGCCGCTCCCGAAGAGGATCCGGCAAATATACCTTCATTTTTCGCAAGAAGCCTTGCCGTACCGAATGCATCATCATCCGAAACCTTTATGGCCTTATCCATAAGCGTGATGTCCATGGTCTCAGGCACAAAATCATTTCCGATACCCTCTATGTTATAGTCGTGGTGCTCTCCGCCCCCGATAAGCGAACCGTAAGGATCCGCTAAGATCCCCTTCACTTCCGGGTTCTTTTCCTTTAAGTATTTAAGGATGCCGGAAAAGGTTCCCCCGCTGCCGGCTCCCGCCACAAGATAATCTATCTTTCCATCCAGATCTTCATATATCTCCCTGCCGGTGGTCTCGTAGTGGGCCTTTGGGTTGGCAAGATCCTTAAACTGATCGAAGGACACCGCGCCCTCTATCTCAGCCTTCAGCTCCTCCGCCTTTTTAGCGGCTCCAAGCATCCCCTCTTCCCTGGGAGTGTTTATGATCTCAGCTCCCAGAGCACGCATCAGGGTCTGTTTCTCTATGGAAAACTTCGTAGGCACCACAAAGATTATGTGGTAGCCCTTATTCAAAGCGGCAAAAGCGATACCGAGGCCGGTGTTTCCGGCAGTTCCCATAACGATGGTGCTGCCCTTTTTAATAAGGCCCTTCTTTTCCGCCTCTGCAAGCATATAGCGTCCGGTCCTGTCCTTCACGCTTCCTGAAGGATTCCAGAGCTCAAGCTTTGCAAAGAGATTGACACCCTCCGGAACTCCCATGTGTTCAAGCTTTACAAGAGGCGTATTACCTACAAGTTCCTGCATTGACTTATAATATCCCATATTATTTCCTGCTCCTGTCTATAGCTTTCTCAAGATCCTTATAAATATCCTCTGCGTCTTCTATCCCAACGGACAGCCTTATGAGCCCGTCTGTGATCCCCACTTTCTTTCTGATATCTTCGGGGATCGAAGCATGGGTCATGGTGGAAGGATGGCATACCAGGGACTCCACTCCCCCTAAGCTCTCCGCTAACATTATGAGTTCCAGGCTTTCAAAAAAGACCTTTATGTCATACTCTTCCTTAAGCTCAAAGGAGATCATGGCTCCGGGACCCTTGGCCTGCTTTTTATTGGTCTCATAGCCGGGATCGTTCTTAAGCCCCGGATAATAGATATTTTTCACTGCACTGTTCTTTTCAAGTCTTTCCGCGATCTTTAAGGCGTTTTCCACATGCCTGTCCATGCGGACTCCCAGCGTCTTTATGCCCTTTATAAGGAGGAAGGAATCAAAGGGTCCCAGTACTCCTCCGGTGGCGTTCTGCAGAAATGCCAGCCTATCCGCCGTCTCCTTATCCTTTACCACTGCAAGTCCCGCCACAAGGTCGCTGTGTCCGCCAAGATACTTGGTGGCGGAATGAACCACTATATCTGCACCCAGGGACAGGGGCCTCTGGAGATAGGGAGTCATGAAGGTATTGTCCACTATCACAGTTATCCCGTGTGCATGGGATATCTTTGAAATGGCTTCGATATCCGTCACCGTCATAAGAGGATTCGCAGGACTCTCTATCATCACGGCCTTCACATCATCGGTAATTGCTGCCTCAAAAGCGGCCTCGTCGGAGGTATCGACGATTCCGTAGGAAATGGAAAAGTTCTTGAAAACCTTGTCCAACACCCTGAAGGTCCCGCCGTAAACATTGCTGGAAATCAGCACTTTGTCGCCGCTGTTAAAGAGGGACAGCACCGTAGTGGTGGCCGCCATTCCGGAGCCGAAGGCAAAGCCCGCAACTCCTCCCTCCAGCTCTGCTATCAATGCCTCAAGGGCTTCCCTTGTGGGATTTCCTGTACGGGAATACTCATATCCCCGCATTTTCCCCAGACCGTCCTGCTTATAGGTGGAAGTCTGGTAGATCGGGATATTTACCGCTCCGGTCTTTTCGTCTATGGAAATCCCGCCGTGGATCAGCGCCGTATTAATATTCTCAAATCTGCTCATATCACACCTCACCTTGTAAGAAGGCCCGCATCCAGCACGAACTGACTTCCTGTCACATATCTCGCCCTGTCGCTTGCCAGATACTTAACGGCTTCCACCACATCCTCGGTTTCGATCCAGGGAGTCCTTAAAAGGTTCCCGGCTGAACGCTCTGCGATCTCCACTGCAGTGGTTCCCTCCAGCTCTGCAAGGCCGTCATTCATGGGAGTATTCACTCCCGTGGGGTGTATGGTAAGTACCCTTATGCCGTAGGGCGCCAGCTCTATGGCCTGGGATTTTGCAAGACCTACCAGAGCGTGCTTTGAGGCTGAATAATGGCTCATCCTCCCAAAGCCCCTTAAGCCTGCCACGGAAGAATTATAAATAATGACGCCGCTCTTCTTCTCTATCATGTGGGGGATCACATACTTTGATACCAGCCATCCGCCGCGGGTATTGATATCGATCATGGTGTCCCATTCCTCTTCCGTAAGCTCCCAGGAATATCCGTAAGCGGCTATCCCCGCATTGCTGAAGAGCACATCGATGCCGCCGAAGGTATTCACGCCCCGTTCCACGGCTTCTTTAACGTCTTCTGCCTTTCTCACGTCTCCCGCATAGATAAGAACCTTAGCCCCCAGGGCTTCTATATCGTCCTTCAGCTTTTCCAGATCATCATTGGATGAACGGTTATAAGCGGGATAGGGGATCTTTTCCCCCAGGTCAAATCCTATTATATTTGCGCCTTCAGCTGCCAGAGCGAGAGCTACCGCCCTGCCCTGACCTTTTGCCGCGCCTGTTATAAATACAGTCTTATCCTTAAAATCACCCATTGTCCTATACTCCTGTCGAATTAAAATCTATATGTCAGTTCCTCTTTGTGTAGGGGATCAGCTCCTGGTCCAGATCTATCTTCAAAGCCTTATTTATAAGGTTTGTAGCGATCATTATTGTGGCAAATGCAGTGATGGCCACGATCTGCTCCTCGTTCCACTTCTCCTTCATCCTTTCAAAGAGCTCCGGGGGAATGGTATTTGCGTCCTTAACGATGGCTCTTCCGTATTCGATAAGGATGTTCTCCTCCTCGGTGAAATCAAAGTGTTCAAAGTCTATTCCCGCGTCGTCCAATATCTTCTTAAAGAAAACGCTGCAGAGCAGGCAGTCATTGGTGGTGGAGATGGCGTAACAGAAGAAGTTCACCGCCCTTTCCCCGAGAAAGCTCTCTATCTCCGCTTCCAGGGGAAACCACTCCATCAGTGCATGGAAGGAAGGGATACTGTGTATCAGGGTTTCCTTCATATTGGTAAGAGGACCGTGCTCCTTAACCCACTGATCTATGACTTCTTTGGTCTTTTCAGGTGCATCTTCATATTTTAACTGTGAGATATAAGCCATCTTCTTATCCTTTCTTTGCCTTATCAAAAGCCTGCTCCAGATCCGCTATCAGATCTTCCGGATCCTCAAGACCAATGGAAAGCCTGATGAGATTAGCGGGGATATCAGCCAGTACGTGGTATTCATGCTCCAGCTCGCAGTGTGTATTCTCCGGCGGGTTGGTGATAAGTGAACGCACATCTCCTATGTTTACGTGATATGAGAAGTTATTAAGGGACTTGATGAATATGCCCTCCTGCTCCCGGCTTCCGGTAAATCCGAAGGAAAGCAGCGCTCCGGGTCCCAGAGGGAAATCCCTGTCAGCCAGTTCTTTATACTTATTGCCCTTTGCGTAGGGGTATCTTACAAACTCCACATCACTCCTGCTGTCAAGGTAATCAACGATCTTCCTGGTGGTCTGAATCTTCTTATCAAGTCTTACGGTAAGGGTGGAAAGACCCTGTAAAACCATATAGGACTCAAAGGATCCCAAAGCTCCGCCGAAGAACTCGGTGAAGAAGATCTTTAATGAGGCGATAAGGGGTGCCCCGGGGATAAACTCCGCAGGAGTCCTCTTATTGTCCTGAAGGTCCCTCATCTTCCATTCCTTTGTGTAGAACTGGGGGAACTTCTTTTCGTCATAGGGGAAATCTCCCTTTTCAACCACCAGTCCAGCAATGGTATTGCCGTGTCCGTTGATCTCCTTTGTGGCTGAGTAGATCACGATGTCTGCGCCGTGCTCAAAAGGCCTGTAAAGATAAGGGGTTGCAACGGTATTATCCACTACTACCGGCACATTATGCCTGTGGGCCACCTCTGCGATGGCGTCGATGTCATAGAGCTCGATATTGGGGTTGCTGATGGACTCTAAGTAAATAGCCTTTGTGTTTTCATCTATAAGCTTTTCATAGGCTGCCGGATCATTCCTGTCCTCCACGAACTTTGTGGTGATGCCGTAATTCGGAAGGAACTTTATGAGATTAAGCATTGCTGCTCCGTAAAGGGATGAACCCGAAACGATATTTCCTCCGCTCTGCCCTAAAAGCAGAAGGGTATAAGTCATTGCCGCCATTCCGGATGAAAGGGCAACCGCTGCCTTTCCTCCCTCCAGCTCTGCGATACGGGCTTCCAAAACTCCCCCTGTGGGATTTCCCACTCTGGAATAAATACCGCCGGCCTCCGCTCCCGTCCACAGCCTTCTTGTCCTGTCTATATCGATGAGATCAAATGATGCGGTCTGGTAGATCGGGGGATTTACCGAATTGAAATGATCTGCGGAATTGTATCCCGCCCTTATTGCTCTTGCGCTGAAACCTGTTTTCTGTGACATGATGTTTTCCTCCTCTGGTTTTATATTCCTACTAAGTCAATAGGTTTTTGCCTTGAGGTAATTCTGCCACAGAAACCTGTTCCAGTCTAATACCTGTTTCTTATAAGTTGTTATAGGGAAAAACTATAATTACCTACGGGGCTGATTATGCTGATGTCCCGCAGGATTGACGTGTATCATCACGTGTTTGATATCAGGGAAATCCTTCTCCAGACCGTCGTGGAGCTTCTCGGCGATATCATGGGCTTCGATCAGGTTCATGTCACCCTTTAAGCTTATTTCCATCTCCACATAGATCCTCTCACCGAATTTCCTTGTACGAAGAAAATCAACCCCCATATCCTCGCCGTTTTCTCCGGCAAAGGTATGAACGTACTTCTCAAGACCTTTTTCAATCTCCTCATCGCAGTAGGTATC